>SXGU01060555.1_pt1 | contig 29833 bp, 22 predicted proteins | sample 3174531 | NCBI WGS metagenome assembly SXGU01 (sample SAMN11356863, study PRJNA531348) | freshwater metagenome | isolation source: freshwater sample F1-140 | place: China: Fuxian Lake, Yuxi | collected 2017-12-25 | reverse complement strand
GAGGAACTCGAACACGCCAAGGCCCGGGGCGCGCGCATCTACTGCGAACTCGTTGGCTACGGCAACACCGCCGACGCCAACCACCTCACCGCCCCCGCACCCGAAGGCGAGGGCGCGGCCCGCTGCATGAAGATGGCCCTCCGCAACGCCGGCCTGCGCCCCGAGGACATCTCCTACATCAACGCCCACGGCACCAGCACCCCGCAGGGCGACGTCTGCGAAACCCAGGCCATCAAGACGGTCTTCGGCGACCACGCGAAGAAGCTCGCCGTCAGCTCCACGAAGGGAGCGACCGGCCACCTCCTCGGTGCCGCCGGCGCGGCGGAGATGGCCCTGTGCGCGAAGGCCCTCCAGATGCAGATCGCCCCGCCCACTCTGAACTTGGAAAACCCGGACCCGCAGTGCGACCTCGACTACGTGCCGCACACCGCGCGCGAGATGAAGATCGAGGCCATCGCGAACAACTCCTTCGGCTTCGGCGGCCACAACGCGACCGTCATCGCCAAGCGGTTCGTGGGCTGATGCCGCAAAGTTGCCGGCCTGTAACCTCTCGTTCCGGCCCCCCGTCTGATCCCCTTGCCGGCTAGCCGGCAGAAAACAACAACGAACACCGCAGCAACATTATGAAGAAAATTGTCATCATCGCCCTCGGTCTTTTGACCGCCTCGGCCCTCACCGTCAGCGCCGCCGACAAGAGGGACAAGAAGCCCCTCTCCCCGGAAGCGGAGAAGGTTCGCAAGGAGCTGACCGAGAAATACGACGCCAACAAGAATGGCAAGCTCGAGCCTGACGAGATCGAGAAGATCAGCGAGGACGACAAGAAGAAGGCCAAGGACGCCGGTCTTCCCCTCGGTGGCAAGAAGAAGAAGGACAAGTAGGCCTTCGCCAACTGGACGGCCGTTGAGTCCGCCCGGCATAAGTTTGAACCCGCTCCGCGTTTCGACGCTGGGCGGGTTTTCTTTTGACCGATCAAAGCTTCGGCTCGAAGCCAGCCCGCACCTTCCCCTCGGAGTCAATCAGCGGGCGCGCGTTCTCCACCCGGCCCGGCGCGCGGCAGCCGGGGCCGGCCTGCTCCGTGCCGAGGTCGGCCTCGGTCTTGGCGGCGAGCGCCTGCAACCGCTTCACCACTTCCGGATTTGCTGCGGCGGCGTTCTTCGCCTCGCCGATGTCTGAGTCCAAGTTGTGCAGGATGGGTGGTTGCTCCGAAGCGGCTGCGGCCTCCTTCGCCTGCTTGCCCTTCGCGCCCGCAGCGCCACGCGCGACGAGGTGCAGCTTCCACGGCCCGGAGCGAACGGCTTCAAGGAAATTGCCCCGGAAAAAATAAAACACCTCGCGGCTCGACTCCTGCCGCTGTCCGGACAGCACCGGCCACAAGTCCACGCCGTCAATCTTTCGGTCGCCCGACACTTCGCCGCCCGCCAGCTTCACGAACGTCGGCAGCACATCCATCATGCTCGCCATCGCGCCGCTGGTCGCACCCGCCGGGATTTTCCCCGGCCACCACGCGATGGTCGGCTCGCGCATCCCGCCTTCCCAAGTGCTGGCCTTGAAGCCCCGCAGCGGCGTGTTCACTCCGCGTGCCGTGCCGCCGTTGTCGGAAGTGAAGAGGACCAGCGTCTTCGCATCTAGCTTCAGCTCGCGCAACGCGTCCATGACCTGTCCAACGCTCCAGTCCATTTCCTCCACCCAGTCGCCGTAGAGACCGTTCCTGGATTTGCCCTGAAACGCCTTGCCCGGATACAGCGGGAAATGCACCGCCGAGTGCGGCAAGTAGAGGAAGAACGGCCCGTCCTGCTTTGCACGGATGAACTTCACCGCCTCCTCAGTGTAGCGTATAACCAGCGTCGTCTGGTCCGCCGCGAGCACGCTTTGCAGAACCGTCTCGTTGCGCAGGAGCGGAAGCGGCGGCTGACCTTTGGCTTTCGGATTCTGCGGTAACGGATCGCCGAGGTTGCTCTTCACTCCATCCGCCGCCGGGCCCATGTCGTTCGAGTAAGGCAGGCCGAAGTAGTGATCGAACCCGTGCCGCGTGGGCAGAAACTCCGGCTGGTCGCCGAGATGCCACTTGCCGACGCACGCCGTCGCGTAGCCGCGCGCCTTCAGCAACTCCGCGACCGTGTGCTCGGCGGCGTTGATGCCGGTCGCGTTGCCTGGGAAGAGCACGTTCGGGATGCCCACGCGTTTCGGGTAGCAGCCCGTCATCAGCGACGACCGCGACGGCGAGCACACCGGCGCGCCATAAAAGCTCGTGAGCTTCATGCCCTCGGCAGCGAGGCGGTTCAGGTTCGGCGTGCGGTTGAGCTTCGAGCCGAACGGTTCGATGTCCGCATAGGCGAGGTCGTCAATGCTGATGAGAATGAAGTTCGGCCTGGCAACATCAGCGGCGCGCAGCGGGACGAGCTGTGCGAGGGCTGTGAGCAGAAGGGCGAGGATGAAACGGCGTGAGGTCATATGCGTGGTGCGCGGAGAGTTGCGGAAAATGCCCTGCGTGCCAAGCGCTACGGGGGGGAGATTCAAAAATTCATGGGCACAGAATCATGATTTTGTGGGCCATGATTCTGTGAAAGAGGAATGCGAGCGTCGGCTTCACGAGCCAGCCGCCTCGTGCTACCACTGGCGCGCGATGCGTTTTCGTCCTCTCGTCCAATCGCTCTGTCTGGCCTTCGCCGTCAGTCTCGCAGGCGTTTCGCACGCCTTGGCCCAGCCCGTCTCCGCGCCGCTGGCCCCCACGAACCAGCCCATCCGCGTCGAGATTTCCATTCCTCCCGCGCAGACGCATGTCCTCGGCGACCCGACGCCGCTCATCTGGCGCTTCACCAACACCTCATCACAGGCGCTCGCGTTCATGTGGGAAGGCTGTTGCCGCAACAACGGCAAGGTGGAGATGAAGCGCCAAGGCCCGCCGCCGCCGGTCACCGGCGTGGTGCCGCCGCACAGCGGCCCCGGCTCCGGCATCTACAGCCCCAAGTGCGACCACTGCAAGCAGACGCGCAAGCTCGGCGAACTCACCGTCGAGTCCACCGTCGCCGGGCCGGCACAGGCGCACCAGTTCGCGCGCGCGGTGCGGCTCGCGCCCGGCGCGACGCAGGAGTTCTCCACGCTGCTTTCGGACTGGGTGAAGGCCGAGTTCACCGGCGACTACAAGGTGCGCGCGCAATACCTCGGCGTCAGCCCCAAGCAGCGCCCGACCATGCCGCGCGGCGCAGCGCTCTGGAACGGCCGCACCGCGAGCGCTGAACTCGACCTCAGCCTCCTCTCCGTCGCTGACTATCTCGCCGAGCGCACCGCACGATCCGCCGCCCGTGCAATCCAACTTGAACTCTCCGGTCCCGCGCGGCTCGTCCCTTTTCAGCCCGCGCCGCTGAAGCTCAAGCTCACCAACACCAGCCGCACCGCGCAGCGCCTCGACTGGCCCGCGTGCCTCGACCTGTGGTTCGTCGCCACCAATGGCGTGCGCGTCGTGCCCGCCTCCGAGCCGCAGCTCGGCGCGGCGGAATCGCTGCTCATCCCGTCCGGTGGCTACGTCGAGCGCGAAGTTCCCTTCACCCACGAACTCTTCGTCGGCGAACCGTTCGGCTCCTACCAAGTCTTCGTGGACCTCCGCGAAACGACCGCCGCGCTCCGCGTGCCCTCCAATCCCATCAACGTCGCCTGGCAGCTCGACCGCGACCTCGTGACGCTGCTCCTCCGCGACGCCGCTGACAAGCCGCTCACCGGCGCGCGCAACGCCCCGCTCAAGATGCTCAGAATCTACCTTGGCGGAATTGCCACCGCACTCCGCTCTGTGGACACTGCCGCCCTCTCGCCCGCCGCCGCGAAACTCACCGCTGACCTCCGCACCGCCGCCGAGCTGAAGAGACTTTCTCCTAAGCCAGGACGCGTGGACTTGAGCCTGAGCGTTCCGGCTGACGGGCGGTTCTGGTTCAACGAGTCCGTGATCGTCCGCGCGTTTGCCAGCCAGCAGCTCGCGCCCGCCGAGCAGCTCCGCACCGTGCTCGCGCTGCGGCATCATCTCGGATGGGACGTGGGGGTCGGTTTGAAGCCCGAGCCAGCCACGCCGCTGCATCACGTCGCCGCCGCGCTCAGCGCGATTGCCCCACTCCAGCCAGACCTCGCCGCCCCGCCGTCCACGCCGATGTTCAACGCAGACTCCACCGCATTCAGCACCGTGAGTTTCCAGCGCGCTGTGATCCCCGCGAACCTCGTGGTCCGCGTGACCAAGGCCGGAAACGCAGCGAAGCTCGCCGCCGCCCGCCGCTTGCCGGACCCGCAGCGGCCGGGCGTCGAGGCGCTGTTCAGCGAGGCGGAGATTGCGAAGGCCGCGTTCACCAGCTTGCCGACCACAGCCGCGCTCGAAGCCCTCCTCGCCGATGGACAGCTCGCTGCCCCGCGACTGCTCGTGCTCGCCGGGCCGGGCCTCACATGGCAGGAACTCACGGCGCAGCTTGGTCCCTTGCTGAACCGCAGCCTTCCGTTCGACCTCGTCATCCAGTGACGAGCCAATCTTGGCGGTGACTCGGACAAGATCGGGGCGGTTCACCCGACCCACCCGCAGTCAACTTCTCCCATGAAGCTCCGCAGCCGTCGTGGTGCCGGCGCGGCCATCAATGCATGAGAACGAATCGTGACCAGTTGCGCACATGGGTTTGGTTGGCAGTGGCCTTCGTCGGCTGCGGCGCGTTCCTCCCGTCCGCGATGGCGGCGGAGAGCGACGGCATTTTCCAATGGCGGCCCTTCCTCGGCCCGTTCCATTCCGTCCTGCTGCATTTCCCCATCGGCTTCGTGACGATGGCCTTCCTCGTTGACCTTTACTATCTGTGGCGGCGTAAACCCAAGGTGCAGCAGGTCATCACGCTGATGCTCGGCTTGAGTGTCGCGACCACGCTGCTGACCATCGCGCTAGGCTTGCTGCGCGCGGGCGGCGCGGAATACGACGTCAGGACCCTCGACTCACATCGCAACTACGGCATCGCCGTGGGCGTGCTCACGGTCCTGACGCTCATCCTGCAACGGCGCGGCTACGCCGAGGGCACCGACGCCGCGCCGAACCGACCGCTGCGCGGGAGCTATCGCGTGATGCTCATCGCCAACATCGCGCTGCTCGTCATCGCCGGCCATCAGGGCGGCAATCTCACGCACGGCTCGAACTACCTGACCAAGAACGCGCCCGAGTTCGTGAAGATTCTCGTCGAGGATGAGCCGGAGGCGCCCGACATGGCCTTGGTGGGCGCAACCGAGGAGGACAAGTTCTTCCTCGAAAAGGTGAAGCCGATCTTCGACACCAAGTGCCTCTCCTGCCACGGGCCGGAGAAACAGAAGGGAACCTATCGCGTTGACCAGAAGGCCGTGGCGCTCAAGGGCGGCAGCAGCGAGAAGACCGCCGTCAAGGCCGGCAGCCCGCTCGACAGCCATCTCATCCGCCGCATCCTGTTGCCGCCGGACCACGAGGACGTGATGCCGCCGGCGGGCAAAGGTTCGCTCACGCCAGAGGAAGTCATGGCCATCATCCGCTGGATTCAACACGGCGCGCATTTCCCCGAGAAGGCGACCGACGTGGCATCTGTGGAGAAGCCCGCTTCAACTCCGCCGCCAACCGCTGAGAAACCAGCACCGCCGCCGGAGAAGCCCGCCGCGCCGAAGCCCAAAGCCGTTGCCTCGGTGAAACCCAACGGACCCATCAAACCTGCCATCGTCGGCAAGATTGACTTCGTGAAACACATCAAGCCTGTGCTCGAGACGCATTGCGTGAGCTGCCACGGGCCGGAGAAGCAGCGGATGGGTTTCCGCGTGGACACGCGCGAGGCTGCGTTCAAGGGCGGCAAGGTCTATGGCCCCGCCATCGTGCCCGGCAGCCCGCCAAACAGCTCGCTCTACCACCGCATCTCCATGCGGCCCGACCGCGACATCCACGACGAGCTGATGCCGCCGGTGCGGCGCAAGGATCCCCTGACCGCCGCGGAGATCGCGCTGATCGCCCAATGGATCACCGAAGGCGCCACCTGGCCCAACGGCATCACGCTCGTGGCCCGGCCCGAGGCTCCCAGCCCGAAGTCTGCGCAGAAATGACGTGCGTGCCGGCGACGTGCAGTCGCCGTGTTGCGTGTCCGTCACCAACCGACGGCGATTACAAATCGCCGGCACGGGTTTCCCCTTGCCGCTCGCTTGCCTGCTCTCGCATCCTTTCGCGCGATGTCCGACCGACCGCTTGCCACCCTCAACAATCCCGAGCCTGCGCTGGAAACGACACTGCGCCCGTCGGTCTTCGCGGACTTTACGGGGCAGGCGAAGGTCAAGGAGCGGCTCGAAATCTCCGTGCAAGCCGCCAAACAACGCGGCGAGGCGCTCGACCACATTCTCCTGTCCGGCCCGCCCGGTCTCGGCAAGACCACCATTGCGAACATCCTTGCGAAAGCGATGGGCGCGAACGTCAAGGCCACCAGCGGCCCGACCATCGAGAAGGCCGCCGACCTCGCGGGCCTGCTCACGAATCTCGAAGAGGGTGATGTCCTCTTCATTGACGAAATCCACCGCCTCCAAAAGACCATCGAGGAGTATCTCTACCCGGCGATGGAGGACTTCAAGCTGGACATCATCATTGACCAGGGGCCGAACGCCCGCAGCGTGCGGCTGAACCTCCCGCGCTTCACCCTCATCGGCGCGACCACCCGCAGCGGCCTGCTCTCCGCGCCGCTGCTCACGCGCTTCGGCATGCGCGAGCGGCTGGACTACTACGACGCCGCGCAGCTCCAGAAAATCGTGATCCGCTCCGCGCGCCTGCTGAACGTCGAGATTGACGAGACGGGCGCGCACGAAATCGCCCGGCGCAGCCGTGGCACGCCGCGCATCGCGAACAACCTCCTCCGCCGCGTGCGCGACTACGCGCAAGTCCGCCACGACGGTCGCATCACGGAGCTGGTCGCCGACAAGGCGCTGGCGATGCTGGAGATTGACCAGAACGGCCTCGACGAGATGGACAAGCGCATCCTCGAAACGGTCATCGTGAAGTTCGGCGGCGGGCCGGTGGGCGTGAGTTCCCTCGCCGTCGCCGTGGGCGAGGAACCGGACACCATCGAGGAAGTCTATGAGCCTTACCTGATCATGGAAGGCTACCTCCAGCGCACCTCGCAAGGCCGCGTGGCCACGGAGTTGAGCTTCAAGAAGCTCGGGCTGAAGCCCAACACCGGGCGGCAGGCCAGCTTGCTTTGAGTCGGGTTTCTCCCAAAGTCGGCCCTCGACGCCTCTGCTCACACCAGTGAAAAACGTCAGCGCCGCTTGCCGACGACGAGTAGAATCCCACCCAATATGGCTGTGCCCACGCCAATCAGCACGCCGTTCTGCCGGTCGCTCAACCGCGATAGGTTAACGACCTCTGTGCCAGACGCTCGCGTGTCGTAGATGAGGAAGTAGTAACCAGCCAGTAGCGCCCCAATAACCAGCAATACCCAGCCGACAACTTCCAAGCCTGAGATTGGTGGACTCGAAGGCGCGGGTGCAGAGGCCGGTCGTGCAGCCGAGTTTAACGCAGCCATCAACGGCCACCATTGCGCTTCGCCCACACGGAGCACGGGGGTGCCGTTGTTGACAATGCCCTGAGTCAACTGTCGTTGGAGAGTCTCAACGGTGAACGGCCCCGCTTGGCTTCCGTCCGGTTTGAGCACATAAAACTCCGGTGGGGCGTCGGTCGCTTGCTCCGCTTAGGCAGGAATACCACTATCAAAGCGAGTAGCGCGACGCCGCCTCCAAGTAGCCATATGTAGTCCATAGTGCTTTCGCTTCGAACTCGCCCAGCGCCCTATTCGACCACCGGCAGTTTCGCCGTCGCCTTGCCCTCGGTGATTCGGCCTTGGCCTTCGGCGAGCACATCCAGCTCATGAATGGACCAAAAGTTGTTGGGCGAGCTGCCGGTCTGCGTGAGGCGGAGGAACTTCGCCTTGGTGGGGGCGAACTTGATTTCCGTCAGCGCGGACTTGGCCTCGCCGGTGGCAATGGGCTTGGCCCAAGTCTGGCCGTCGGCGGACAGCTCTAGCTTGTAGCCGCGCGGGTAATCGTTGCCGGAACCGCTGGCGTCGAGGCGAACGCCCGTCAGCGTGGTCTCGGTGGGCAGATCGATTTGCAACCACATGCCGGGAGTCTGGAATTTGCGCGTGTCATAGCGCGTGTCGGCTTTGCCGTCCACGGCGAGGGCGAGCGATTCGCCGTTGTGGCTGGCGGTGAGTTTCCAGGCATTGCGGTTCGCGAGTGGCGGGTTGGGCAGCGCGGCGGTGAGTTCCTCGACGGTCCACGGCTGCGTGCGAATCTTCGACGCGGCGCGCAGGGCGGCGACTTCCTTCACGTTCACCATCCCGCCCTTATTGCCGAAGCTGTTCCGCACGTAGCTGCCGACCGCGGCAATCCACTCGTCGTTGTTGCTCTCCATCGGCACCATCAGCGCTTCGTAGGTCTTGCCGTTGATGGGGCCGGCGAGGCCCTTTAGCAGAATGTGGATGAGGGCCTCGCGCTGGCCGGCGACGCGCGGTGAACCGGCGAGCGTGGGCGCGAGCGTGGTGCCGGGCTTCGCGCCCTCGACCTGCATCCCGCGTCCGTCGAAGCCGTGGCAGGCGAAGCACAGCTCCTGATAGATGCCCTCGCCCTTGTTCAGCAGCGCCTTGTCCGCGCCGCTAAACTCGCGCGGCCAGCTCGTGGGCGGCGCCAGCAGGTTTTTGCCGAGGTTCTTCACAACAGCCGGCGCGTTCGTGGCGAGCACGGCGGTCGTCATGGTCTGCCGCGCGTTGGGCACGTTGAGCGCGCGGGCGGTGAGTAACGCCTGCCAGGCCAGGTCCGTGTCGCTGCCTTTGGCCAGGGCGGCGAAGTCGTTCTCGAAGGATTTGTCGCCCGCCTTGTAGAGTGTCTCGCTCGCGCGCAACGCGGCGATGCGGACCTGCGGATGCGCATCCTTGAGCTTCTCGCGGGCGAAGGTGGCGTCCAGCGCACCGAGGCCGTCGAGGGTCCAGACGGCGTGCATGCGCGCGAGCGGGTTCGCGTGCGAACGGGCCATGCTTTGCAACGCGGGGGCGACGGATTTGTCGGCGCGAATGGTGAGCGTGCGCTGCGCGGTGTCGCGCCACCAGCCGTTCGGGTGCGCGAGGTGTGCGACGAGGTCGGCGGACTTCTCAGCGTCCATCTTCGGTTGCGGCCCGGGTTTGAAGCCGTCGTGGACCAAGCGCCAGATGCGGCCGCGACCGATGTTTTTGTCGAGGCCGTATTGCTGGATGACCTTGCGCAGGTAGCTGCCCTCGCGCGTCCAGTTGCCCTCCTGGATGATGCCGCGATACATGTCCACGAGATACAGCGTGCCGTCGGGCGCGGTGTTCATGTTCACGACGCGGAAGTTCGGGTCGGTGCTGCGGATGAACTCGCCTTTCACGGACTCGTAGGGATTGCTCAGGCGCGTGACGCCGTCCTTCACCTCAATCTTCGTGCGGCGGATGAGTCGGCCCACTGGCTCGGAGAAGATGAGATCGCCGCGCAAGTCGGCGGGCAGGCGGTCGCCCCGGAAGACTTCCGCGCCGCAAGTGGCGGTGAAGTGGTTGAGCGTCTTCTCGACGGGGCGGAAGCGATTCGCGCCGCCCTGCACGTCGGGAATCGGCACGTCCGGCCAGACGATGGCGTAGTCGCCGACGAATTGGTCCTTCACGTTCAGCGCGGCGTAGTAGATGTGCGTCTGGAAGTTGAGTGGGCCGCGCTCGCCGCCGGCGTTGACATACCAGGGCTTGCCCCAGTCGTCCTGCGTGAGGCCCCACTGACCGCCGTTGCCGTGGGTGCTTTCCTTGAGCGGCGGCTGGTCGTAACCCTGCCAGCGCAGGCGCCACGAGTTGTAGGTCATGTAAAGCCAGTTATCCGTGGCCCAGATGAGGCCGGACTGCTGGTGTTCCATGTTGCCGCCGCGCGGGCCGCCGGCATACCAGAGCTTCTTCTCGTCGGCCACGCCGTCGCCGTTCGTGTCGCGCCAGAGGAAAATGTCCTGCGTGTCGGTCTCGTTGATGAGCAGCTCGCCGGGGCCGAGCGGGAGAATCATGCGCGGGAGCTTGAGGTGGTCGGCGAAGACGGTGTGCCGGTCGAACTTGCCATCGCCTTTGCTGGACCAGTGGAGGGAGACTTGGCTCTTGTTCGTCAGCTCGCCGGTGCCGTTGATGTCCTGCATGTAAGTCCGCATCTCGGCGACGAACATGCGGCCGTTGCCGTCGAAGACGGCGACGACTGGCTCCTTGATGTCTGGCTCGGCGAGGACCAGCTCGAGCTTGTAGCCGGGCGGGAGCTGGAACTTCTTGAGCTGCTCCTCCGGCGAAAGCGCGGGCACGTCGGGCTGCTTGGGGAAATCCTCGGGCTTGTTCTGCGCGAGCACGGGCAGCGCGGCAGCGAGGAGCAGGGCGGCCAGGTGGAATCGGCTCATAAACACAGGGAAGGTGGACGCGGGCCAGCACAAGGTATTCGGGCGAGAGCCTTGCGCGAGAGTCACGCGCCAGTTGGCGTTCGGGAGGCGAAACAAATCCGGGATTGCAGCCGTCTAGCCAGGCGACGAAAGTAAGCACACGTATGAAACACGTATTCCTGACCTTGCTCGCCGGGGTGACGCTCGTCCTCGCGGCGGAGAAGAAGGGTTTCCCCGCGCACTGGGGCCAGCCACCGCGAATCGAGACCCGTGACTACGTGGACTTGCCCGGCAGTTTCGGCAAAGGCAGCTCCACGATGCGAAACTGGATCAACGCCAACTTGGAGAAGGACAAGCTCGCCCAAGCCAGTGGTGGCAAGCCCGCGCCCGCCGCGAAAGCAGTTTACTCCCAGGACTTCGAGAAGACTGACGTGGACAAGGTGCCGGATGGGATGCTCGTGCTGGATGGTGGTTTCGCCGTGAAGCAGGCCGTCGGCGGCAAGGTGCTGGAGTTGCCCGGCGATCCGCTGGACACCTTCGGCGTGCTCTTCGGCCCGACGGAGAAGGAGGGCGTCTGCGTGCAGGCGCGCATCCTCGGCACCGGCAAGGGCCGGCGTTTCCCGGTGCTCGCCGTGGGCCTCAGCGGCGTGGGCGGCTACAAGCTCCAGGTCACGCCGTCCAAGAAGGCGCTCGAGATCTACAAGGGCGAGGACCTGAAGGCGACGGTGCCGTTCGACTGGAAATCCGGCGAGTGGGCGCAACTGAAATTCCAAGTCCGCATGGTCAAGGACGGCGAGTGGAAGGCCGAGGGCAAGGTCTGGGCGCAAGGCACACCCGAGCCAGCCGCGTGGCAGATCAACTTCGCTGAGACCACCGCGCCGACTCCGGGCCGCCCGTCCATCTGGGGCCTGCCATTCTCCGGCACACCGATACAGTTCGATGACTTGCTCGTGACGCCAGCGAAGTGATTTTTACCCGCAGATGACACGGATGTCGGCGAATTTATCCGTGTTATCCGCGTCATCTGCGGGCAACCTTTCCAAAATCATATGAAAGCTAAACTCCTCCTCGCGCTGGCCTTGACCAGCTTCCTACTCACCTCCACTCAAGCCGCCGACTATGCGCCCAAGGTCGGCCTCCAGACCTGGACCTGCCGCAACATGACCTTCGAAGAGATGGTCGCCTTCGCCGAGAAGCAGGGCCTGAAGCACATCCAGGCCATCGGCAAGCACATTGACCCGATGGGCTCGCTCGACGAGGCGAAGAAGCGGAAGGCCGTGCTCGAGGCAAAGGGCATGAGCTTCTACACGTTCGGCGTGGCGGGCACCTCGTCGGACAAGGAAGTGAACCGGAAGCTCTTCGTCTTCGCCAAGGCGATGGGCATCAAGGTCATCATCGTCGAGCCGAAGAACGAAAAGGCCCTGTGGGACGGCCTCGAGGAGCTGGTGAAGGAATACGACATCAAGCTCGCCATCCACAACCACGGCAAGGATTCCGTCTATGGCACGCCGGAGAAAGTCTGGTCCGTGCTCAAGGACCGCGACGCGCGCATCGGCGTGTGCATGGACGTGGGCCACCTCACCGGCGCGGGCTTCGATGCCGGCAAGGAGTTCGTGGCCTACAAGGGCCGCGTGCATGACATCCACCTCAAGGACAAGAAGGTGGACACCATTGACGGCAAGCAGGTCATCACCGACGTCATGGTCGGCACCGGCGCTGCGAATTACAAAGGCCTGCTCGCCGAGCTGAAGAAAGCCAAGTGGCCCGGCGTGCTGGCCATCGAGACCGACAACGGAACCTTCGCGAAGGAGCCCAGCGAGTTCGTCGCCGGCGCGATCAAGTTCGTTAAGGACAACGCGAAGTAACCTCGACCAGCCAATTTGTTTCTCGCGAACGCGACGGCCTCAGCCGTCGCGTTTTGCGTTCAGAGCAGCCACGCGTTCTGGCTTTCCTTGTAGTGGCGGCGGCAGACGGAGACGTAGCGCTCGTTGCCGCCGATTTCGATCTGCGCGCCGGTCTTCACGGGCGCGCCGCCGGCGTCGAGACGCAGGACCATCGTGGCTTTGCGACCGCAGTGGCAGATGGTTTTCAGCTCAATCAGGTTGTCCGCCCACGCGAGGAGCCACTGGCTGCCCTCGAAGAGATTGCCCTGAAAGTCGGTGCGCAGGCCGTAGCAGAGGACTGGGATGCGCAGGCGGTCGGCGAGGTCGGTGAGTTGCTCGACCTGGGCCTTGGTGAGGAACTGCGCCTCGTCCACGAGCACGCAGGAGAGGATGCGCTTCTCGTGGTCTTCCTCGGCGAGAGTGTAGAGGTTTTCGTCGCGCTTAAAGCCCTTCGCCTCCGCCGAGAGGCCGATGCGGGAGGCGACCTTGCCGGGGCCGGATCGAGTGTCGAACTGCGGCGCGAGCACGAGCGTGTTCATGCCGCGCTCCTGATAGTTGTAGCTGGACTGGAGGAGCAAGGTGCTCTTCCCCGCGTTCATCGCCGAGTAGTAGAAATAGACTTTGGACATCGCGAGGTGATGCGTGATTTAATCAGGATGCATTCGGCAGTGGTCACGGATTACGCATCACGCATCACGTCGCTGCTCAAACCTTCCCAATCCACTTGCGATCCTCCCACACGGCCTTGAGCGAGGTCACGTTCTTCGAGTCGAGCACCTTCATCGCGGCGGTGCCGAGGTCGCCTTTCTTCAGCGCGTGCCAGGCGTCGCTGACGTTGATGGCGACGTGCTGGAGCACGCTGGGGTCGCGGTAGCAGTCAATCATGCACTTGGTGCAGCCGTCGCGGATGAGCTTGGAGTCGTCCCACTCATAGACCTTGCACATGGGCTTGTCCCACGCGTGGCAGCGGTAGAGGTCGAGGTTCCAGTCGAGGTAGAAATACTTGTGCCCGCCGAGGCAGCCGAACTGCTCCTTCTCGCCGCGCAGGTGGCGCTGCATCTCGTCGAGCGACTCGGTGGGGTTCACCACCGGGTAGCCGCTGCTGCGCTTCATGCGCTTGATGTTCTCGAAGAGCGCGAGGAGTTCGGTGTTGTTGAAGTTCACCAGGCCGCTGTCGCTGAAGCTCAGGTAGCTGCTGGCGAGATTCGTGAGCGGGTAGCTGAACGTGCAACTCGTGAAGCTGAGGCTTTCGAGGAAGGCGGGCAGCTTCTCGTAGTCCTCAATCAACCGGCTGGCCGTGATGCTCGCCGTGGTCTGGATGCCGACGCTGTGGAAATACTCGTTCGCCTTCTTGATCTTCCGGCAAACGTCCGGGAGGCCGCGGTTGGTCTCGTGCTTGGCCACGTCGTGCGCGTCAATGGACATAATGACGCTCGTGAGTCCGTCGCCGGCAAGGGCCTTGAGATTGTCGTCATTCCACAGGCCGCCGTTGGTGCAAATCATCGGGTGGATGCCTTGCTCCGCCGAGTAACGGACCATCGCGCGCAGGTCGCGGTGCGCCATCGGCTCGCCGCCGACGAAGAGCAGGTAGCCGATGTGGTTGCGCTTGGCGATGTCCACCACGTCCTTCGCCTCCTGGAGCGTGACGCTCTTGCGGGCCTTGGGGTCAAACTGCGAGCGGGCGAAGCCGCAGAAGCCGCAGTCGGCGTTGCAGATGTTCGTGATGGCGAACTGGAGGTAGCCGGGGCCGCCGTGGTGCAGCACGTCTTTGAAGAGCTGCCAGCCGGAGGTCTGCGGACGCGCGACGGGCTGCGAGAAGTCAGCGGCAGGCGATGGCCTCGGCGCGGGAGTGGCGGGGGCGACGGGTGTTTCAGCGACGGCAGTGCTCATTCAACAAGTGCCGGAGTGTGCGGAACCGCCACGGGCCCGGCAAACTTTTCTTTGCGCCACCAGACACGCCGACTACGCTGCGCGGGCCGCATGAAGAACATCGTCTATTTCGACCTCGAAACGCAGAAGTCTGCGGACGACGTGGGCGGCTGGGGCAACAGCCGCCTCATGGGCATGAGCGTCGGCGTGACTTACAGCACGGCGGCGGGGGCGTATCGCATCTACGGCGAGCGCGAGGTGAACGAACTCATCGAGGAGCTGCGCCGGGCGGACCTCGTGGTGGGCTTTAACATTGCGCACTTCGACTACGCGGTGCTCCAGGGCCACAACGAATTTTTCGACGGCGCCCAAGTGCCCACGCTCGACCTGCTCGAAGACCTGAAAAAAACGCTGTCGCACCGGCTGTCGCTGGACGCGATAGCCACCGCGTCGCTGGGCATTGAGAAGACCGCCGACGGAATGCAGGCATTGCGGTGGTTCAAGGAGGGCAAGCTGTTGGAGATCGCCGAGTATTGCTGCTACGACGTGAAGGTGACGAAGCTGGTCCACGAGTTCGGCCAGGCGAACAAGCAGCTCTTCTACACGAACAAGTTTGGGGCGAAGCTGTCGGTGCCGGTGAAGTGGTGATGAAGGAACGCGATGGCGACTGAGGAGAAAGAAACCGTGCGGCGTGCGGCGTGCGGCGTGCCAGAAGCCGGTGCCACGGACGCACCGGGCAACACGCCACACACTACACGCAGCACCCTCCTGCACGAATTCCGCACCATCCTCCAGCCGCTCACCCTCACCGACCACTTCCCCACGCCCCAACCACTTGAAGTCGAACTCGGTTGCGGCGACGGCTCGTTCATCGTCGAGTGGGCCCAACGCAATCCGGGGCGGAACCTGCTGGGCGTCGAGCGGCTGCTGGGCCGCATCCGCAAGCCGGACAAGCGGGGCCGCCGGGCCGGGTTAACCAACCTCAGCCTCGTGCGCATCGAGATTAGCTACTTCCTCGAACAGCTCCTGCCGGCCGCGAGCACCGATGCCATCCATGTCTATTTCCCCGACCCGTGGCCGAAGGTGAAGCACGCGCGGCACCGCCTCATCAACGAGCGCTTCCCCGCGCTGGCCCGGCGCGCGCTCAAGCCCGGCGGTGTGGTCCACCTGCGCACGGACCATGTGGATTACTTCGCTCAGATGCTCGCCGTCTTCCGCGCGGACGCGGCGTTCACCGAGGTGGAAACACCCGCCGACCTTGCCGCCGTGACGACGGACTTCGAGCGGGAGTTCAACGCGAAGGGGATTCCGACGAACCGCAGTTCATGGCGAATGACTGGGGCTTGAGCGACTTCCAAGTTGGGACATGAATCCAAAGACGCCCCTCCTCCTGCTGGCTTGTGCGCTGGCCTTCCTTCCCTTAGCCGTCCGCGCCGCCGAGCCGTTTTGGTTCAACACCCTCATCGCCAACTGGACCGACTACGGCACGCCAGAATACCTCAATTTCGTCGGCGAGGCCAAGCCACAGGTCGCGCAGGTGGGCTTCTACGGCGTCACCTTCTACAGCGTCGCGCACACGAAGTTCGGCAAGGGCTACCCGGCGCACTTCCCGGTGGAGGGCACGAAGGAATGCGGTGAGTTCTTCCGCAAGCTGAACGCCGACATCCACGCGCGCGGCTCCAAGGTCGTCGGCCACTTCAACACCACCTTCATCCTCGGCGACCCGGACAAGCGCGCGGGTTTCTTCGACTGGTATCACAACGGCTGGGACACGAAGGCACTCGGCCCGAAACCGACGGCCAACCCCATCGAGATGCTGGCGGTCAACGCCGAGGGCAAGCTCATCACGACCGAGAGCTACAAAATCGGCGGCTGGCCCGAGTATCACGGCTGCCTCAACAACCCGCTCTGGCGCGCGTGCCTCAAGGCCATGATGACTGACGCCATCGCGCGCGGCGTGGACGGCCTCATCGCGAACTACTACTACCGCCGCGATTGCATGTGCTCGCACTGCGTCGGCGGGTTCCGCGCGTGGCTGGGGACGAACTACACGGCGGCGCAGATGAAAGCGCAGTTCGCCATCACGGACTTGAAGGCGCACACGTTCAAGGAAATCCCCTCGTGGCACGACCCGAAGATGACTTCGCCCTACAAGCTCGCCGCACTGAAGTGGACGCAGCTCTCGCTGAAGGACGCGTTCGACGACGTGTTCATCACGCACGGGCGCAAGCTCAAGCCGGACTTGATCGTGGCGCAGTGGAATCACCTCGGCGGGTTCAATCAAATCAACGGCGACGAACGCTGCCTGTTGCCAGGCGATGTGTGGGGCCGCGACGAAAGTTACCTTTGGTATAGCACCGGCAACGCCGCGTCGCAGACCGACCTCGCGAACGGCGACTTCGGCGACGGCACGCTGCAACTGCGCTACATCCGCGGCGCGTTCGGGCCGAAGCCGTTCGTGCTCGGCAAGTATGAGCAGACCCGCACGCGCGCAACCATCGCCGAGGGCATTGCGAATGGCGGGGCGGGGCTGGGCTTCTACGCGAACTTCAAGAACCCGGCGGGCCGCGAGGCGATGACGACTTACTTCGGCTTCGCGGCGAAGCACCGTGACCTCTACGTCGGCGCGCAGCCAGCGGCGGAGCTATTGCTGCTCTACCCGCGCAGCGCGGTGCAGCGCGGCGGCGTGGAGCCGGTGGCGCGCTTCAAGGCCATCGGCAAGCAACTCGCGCGGGAAGGCTACGTCTTCGACATCGTGCCGGACGACATCGTGCCGGAGGCGCAGATGAGTAGCCGTCGCGTTGTGGTGGATTGCGACCCGGGCCGCCGGGCATCAGCCGGCGCGCCGAAGCAGCCGCTCGCAGTCACTGTCCCGCCCGCCGACGATCAGGTTGCCAAGTGGCGGAAGGAGCTTGGCGCCGTCACGCGCCGTGAAGGTGCGCCCACTGTCGTGGCTTCCGTCCTCAGCCAGCCGAAGCGGCGTCTCGTCCATCTGGTGAACTACAACCGCGAGGAGCCGCCCAAGGCGCGCACCATGGGTGCCGGTCCACATGAGGAAAAACCCATCGCGGCCGAGGGCACCACCGTCCGGCTCGCGCTCGCGCCCGGCGAGCGGGTGAAATCCATCCGCCTGCTTTCCCCGGACGCGGAGGTCAGCACCGGCCCGGCGGGCTTGGTTCAGCGCAGCGAGGAAGTCGCCTTCACCGTGCCGCGCATGTTGGTCTACACAGTCGCGGTGGTTGAGTTGGAATAGCCCCGTTGTAGCGGCGCTCTGCGAGCGCCGTTTCTGTCGCGGTTAGTGCGAGGTCGGCGGTCACAGACCGCCGCCACAGCGGCCCTTGGCCCGAACAATTGCTTGACGCCCTGCGGCCTTCCGCATTGCATCAGCGCCCATGAAGAAATTGATTTTTGGTTTTCTCAGCGCGGCGTTGATCGCGGGCGCCGGCACGGGATGCATCAGCACTGTGGACGGGCACAAGTCTGCGGGCGTGCCGTTCCGCAAGGATCGCATCGTGAGCCGCTACCAGCTCCCGGTGGAGAGTGTTTTCACCGCCTCGAAAGAGGTCCTCGCCAGCGAGAAGGGCGGGCTGGGCGTGCTCCAGTCTGAGAACCGCGTCAACAACTCGCTCGTCGCCAAGGTCAACACCCGCATGGTCTATGTGAAGGTTACCGAGGTGGAGCCGAACATCACCGAGATCGTCGTGCAGGTTCGCACGGACGCGGGATGGTCGGACATTGACTGGGCGGCGGAGATAGACAAGCAGATCGCCCTGCGTCTGCGCCCGTAGGCCACCGATAAATTTCTTTCCGAGCCGCAAGCCGGGGGTCACTCCTCGGCTTGTTTCTTTTGAGGCTTGCTGGCGGGCTGGAGGTGCATGATCGCAACGGCGGCGCGGTGCGCGGCCGCACTGTTGGGGAACATATCCTGGATGCGCTTGAGCGTCGCGCGCCCGGCCTCCACGTCGTCGAGCAGCTTGGCCTGCCAGTCGGCTTTTTGGTGCAGCCAGCGCACGGCCTCCGCCTTCGGCTGGCCGGGGGTGCTGATGAGGATTTCCAGCTCCTGCAATCCGCGCTCGAAGAACTCGAACTCCTCGACGTAAAGCCGGGCCAGCTCCTCGCGTGCGGTCCAGTCGTTCTTGTTCTTCGCGAGGCGGTCGCGCAACAGGCGTTCGGCGGCGTTGATGTCGGGCTTCACAGGGGCGACGGGCTTCTTGCGGCGCACGCCGAGCTTGCGCTCGAACTCCGGGATGGCAATGGGGCTGTGGTCGTCCTCGTAGGCGATCATCTCCTGGGATGTGTGGTTGGCGAGGCGCTGCTGGGCGTGGAGTGCGGCTTGAGTGCCGGGGAGCAGCGTGGTGATGCGCTCGATGGCGAGCCGGGCTGACTCGCTGTCGCGTCCGAACTTGAGATGCCAGTCTGCGGCGGTCTTGAGCGCGTAGGAAATTTGCCCGTCTGTGAGCTCCTTTAACTGAAGCGCTTCCTCGATGACGGCAATGGCTCCCGGCAAATCCTCCGAGTGTTCGGCCAGCAGCGTCGCGAGCCGCATCCGGCCGTCGTAGTCGTTGGGAAACTTCTCCAGCTCCGCGCGCACGTCGGCGATGGCTCCGGGGATGTTGCCAGCCATGCGCTTGGCTTCGGCACTGGAGTAGTATGGCTTGGCTTCGATTTGTTGTTTACCACCGTCTATCATGTCCCCAAGCGGGTCGGCGAAAACGCCGACAATCTCGTGCCGCCACATTCGGGAAAGGATCAGCAAAATCCCCGCGAGCAATGGCACGCCTGCCATGGCCGCTGGTGATAGCGCAATCGGAACCACATGGACCAGCAGGGCATAGACCAATGCCGCCGTGACCAGCGACTTGGTGATGATCGCCCCGGGACTGGCATCAGAGCGCTGCACGCGCCACCAGCAGAACCACGCGAGCGCTGCCATCCCAGCGGTCCATTCCAGTATTTTGAGCGCGAGTTCCATGCCGGTGGCGATCCGGGAGCTTGCCGCCGCCGCCGCGAATGTCAAAGCCCGCGATGGTCGCCGGGATAGTGCTTCACCTCACGCTGCGTCGTGCTAGGCTCGCGCCATGTTCAGCCTCAATTCTCCGCTCCATCGTTGGGCGTGTCTCATCGGCGTCGCCGCGTTTGCCACGGTCGCATCGGCCGCCGCGCCTTCACTTCAGCTCACCTTGCAGAAGCGCGTGGAGACCAAGCCCGGTGCCAACGAGTTCCGCGTCACGACCACCGCCGAGTCGTGGGACGCGAAGAAGACCGCGATCATCGTGTGCGACATGTGGGACCTGCACGATTGCAAGAATGCCGTCACCCGCGAGCGCGAGATGGCCCCGCGCATGAACGCCTTGCTGGAGAAGACCCGTGCGCAGGGCGTCTTCATCATCCATGCGCCGAGCAGTTGCATGAAGTATTACGAGGGCCAGCCCGCGCGTGAGCGTGCCAAGGCCGCGCCGAAGGCCGCGACGCTCCCTGCTGACATCGCCTCGTGGTGCCGTTCGATTCCTGCGGAGGAAGCGGGCAAGTATCCCATTGACCAGACCGACGGTGGCGAGGATGACGACCCGAAGGAACACGCCGCCTGGGCGGAGGAGCTGAAGGCGAAGGGCCTGAACCCGCGCGCGCCGTGGACCCGGCAGATTGACGTGCTGAAGATCTACGACCACGACGCCATCAGCGATTCCGGCGTGGAGATTTGGAACCTGCTTGAGCAGCGCGGCATCTCGAACGTGATCCTCCTAGGCGTCCACGTGAACATGTGCGTGGCTGGCCGGCCCTTCGGCCTGCGGCAGATGGCCAAGAACGGGAAGCGCGTCGTCCTCATGCGTGACATGACGGACTCGATGTATAACCCGGCCCGCTGGCCGTTCGTGGACCACTATCGCGGCACGGAGCTGTTCATCGAGCACCTGGAGAAATACGTCTCCCCAACCATCACGTCGGACCAGATCCTTGGCGGAAAGGCGTTCACCTTCAGCACGGCGCCGGCACGGAAGATTTGAGGCAAGACAGGACGTCGACGGAGCGGCAGCGCCGTCGGACGCGGAAATTTCGCTGGGCTGCGGCGCTGTTTACCAGCGCGTCCCGAAGAAGATGAACACACCGATGAACGCGGCCGCCCCGATTGCCACCAGCACCCAGGTCCAGCCCCCCGTCCGGTCTTTCAGCTCAGGCTCTTCGAATGGAAGGTTTGGCATACGAATTTTTGATTCTGCGGACTCGCCCAAGGAATCCGGCATTTTCCGGAACATGGCAGGCGTCCTGCCAGCCGCCAAGCCCAAAGAAAGAGCCCTGCGTGAATGACCTCCGGCACGCCCAAGTCAGAAACAGGGCGCTCCCAATGAGCCCCATCCGCTACATTCGAAACGCGCTTGCACGCCTCCTGCCAGCCCTCCTGGCCGGGTGCTCAGGCCTCTTCGCCAACGCAGCCGAACTTCCCCGCGAGCACCTCGATTTCTTCGAGAAGAAAATCCGCCCCGTCCTGGTCGAGCGCTGCTACGAGTGCCACAGCGCGTCGGCGAAGAAGAACAAGGGCGGCCTCACGCTCGACACGCGCGAGGGCTTGCTCAAGGGCGGCGAGACCGGCCCTGTGCTCGTCCCCGGCGCCCCGGAGAAGTCCAAGCTCATCGAGGCCGTCCGCTACAAGAACCGCGACCTCCAGATGCCACCGAAAGGCGCTCTCTTCCCGGAGCAGGTCCGCGACCTTGAGCAGTGGGTGAAGCTCGGCGCGCCCGACCCGCGCACAGAGGCTGTGGCGCAGTCCACCGCGAAACGCGGCCTCAGCGTGGAGGAGGGGCGGCAGTTCTGGGCATTCCAGCCGCTGCGGGAGGAAAGAGTGATTAGTGAGGAAGTAATTCGTCCGAAGCCCTCGCGCGCAGCGGCACCTTCGCGACCAAGCACTCAATTACTAATTACTAATCACTCTTCCCTCCTCGATGCCTTCATCAACGCCAAACTCGCCGAGAAGAAGCTCACTGCCGCTCCACCCGCTGACAAGCGCACCCTCCTTCGCCGCGCGACCTTCGATCTCACCGGTCTGCCGCCGACTCCTGAGGAAGTGGATGCATTCCTCACGGACAAGTCAGCGGATGCCTTCGCAAAGGTCGTTGACCGACTCCTTGCCTCCACCGCCTACGGCGAGCGCTGGGGCCGGCATTGGCTGGACGTGGCGCGCTACGCAGACTCGAACGGCCTCGATGAGAACGTCGCCTTCGGCAACGCGTGGCGCTACCGCGACTACGTGGTGAACTCCTTCAACGCCGACAAGCCCTACAACCGCTTGGTGCAGGAGCAAATCGCCGGCGACCTGCTGCCCGCCGAAGGCACGGCGCAGCGCCACGAGCAATTGACCGCGCTCGGCTTTCTCAGCATCGGCCCGAAGCTGCTCGCCGAACCGGACAAGGTGAAGCTCGAGATGGACATGATTGACGAGCAAATCGAGACGCTCGGCCGCGCCTTCCTCGGCATGACGTTCGGCTGCGCGCGCTGCCACGACCACAAGTTCGACCCCGTCCCCACGGGGGATTACTACGCGCTGGCCGCCATTTTCAAGAGCACGCGCACGATGGACGACCTCAAGACCATCGCGAAGTGGCACGAGCCGGAAGTCGCCACGCCCGCCGAGCGCGCGGTGGTGGAGGCGCACCAGAAGCGCGTCGTGGAACAGAAGGCGCTCATCGCCAACCTCGTCACGACGGCGAACAAGTCGCTCGTCACGGACAAGGGCTTGAAGGAAGCGCCGAAGAATCCCGAGACGCACTATCCGACCAACACGGTGGTCGAGCTGAAGAAGCTCCGCGAGGCGCTCGCGAAGCTGGAGCAGGACGCGCCCGAGTTGCCCAGCACGATGGGCGTGACGGACTCGACCAACGTGGTTAAGACGATGGCCGTCCACATTCGCGGCAGCCACCTCACGCTCGGCAAGCCCGTCCCGCGCGGCTTTCCACAGGTGATGCAGGTCGCCAGTTTGCGCACGGAGATGCCGGAGCAGCAGAGCGGCCGCCTCGAACTCGCGCGTTGGCTCGCCAGCGCGGAGCACCCGCTCACCGCACGCGTGATGGTGAACCGCATCTGGCGCTGGCATTTCGGCCAGGGCCTCGTGGCGAGCACGGACAACTTCGGCATCCTCGGCGACCGGCCCTCGCACCCGGAGCTGCTCGACTGGCTCGCGCGCCGCTTCATCGCCGAGGGCTGGAGCGTGAAGGCGATGCACCGGCTCATCATGTCGAGCGCGGCCTACCAACGGGCCGCGCAGCTGGCGGGTGATGACAAAAAGTATTTAGCAATTAGTAATCAGTCGGCTGGGGAGACGAAGCCCGCGCGGCTGCTGACTCAACACTCAGCACTAATCACTAATCACTCCTCGTCCCAAGCCGACCCTGACAACCGCCTACTCGCCCACTTCCCCCTCCGCCGGCTCGAAGCCGAGGAGGTGCGCGACGCGGTCCACTTTGTCGCGGGCACGCTGGATCGCGCGATGGGCGGCAAGACCATCCCCGTGAAGAACCGCGAGTTCTTCTTCAACCACACCTCGAAGGACGCGACGACCTACGACAGCCCGCGCCGCGCCCTCTACCTGCCCGTCGTGCGCAACAACGTCTATGACCTCTTCGAGCAGTTTGACTTCCCCGACCCCGCTGTGCCCAACGGCAACCGCAACGCCACCGTCGTCGCCCCGCAGGCGCTGCTGCTGCTCAACAGCGACTTGGTGGGGAAGGCGGCGGAGAAGTTCGCCGCCGCGTTGCTCGCCTCCGCCACTGACGACGCCCGGCGCATCGAGCTGGCCTACCTGAAAGCCTACGCCCGCCCGCCCAGCGCGAAGGAGCTGACGCGCGCGAAGAAATTCCTCACCGACTTCAAGCCCGACTCCGCCGCCAGCCCGAGCGCGTGGACCGTCCTCTGCCAGTCACTGCTCGCGGCGAACGAGTTCATCTACTTGAACTGACCCACTTCGGCTTGCGCGCGCTTTGACCGCAGCTTGCTGGTTGAACCCGCCCGGTTTTCCCCGCATACTCGCCCAATGCTCAAGACCGTTCGCCTCCTGACCATTGCCCTGCTCGCGGCCGCCACGCTCGCCGCCAGCGCCGCCGCCAAGCGCCCCAACATCCTCTTCATGCTCACCGACGACCAGCGTTGGGACGCGCTCGGCCTCGCGGGCAATCCGCACTTGAAGACGCCGCACATGGACCGGCTCGGCAAGGAGGGCGTGTATTTCAAGAACACCTTCTGCACCACATCGCTCTGCTCGCCCAGCCGCGCGAGCATCCTCAGCGGCGTATACGCCCACGCGCACGGCGTGCAGAACAACTTCACCGAGTATCCCGCGAACTTCCGCAGTTTCCCCATGCAGCTCCAGTCGGCGGGCTACGACACCGCTTACTTCGGCAAGTGGCACATGGGCGAGAACAACGACCAGCCGCGCCCCGGCTTCAACTGGTTCGTCACGCACAAGGGCCAGGGCAAATACTTCGACACCGAGTGGAATGTGAACGGCGCGGGCGGCAAGGTCATCCCCGGCTACTACACGCACACCGTCACGGAGATGGCGGAGCAATGGCTCAAGCGCGACCACGGCGGGAAGCCTTGGCTCCTGATGGTCGGCCACAAGGCCCCGCACAGCTTCTATTTCCCCGAGCCGAAATACTCGAACAGCTTCGACAACGTTTGGATTCCTTACCCCGAATCCGCGTTCCGCCTCGACGACAAACCCAAGTGGCTCCAAGACCGCATCAGCACGTGGCACGGCATCTACGGGCCGCTCTTCGAGTGGCGGAAGGTTTTCCCCGACAGCCGACCCGAGGCGGTGAAGGACTTCGCGAACATGACCCGCGCCTACTGGGGCACCATCCGCAGCGTGGACGACTCCGTGGGCCGCCTCTACGAACTCCTCAAGCAACGCGGCGAGCTGGACAACACCATCATCGTCCACATGGGCGACAACGGCCTGCTCAACGGCGAGCACGGCATGGTGGACAAGCGCACGATGCACGAAGCCAGCATCCGCATCCCGCTCGTGGTGCGTTACCCCGGCCTCACGCCCGCGACCCAGCCCAAGGTCATCGAGCAGCAAATCCTCACCGTGGACATGGCCCCCAGCCTCCTCGAACTCTGCGGCGCCGCGCCGCTCAAAGACCTGCACGGCAAGTCCTGGGTGAAGCTCGTGCAAAAGGGCGACTCCGCGTGGCGCAAGGCCTGGCTCTACCATTACAACTACGAGCAGCAGTTCCCCTACACGCCCAACGTCCGCGGCGTCCGCACTGACCAATGGAAATACATCCGCTACCCGCACGGCGACGGCTCCCCCGACCGCCACCTGGCCGAGCTTTACAATTTGGAGTTCGACCCCGAGGAGCGGCACAACCTCATCGCCAACCCGAAATACGCCGGGGTGGTGAAGGAGCTTCAGACCGAGCTAGCCAAGCAGTTGCAACAAACCGGCCTCACCGCCGCGACGGATAAGATGCCGCTGGACGCCGGCATCAAGAAGGAATTGCCAGACCAGAAGATTCGGTGAGCGCTGTCAGCGCGTCGCGCTACTTGGAGGCGAGCTTCGCAGCCACGCGCCCGGCGGCCAGCGCGCGGAGCTGTTTCTGGAGGGCGGGTGCGCGGCTCACGATTTCCGTGAACTCTTCCCGGCCCAGACGCAGCAGCATCGTGGGCTCCACGGCGCGCAGGGTGGCGGTGCGAGGGGAATCGGACAGCAGCCCAATCTCGCCAAACGCGTCGCCCGCGCGCAGGCAGGCCAGCTCGCGCTGGCCGTCGGGGAAGCGCTTGGCCAGGGCGACACTGCCGCTGACGATGACTTAGAAGGCGTCCGCCGGCTGGCCTTCGCGGAAGACGATCTGGCCCGCGGTCAGGTCTTCGCTGCTGAAGAGGCTCGCAGCCTCACGCCGCAGTTCCTCGGGCAACTGGTGCAGGATCGGCACGCCGCATAATTGCTCCGGCGTCGCGTGACCGAAGGCCGCAGGCGTTGCAACGACAGCTACCGCCTTCGGGACGACAAAACTCTGGGCGGACTCCGACACGCGATCTGCTTTGAGACGCGACTTTACCATCTCGTTGAGTGCGAGTCGCAGCTCGCGCGAGACGGCGAGGAGATTTTGGAAATGCTCGCGGCTCAGGGACAGCAACGTCGCGGGCGTGAGGGCGCGGACGGTTGCGGTGCGCGGCGAGTCCATGAGCCGGGCGATCTCGCCCAAGGCGTCGCCCACCTCCATCACACCGAGGCGCTTCTCGCTGCTGCCGTTGCCCTTGAAGGCCTCGACGCGGCCGCGGACGATCACATAGAACGCGTCGGCGTGGTCGCCTTCGCGGAAGAGTTCGCGCCCGGCTTCCAGCGTGCGCGTGGTGAAGAGCTCATCGAGCGTGAACTTGTATTTCGCGTAGGCGGTGAGCTGCGAGGTCGGGTTCTCTGGCGGGCCTTCATACGTGGTCGTTGCGCCGGGCAGTTCCGCGTCCGCGAGGCTCGTGGCGATGAACGACTGGTTCCAGCCCAGCGTGAGGTTCTCCCACAGCTCGATCTGCGCGAAGGTGCTGAAGCTCCGGAAGGCCGGCTCGTATGGCGCGCTGCCCGCCGGGAGGCCTGCGAAGTCGGTCGGATACAGCCTGCTCAAAGGCGCGCCGTCCGACTGTTGATGATGTCCACCGATGCTCAACGCCACCGAGTCCGAGAAGCGCTTCGACGTGAAGAAGCGCGTCTGCCATGTGTGGAAGTCCCCGCCCGCAACGCTCCCGCGCACCGTGCCCTCGGTCGTCGGCGACTCGGTGATGATGTTGATGACGCCGGTGAACGCGTCCGCCCCGTAGAGCGCCGAGGCCGGGCCGGAGAGAATCTCCACCTGCCGCGCCATGTAGAGCGGGTAGTTCTCGGAGATTTGCAGGTTCGTCTCGCCCGTCGGCGAGCTGATGCGGATGCCGTCCTGAAGGATGACAAACTTGTTGTTGCCCGTGACGCCGCGGATCGTGACGACGTTCTTGGAGTCGGGATGAACGTGGTTGAGCACGTCCACGCCGGGCAGGCCCTTGAGCACGTCCTCGATCGTGCGATAGCCGCGCTCCTGCATCTGGCGCTGGGTGATCACTCGAACCGTGGCGGGCGCGCGGGCCAGCGACTCGGCGCGGAGAGACGCGGTGCTGACGGTGATCTTCTACTTAAGCTCGTCCTTGAGCGCGGTGGCTGAGGCGGGCCGCGTGGCGGCGCTCGGCTCCGCCGCATTGTTGGTCGTCTGCGCGGCGGCGTGGCCCGCACAAATGGCGAGCGTCAGCGCGAGCGCGGCGCGGCGGTCTGCGGCACGCGGGAGATGGATGCGCGGGAGCTTGGCGGGAGTTGATTTGGGAAAGTTTATTCGCGGTGATCGGTGGCTCGGTTGAAGCCGTTTTCTCCCGGCAAGCAGGCGCACCGGAAATCAAACGCGTAGGCTGGGCCGGGAACGCGGAAGACAGAACCAATCACGCGGGCGTGTCGCAAGAACAAACTCGGGCGGGAGAAGCGCGCCGGGCGCATCCCAGTTTCTTGCAGACTATCGGAGGACGCAGACGGGCTGACAGAAAGAGGGGGACAGGAAGAAAGGAGCTTTTTTCTGCCCCCTTCTTTCTGTCAGTCGGCGGGTGGATGTGGAGGGCAGCCGGGCCGAAGAGGCGCAGCCGGGGTGAAGAAGTCAGCCGCTACTTGGGCGGACGCCCGGCCTCCCACAGCGTGAACTGAACGAAGTCCAGCGGCTGGCCGTTCTTGCCCGGCGGCACGGCGGGGATGATTTTTTGGCGGATCATGTCCGGCCAGCCGTTCGGGAAGCTGCCGATTTTGGTGAAGTATTGGTGATAGGCCGCTTTCACTTCCTTCGGATTTGCTGGCTCGCCCGGATGCGGTCCCGTGGGGGCGGCTTGCGGTGTTGTGCCCGAAACAGCAGGAGCGGGTGATGATGGCGCAGCGGCGGGCCTCGCCTCCGCCGCCGCTGGCGGCTGGGGAGGGGGTGACTCAACCTTCTTCTTCCGACAGCCGAGCGACACGACGCATATCAGCAAAACCAGAAGTAGCTTCATGAGCATATTTGGCACCTCTACAGCGCGATGCTTAAACCACACTAGAAGGAGGTCGCCTTGTTGGTTAGGTATTGCCAGTCCGGGTTCAGGCCGGCGCTGGCAAACGGGCCGGTCCCGATGCCGTTGAAAGCGCGGGTGCGTGAGTCCTGCACCTTGACCATCTCAGTATGGCCGTCGCTGAAGTTTAGCGGATAGGAGCCCGAGTGATGCGAGGCGGGGACGTCAAGTTGGCTCGTCTGGGTCGTCATGTGCGTCAAAAAGAACCCGTCGTTGATGCTGCGCTCGTTTTCATCCATGAAGACGTAACGGTCGGAGGGCTTGTCAATCTCAAGCTGGCGGAAGAACACGCGTGCGCCGGTGGCAAAATTATCCCTGCCAGCCATGAAGTTGTTTGCGGAGTAGCTCCGCACCCGGTCTTGTCCCAAAGTTGCGCCAGCCGTGGCCACCGTTGAGTCATTCTTGAACTTGTCTGCCGGACACTTGTAAGCCTTTGTGTTGCCCGCCATGTAGCGGTTGAAATCCACCCGCGTGAGTCCGTATGTGTTCGACGGATAATTTGGATTTACGTCTCCAGGCATTTCATAGGTGGCGACATTTCGCATATCGCCGATCACCCAGGCGTTGGTGTTTTTCACTGTGCCACCCCCCGGATTGTAATAGAGGTGCACCTGAACCAAGCGGTCGTCCGCGTCGCCAGAGTAAAGATGCCACGCGGTTCCAAGCTGCTTGAGGTTGTTCAGCGTGAGCGTGGCCGTCGCCTTCATCTTCGCCTTGCTCAACGCCGGCAACAGCATCCCGGCCAGGATCGCGATGATCGCGATGACGACGAGTAGTTCGATGAGCGTGAAGGCGAGGCTTTCCTCGCGCCGCGCGGCGGAACCTCGGAAGGTGCTTGATGTGCGCATGGGCATGAGTGGCTTTGGGTGAAGTCCACGAACAGTAGCCGCGCTTCACTTCTTGGCAAGAGGGAGGTTCAACGTCTCGCCCCTTCTTTCGCCCGCGCGATGGCGAAGTCCACGAGCGGCTGTGAGCGGAAGAAACCCTCGAACATGTTGTGCCCCTGGCCTTCGAGGACGATGAGCTTCACGAGGTCGCCCGCGCCCTCGGCCTGATAGCGGCGGACGAGTTCGGCGGAGTTCTCCTTGAGCGGCACCACCTTGTCCACGTCGCCGTGGATGATCGCGACGGGCACCTTCGCCTTCGCCAGCACGGCGATGCGTTCGATGGGGTTGAACTCGGCGGCGCGGGCGGTGAGTTGCTCGGGCGTCAGCTCGTAGGCTCCAGCGGCCCGGGCGATGCCGGGGAAAGTGCGGAAGTCATAGACCGGGTAAATGCCGATGAGACCCGCGACGCGCGCCGGGTTCGTGATGGCCCAACTGCTCGTCCACAGTCCGCCACGACTGCGACCGAAGAGACACGGCTTCTTGCCAAAGCCGCGCTGCTCCGTCAGCTCGCGATAGAGCGCATCGAAGGCCACGTGGCTCTTCGGGCTGCCGTAAGCCTCGCCCACGTCCACACCCGCCACGGCAACGCCCGCCGCGACGAACTGCTCGTGCATCCAGCGCTCGGCTTGGTCGGGATACGGCGCGAGCGTGGGGCCGTAGAAAATCCACGGCTGCGGCGTGCTGCGCTTCTCGGGCGGCGGCAGGTAGAGGAAAGCCGGGCGTCCGGCCACGGTGAAGTTCTCCGTGTGCGGCAGCGCGAGCCGGCCCGACGGCGCAGCAGCCTTGGCCTTCGCGGGCGGGGCGGCGGGTGCGGTGGCCGGCAGTTGCGCGGCGAGGTAGCGCGCCGCGTTCTCGACCACGCGCAAGTTCTCCGCCTGCTTGAACACGGGAAACGTCTCGTGGCCCGGGCGGAAGTAAAACACGCCGCCCTTGCCCACCCTCCAATGCGAGCCGCTACGGAACCACTCGCCCTTGTCCCAGCGCTCCTCGAAGACCACCGCGTCCGGCTTGGGCACGTGGAACGGCTCGTCATACATCTCCGTGCGCGGGATGTCCCACGCGGCGGGCAGGCCCTTTGCGATGGGATGGTCCGGCAGCAACGTCTTCAGATGGCCCGGCGCGCCGTCGTTGCGGTAGGCGGGGAAAATGCAGCCGGGCAAGGTGAGCTTCCACACCCCATCCTCGTGCCGGAGCGCGGGCGTCAGCGGCGCGTCCCGGCGCGGCACTCGGCCGAGCGGGTTGTCGTTGAAATACTCGAACTTCGCGGTGGCGCGCTCGGCGACGGGTATTTGCGCGAGCGCATCATCCTTGGCCCGTTCCTGCATGAGCCGCACGAAGGGCCGCGCCCAGTGCGCCGAGTGCAGGGCGATGAGCGCCAACCGGCCATCCCGCACGCGTTGCACGACGGCCTCGACACGCGGCTTCTCGACCAGCGCGTGTTTCACGTGGCCCCACCAGATGATCACCTGCGCCGCGTCCAGCTCGGCGTCGGCGAGACCTTGGTTCGGCGAGGCGAAGTTGACGGAAGTGACCTTGAGGCCGGGTTGCTTCGCGAGATGCGCCGCGATGGTGTCGCCGAGGAAACCGCCGTCGTAAGCCTGCTTTTGCGCGGGCTGCTGCTCATCCCAAACCAGCACGCGGATGGGTGGCGCGTCCGCGGCGGAGGCTTGAGCGCAAAGAACGCAAAG
>SXGU01508988.1_pt1 | contig 29846 bp, 6 predicted proteins | sample 3174531 | NCBI WGS metagenome assembly SXGU01 (sample SAMN11356863, study PRJNA531348) | freshwater metagenome | isolation source: freshwater sample F1-140 | place: China: Fuxian Lake, Yuxi | collected 2017-12-25 | reverse complement strand
TGCCGTCGTCTCGCCAAAGACTTCGAGCGTCATGCCCGCAAGGCCGCTGCCTTCATCCGCCTCGCCATGATCCGCCTCATGCTTCGCCGATTGACAGCCCCTTCATCGTGAATCGAAACTTTCCGGAACGGCTCTAAGAAATTCAGTTGCCCAAAGGGCGACAAGTAGGATAGATGAGTGGTTACACGTTAGACGTGCCATCGAACATGGCACCGCAAAACACTCCAGAATGGGGTCACACAGTGTCTAACCGCTTCGCGCTTTTGGCGCTCTCGTACTCTTTGCGGGCCTGGTTTTCAGGCTTGCCGAATCATCACAAAAAAATTGACCCGTTCGACTGTGCTGCTGCCAGCGCCGCTTTGTCGTGCGCTGATCGCGCGTTTGCAAACATCGATCTGAATTCCGTGGGGGCCTAGGCCATGAGCATCATCTCCTCCGTTTCCGTCGCGAACATCCCGCTCCTGTCGACGACAGTCATTCAGGGATTGAACGAAACGGACATCAAGTCGATGTCGTCCTCGCAGGTCGCGGCCCTCGCCACGACCCAGATCGAGGTGCTCGCGGGGACCCAGGTTGCAGCGCTCGAAACCACCGACGTCAAGGCGCTCACCACCACGCAGATCGGCACGCTGACCTCGGCGCAGTTCTCGTTCAGCGTCGCCCAGCTCCAGGTTCTCAACGCTTCCCAGGTCCAGGCCCTGACCACGGATCAGGTCGCCGCCCTGAGCGCGACCCAGGCGAAGGCCCTCACCGCCACGCAGCTCCAGGCACTGGAGAGCACGGACCTCCAGGCCCTGACGACGACCAACATCGCCAACCTGACCACAACGCAGATCAGGAGCTTTACGGCAGCGCAGATCGGCCTGCTGACGGATGACCAGGTCAGCGTGCTGACGGCGGCGCAGATCACGGCCCTGTCCGCGACACAGGTCAAAGGGCTCGAGACGACCGACTACGCCAACCTGACGACGACGCAGGTCGGCGCCTTGTCGGTGACGCAGGTCGCGGCCCTCGAGACCGCGGACCTGCAGTCTCTGTCGACCACCAGCATTGCGGTTCTGAACAGCACCCAGGTCAAGGCGTTCACGAGTACACAGATCGGCGATCTGGCAGATACCCAGGTTCTGGCGCTGACCGAGACGCAGCTCAGCAACCTGTCGGCCACGCAGCTGAAGGGCTTCGAGACGACGGATCTCGGGACGCTGACCACGACGCAGCTCAGCCAGCTGAGCTCGACGCAGGTCGGTGCGTTCAGCACGACGCAGGTTGCGGCACTGGGTGATACCCAGTTCATTGCCCTGTCGACGACCCAGGTGCGCGGCCTCGGTGCGACCCAGCTGGCCGCCATCGAAACGGCGGATCTTCAGGCCCTGACGACCACGCAGGTGGCGAACCTGACGACCACGCAGGTCAAGAGCCTGTCGGGGGCGCAGGTCACGGCGCTGACGGATTCGCAGATCGGCGCGTTGACGGAGACGCAGATCGGCGCGCTGACGACGACGCAGGTCGTCGCGCTTGACGAGACGGATTTCACCACGCTGTCGACGACGCAGGTGTCTGGCCTTACCCAGACGCAGCTGAGCGCTCTCGACGCCACGGATCTGGGCGCCTTCTCGACCACGAACATCGCCGCGTTGAGCGCGACGCAGCTGAAGGGTCTGACGCCGACGAGGATCGGGAACCTGGGTGACACGCAGATCCTGGCCCTGACGCAGACTCAGATCAGCAACCTGTCGGCGACGCAGATCCGGGGTCTCGAGACGACGGATCTCGGGACCATGACCACGACGCAGCTGAGCCTGCTGTCGATCACGCAGATCGGTTCGTTCAGCACGACGCAGGTTGCGGCGCTGGGCGACACGCAGTTTGCCGGCCTGTCAACCACGCAGATCACCGGCCTGACCGCAACACAGTTCGCGGTTCTCGAGACCACGGACCTTCAGGCTCTGTCCACGACGCAGGTTGCGGCTCTGACCACGACCCAGATCAAGAATCTGGCGGCGACGCAGATCACGGCCCTGACGGATGACCAGGCAGCCGCGCTGACCTCCTCGCAGATCGGCGCCCTGTCGGTCACACAGGCGGCGGCGCTTGACGTGACCGACTTCGCGGCCATGACGACGACGCAGCTGTCCGGTCTGACGCAGACGCAGATTGGTGGCCTTGACGCGACGGATCTGGGCGCTCTGACGACCACGAACATCCTGGCGCTGAGCACGACGCAGCTGAAGGGTCTGACGGCGACGCAGGTCGGCAGCCTGGGCGATACGCAGGTCCTGGCCCTGAGCGAGACGCAGATCGGCAGCCTGGCAGGGACGCAGCTGAAGGGCTTCGAGACGACGGATCTCGGGACGCTGACCACGACGCAGCTCAGCCGGTTGAGCTCGACGCAGGTTGCGGCATTCAGCACCACGCAGGTTGCGGGGCTGGGCGACACGCAGCTGGCGGGTCTGTCGACCACGCAGGTGAGCGGCCTGACCTCGACGTAGCTGGCGTCGGTGGAGACGACGGATCTTCAGGCCCTGACGACGACGCAGGTGGCGAACCTGTCGACATCGCAGATCAAGGCCCTGACGGGGACGCAGATCGGCGATCTGACGGACACGCAGGTCCAGTCGCTGACGGCGACGCAGATCACGGCGCTGACGACCACCCAGATCAAGCAGCTGAGCGCCACGGATTTCGGGTCGTTCACGGCAACGCAGTTCGGCGGGCTGACGCAGACGCAGATCGGCGCGATGGAGACGACGGATCTCCAGACCCTGTCGGAGACGACGCTTGACGGCCTGACCACGACGCAGATCAGGGGTCTGACGGCGACGCAGGTCGGCGACCTGTCGGATACGCAGGTCCTGTCCCTGAGCGAGACGCAGATTGCCGGTCTGTCGGTGACCCAGATCAAGGGCATCGAGACGACGGATCTCGGCACCCTGACCACGACGCAGCTCAGCCAGCTGAGCTCGACGCAGGTTGCGGCGTTCAGCACGACGCAGGTCGTGGCACTGGGCGACACGCAGGTTGCGGGTCTGTCGACCACGCAGGTGACCGGTCTGACCGCGACGCAGCTTGGCGCCCTGCAGACCACGGATCTTCAGGCCCTGACGACCACGCAGGTGGCGAGCCTGACGACGACGCAGGCGAAGGCCCTGTCGGCGGCGCAGATCACGGCTCTGACCGATGACCAGGCAGCCGCGCTGACCTCCTCGCAGATCGGCGCCCTGTCGGCGACGCAGGCGGCGGCGCTCGATGTGACCGACTTCGCGGCGCTCACGACGACGCAGCTGTCTGGTCTGACGGCGACGCAGCTGGGCGCTCTCAATGCGACGGATCTGGGCGCTCTGACGACCACGAACATCCTGGCGCTGAGCACGACGCAGCTGAAGGGTCTGTCGGCGACGCAGGTCGGCAGCCTGGGTGACACTCAGGTCCTGGCCTTGAGCGAGACGCAGATCAGCAATCTGTCGACCACGCAGCTGAAGGGCTTCGAGACGACGGATCTCGGGACGCTGACCACGACGCAGCTGAGCCAGCTGAGCTCGACGCAGGTGGCGACGTTCAGCACGACGCAGGTTGCGGCACTGGGCGACACGCAGGTTGCGGGTCTGTCGACCACGCAGGTGAGCGGCCTGACCTCGACGCAGCTCGGGGCCTTGGAGACGACTGATCTTCAGGCCCTGACGACGACGCAGGTGGCGAACCTGTCGGTGACGCAGGTCAAGGCCCTGTCCGGGACGCAGGTCGGCGATCTGACGGACACGCAGGTCCAGTCGCTGACGACGACGCAGATCACGTCTCTGACCAACACGCAGATCCAGCAGCTGAGCGCGACGGACTTTGCTTCGCTGACGGCGACGCAGTTCGGTGCGCTGACGCAGACGCAGATCGGCGCGCTGGAAACGACGGACCTCCAAGCTCTGACGGAGACGACGCTTGACGGCCTGACGACGACGCAGATCAAGGGTCTGTCGGCGACGCAGGTAGGCAACCTGCAGGATACGCAGGTCCTGTCCCTGAGCGAGACGCAGATTGCCGGTCTGTCGGTGACCCAGATCAAGGGCATCGAGACGACGGATCTAGGGACGCTGACCACGACGCAGTTCAGCCAGCTGAGCACGACGCAGGTGGCGGCGTTCAGCACGACGCAGGTTGCGGCGCTGGGCGACACGCAGGTTGCGGGTCTGTCGACCACGCAGGTCAGCGGCCTGACCGCGACGCAGCTTGGCGCCCTGCAGACCACGGATCTCCAGGCCCTGACGACGACCCAGGCGAAGGCTCTGACGGCGGCGCAGATCACCTCGCTGACGGATGACCAGGCGGCGGCCCTGGCGGGCACGCAGATCGCGGTCCTCTCGGCCACGCAGGCGGCGGCGCTCGATGTGACGGACTTCGCGGCTCTGAACGCCACGCAGTTCGCTGCCTTGACGCAGACGCAGCTGGGTGCCCTCGACGCGACGGATCTGGGCGCTCTGACGACCACGAACATCCTGGCGCTGAGCACGACGCAGCTGAAGGGTCTGACGGCGACACAGGTCGGCAGCCTGGGTGACACGCAGGTCCTGGCCCTGAGCGAGACACAGCTCAGCAACCTGTCGACCACCCAGATCAAGGGCATCGAGACGACGGATCTCGGCACCCTGACCACGACGCAGCTCAGCCAGCTGTCGGCGACACAGGTGACCGCGTTCACCACGTCGCAGATCCAGGCGCTGGGCGACACGCAGATTGCCTCCTTCAGTGCGACGCAGATCAACGGCTTCACGGCTACCCAGCTGGGGATCCTGGAGACGACCGATCTGCAGGCTCTGACGGCAGGGCAGATTGCGGGTCTGAAGGCCTCGCAGCTGAGCGGCCTGTCGACAACGGTGGTCGCCAACCTGACAAGCACCCAGACCGGAGCGTTGACGTCGACTCAGGTTGCCGGCTTGACGGTGACGCAGGTCAAGAGCCTCGAGGCCGATGACTTCGCCAGCTTCTCGACGACGCAGGTTAGCGGTCTGACCCCGACGCTGGTCGCGGCCCTGGAAACCACTGATCTCCAGGCCCTGACCACGACGAGCATCGATGCCCTGACCACCACACAGCTCAAGGCGTTGACCTCGACGTTGGCTGGAGCCCTGGGTGATGCGCAGTTCCAGGCTCTGGACGACACCCAGATCGCGGTTCTGACCAGGACGGCGATTGGCGGGCTGTCCTCAACCCAGCTTGGGTTGCTGACGACCACCCAGGTCGATGGCCTGACGGAGACTCAGCTCGCTGCGATCACGACCACATCCCTTACGGGCCTGTCAGAGACGATGATCCTGTCGATGACGTCCACTCAGGGCTTCGCGTTCACCTCGACCCAGATCGCTAACATGACGTCCGAACAGTCCATCGCATTGCTTACCGTCACCTGATAGGGCAAGCTTCCTGAACACGACTCCAGTGACGTAGTAACGGCCGCCGGATCACCAAGATCCGGCGGCCAAGTTCTGGGAAGCGGTCTGGCCCGGGTTGATGACCGATAACGTCCACTACCTGTCCGCGGTGAGAAAGATCGCCGAACGGACGCTTACAGTCGTAGAGCTGATTCAGGCCGCCGAAGCTCTGCGGGCCGCCGGCACGCCGGATTTGAGTGTCGACCTCTACAAGAGGTGGATCGCCGCCGATACGACGAATCCCCTGCTTTTCGCGGTTCTGTTCAACTATTCCGTGCTTCTGACGGCCCAGAACGACCTGGCCGGCGCTCGAGCTGCGCTAGAGCGTGCGATTGCCGTCAAGCCTGACTTCTTTCCGGCACTGATCAATCTTGGCGGTATCCTCGAGAAGCTCGGGGCGCCCGACAAGGCCGTCAATAGCTGGATGACGGTCATCAACAAGCTGGCGGAGATCACCGGCGCCGCTGTCGGCTACAAGCTGACGGCCCTGAAGCAGATCGGCCGCATTCTCGAATCCAGCCAGCAGAATGCGGCGGCGGAAACCACGCTGCGGCAGAGCCTGGAGATCGATCCGACCCAGCGCCAGATCATCGAACATTTCGTCAGCCTGCGCCTGCTGCAATGCGAATGGCCGATCATTTCGGGTGGCGGCGTTGACAGGAAGGCGCTGCTGCAGAAAATGGGCCCCTTGCCCATGTCCATCTACACGGATGACCCGCTGCTCCAGCTGGCGAGCGCATGGGACTACGCCAAAGAAACCACCGGCTACCATACCCCCTGCCCCGACATGCGGCCGCGGGCGGCTGACCCGGGGCGGTTGCGCATCGGGTACCTGTCATCGGACCTGCGCAGCCACGCTGTCGGGTCCCTGATGCCCGAGGTCTTTGAGCTGCATGATCGGCGCAAGCTCGAGGTTTTCGCGTATTACTGCGGCCGGGCGGCAGAGGATCCGATCAAGGTCCGGATCCGCAACGCCATCGAGCACTGGGTCGATATCAGCACCATGGACGATGCCGCTGCCGCCCGTCGTATCGCTGCCGACGGGATCGACATCCTGGTCGATCTCAACGGCAACACCCGGGAGGCGCGCACGGGCGTGTTCGCCCTGCGCCCCGCACCGGTCATCGTCAACTGGCTCGGTTACCCCGGAACCATGGGCAGCCCCTACCACCACTACATCATTGCAGACGAGTGGATCATTCCGAAGGGGCACGAGATCTACTACTCGGAGAATGTGGCCCGCCTGCCCTGCTATCAGCCGAACGATCGCAAGCGGGTGGTTGCGGAGCGTCGTCCGGAGCGCTCGGATGCCAAGCTGCCGGCAGATGCCATGGTCTATTGCTGCTTCAACGGTACGCAGAAGATCAGCCGCTTCACCTTCGAGCGCTGGATGACCATCTTGGGGCGCGTTCCGGGAAGCGTGCTCTGGCTCCTCGACGGCGGCGAAGACACGCGCAAGCGGCTTTTGGAGCGCGCGGCGCAGCGTGGCATCTCCGCCGAGCGCGTGATCTTTGCCCCGAAGATGGCGCATCCCGACCATCTCGCGCGTTACGTGCTGGCGGATCTGTTCCTCGACACGTCACCCTACGGGGCGCATACGACGGCCTCGGATGCGCTGTGGATGGGCGTGCCGATCCTGACCCTGTCCGGAAATTCGTTCGCCTCGCGCGTCTGCGGCAGCCTGGCGCGCGCCGCCGGCCTGCCGGAGGCGATCTGCCGTTCTCCCGACGAGTACGTGGAGCGGGCGGTTGCCCTGGGCAAGGACAAGGCCGAGATTCAGCGCCTGAAGAGCAAGCTGGCGAGTCAGCGCGATACCTGTGTCCTGTTCGACATGGGATCGCATGTCCGGCATCTCGAAGCGCTCTACCAGAAGATGTGGAAGGAATTCCACCAGGGGAAACGGCCGCGGCCCGATCTGACGAATCTCGATGTCTATCTCGAGGTCGGAATCGAGACGGACCATGATGCGCTCGAGGTCCAGGGCATCAAGGACTATGCGGCCTGGTATCAGGAGCGACTGGCTCACCACCATCGCCGCTGCGCGATTCCCGAAGACCGACGCCTGTGGACCGCGGCGGAGATCACCCGTGCCGAGGCGGTGGACGCTCCACCGGCGGCAGCCGCAGCAAGCCGGGCCGTATCCCGCCCACGCAAGCCGGTTTCCAAGGCGAAAAAACGCCCGAGCCGGTGAGATATTTCGTGCAGCGGGTGCGGCAGCCGGCCTGACGGAGTTGCCTAGCCTGTTCGGTACTTGCCACAGCCCATCGATCAGGGTGCAAGGAATGACAGATACCAACCCGATCTATCTGGCGGCGCTAAATGAGCTCAGCGAGGGGCGCCTGACCATTCGTGGCCTCCTGGAGGTCAGCAACGCACTGCAGAGATCGGGTTCCCTGGATCTGCTGGTGTCTCTCTATAAGCAATGGATCGCCGCTGAAGCGACGAATCCCCTGCGTTACGTCGTCATGTTCAACTGCGCCCTGTTGCTTCGGGATCGTGGTGATCTGCAGGCGGCCCGCGAGGGGCTGGAGCAGGTCGTCATCCTCAAACCTGAGTTTGCACCAGGCCATACGGCCCTGGGTGAGATCTACGAGAACCTGGGAGAGGGCCAGAAGGCGATCGCCCAATGGTCCGTGGTGGCCGACCAGCCGCACGTGGTCACCGGTTCAGCTGTCGACAGTACGCTGCTCGTCCTCAAACGCATCGGGCGCCGCCTGCAGCAAAACCGTGAGAATGCCAAGCTTGCAGCCCTGCTGCGGCGGGGGCTGGAACTCAATCCCGACGATCGTGAGATCGCCGAAAACCTTATTTCGCACCGGCTGTCGCGGTGCGAGTGGCCAATCACCTCGGCCCCGGGCGCGGACCGTGAGGTGCTGCTGCGCAAGATGGGGCCGTTCCAGCTGTTGCTTTACACCGACGACCCGCTGCTGGATCTGGCCAGCGCCTGGGACTACAACAAGGACACGGTCGGCTATCAGCAGCCCTGCCCCGACGTCCGGCCGCGGTCGGCCGACCCGGGCCGCTTGCGCATCGGCTATCTGTCCGCGGATCTGCGCAGCCATTCGACCGGATACCTGATGTCGGAGGTGTTCGAGCTGCACGACCGCCGCAAAGTGGAGGTGTTTGCCTATTACTGCGGGACGGCAGACCCGGACCCGACGAAAACCCGTATCAGCGAGGCGGTCGAGCACTGGATCGATATCAGCGGCATGGATGACCAGACGGCCGCACGGCGGATCGCCGGCGACGGGATCGATATCCTGGTCGACCTCCACGGCAATACGCGGGGTCACCGGACCCGCATGCTGGCCATGCGGCCCGCCCCGATTATCGTGAACTGGCTGGCCTATCCCGGAAGCATGGCCACCCCGTATCACCACTACATCATCGCGGATGAGTGGATCATCCCGAAGGAATACGAGGTCTACTACTCCGAGAGGGTCGCGCGCCTGCCCTGCTACCAGCCGAACGACCGCAAGCGTGTGATCTCGCCGCAGGTACCCACCCGGGCCGTATTCGGTTTGCCGGCGGACGCCCTGGTCTACTGCTGCTTCAACGGGGCGATCAAGATCAGCCGCTTCATCTTCGAACGCTGGATGGCCATCCTCGCGCGAGTCCCGAACAGCGTGCTTTGGCTGCTCGATGGCGGCGAGGACATGCGCAATCAGCTGTTCGAAGCCGCCGTTCAGCGCGGCATCGCCAGGGAGCGGCTGATTTTCGCGCCGGCGATGCCCCGCTCACAACATCTTGCCCGCTACGGGCTTGCGGATCTGTTTCTCGACACGGCGCCATGCGGAGCGCATACGACGGCCTCCGACGCGCTGTGGATGGGTGTGCCGATCCTGACCGTGTCCGGACATGGGTTTGCCTCGCGGGTCTGCGGCAGCCTGGCCCGGGCCGCGGGTTTGCCTGAGGCCGTCTGCAGTTCGCTCGACGATTACGTGGAACGGGCGGTTGCCCTGGGCAAAGACAAGGCCGAGCTCGAGCGGCAGAAGAAGCACCTGGCGAGCCAGCGCGATATCTGTCTCCTGTTCGACATGGAAAAGCTGGTTGGTCACCTGGAGGTGCTCTATCGGCAGATGTGGAAGGAGTTCCACCAGGGGCGGCGCCCGCGGCCCGATCTGAGGAATTTCGACCTCTATTTCGAGCTCGGGGTCGAGACGGACCACGATGCGGTCGAGGTTCAGGCGATCAAGGACTATCAGGGGTGGTACCGGAGTCGCATGCTCAAGCGCCACCGCGGCTGTCCAGTTCCCGAAGATGGGCGCCTGTGGACGGCCGCAGAGGTCGCTGCCGCTGACGCCTTGGACATTCTTCCCCCAATGAATCCGCCGAAACCGAGGGTGGCAGGGAGTCGTAAACCCCCGACAAAGCCTAAAACCCGCCGGAAAAAGTAAGGATTTTAACGAAAATTAACAGTAGTTTAGCGGGAAATTGTCGTCCAGCTATGCTATATGTTCACCCGGGTAGTTCCGGTTCGGCCAGAGAAGGAGAATGCCGGCCGGGGATGCCCTATAGGTTTGGCAGCGGATTCGCTAACTAGTTGGCAATCTTGCTGCCTTAGCCTTTTCGAGCGTCTTGATACGACCCGACGGTGGTTGGCTGTTGTCGCAGAACCGCGGCATCGGTTGCTCGCCGAATAAGCAGGATTGCAGCGTCATTTTGTCCGGGATTTCTTCATTCACGATTGCTCAGCTCCAGCAGCTGAGCGTTACGTCGATCGCCAATCTGTCGGCCGATGACGTTGCGTCGTTGTCGAAGACACAAATCGCGGCGCTCACACCGACCCAGATCGGCGCGCTCGATCTCAGCCAGACTGCCTTCAGCAACGATCAGCTGAGCGTCCTCAACGCGCCGCAGCTTCGGGCGATCAGCGGCGTCGAGCTGGCATCGTTCACACCAGATCAGATCGCATCCCTCTCCGCGACCCAGATCAAAGGCCTGGGCGCCAAGCAGATCGATGCGCTGACCGCCGAGCAGATCGGCGCCCTGTCGGCGCAGCAGGTGGGCGCTCTGACCACCGGCCAGATTTCGGGACTCAGCGCCGAGACGATCGAGCAGTTTTCCGGAGATCAGCTCGGCGCCTTCTCCGCTACCCAGATTCGGGCGCTGACCGCGGCGCAGATCGACGTCCTCAGCGCGGAGGACATCGCGTCGCTTTCCACGACGCAGATCAAAGGCCTCTCGACGACGCAGATTGCCGGACTGGCAACGACGCAAGTCGCCGTGCTGTCCGAAGAGCAGATCGGCGTGCTCAGTGCCGCGCAGGTGGCCGCGATCTCGGCGACCAGTATCACGGAGCTTTCCGAGGCCCAGCTCGGCGCGTTCTCGGCCACTCAGGCTCGAGCGCTGGGGGTAGAGCAGATCAGGGCTCTCGACGAAGGTGATGTTAGCGCCCTGTCGGCAGACGCGATCGGCGCCCTGTCGACGACCCAGCTCCGGGGCTTTTCGGGCGCTAAACTGGCAGCTCTGTTGCCGGAGCAGCTCGACAGGCTGACCGGGGCCCAGATTGCCTCGCTCAGCACGACGCAGATCACGGCCTTCACCGAGGAGGCGATCAGCGGGTTCTCCGGCACCCAGATCAAGGCGCTGACGGCCGGCCAGATCCGGGCCCTCACCGCGTCCCAGGTCGCCGTCCTGAACGAAGACGATATCAGCGCGCTGTCCGCGACGCAGATTCGCGGCTTCTCGACGACCCAGATCGCCGGGCTGGCGACGGACCAGATCGCGGCCCTTTCGACCGGTCAGGTCAGCGCGCTCAGCGCCGCTCAGGTCTCGGCCCTGACGGAAACCGCTGTCGCGACGCTCTCCGACGAGCAGCTCGGAGCGCTCTCGAGTGCGCAGATCAAGGCGCTGACCAGCACTCAGCTGGGAGCGCTGCGTGAAGACGCGATCTCCGTGCTGTCCACGACCCAGATCAAGGCTCTGTCCATCTTCCAGATTGCCACGCTGGACGAGGCCCAGATCGGCGCGCTGTCAGCGGACCAGGTCGGTGCGCTCTCGGGCGCCCAGATCGGCACGTTGAGGGCCACGCAGGTCCAGGCCCTGGAGCTTGACGATATCGAGGCGCTGTCCACGACCCAGATCAGGTCGCTCAACACGACGCAGGTGAATGCGCTGTCGACGGAGCAGTTCGGCGTCCTCTCGGGGCAACAGCTCGGCGCGTTCAGCGGCACGCTCCTGAGGGCTATCCGGGTCGACAGCATCGCCGAGCTGACCACCGAACAGCTTGGCGGCTTGTCCGGTGCGCAACTCGGCGCCTTGAGCGTCGCACAGATCCAGTCGCTGAGCGCAACCAATGTTGGCGCGTTGTCGACCACGCAGGTCCGGGGCCTGACATCGCCCCAGGCGCGGGTTCTGACCGCCGAGCAGATCGACGCGCTGTCGACGACACAGATCGCCTCGATCGCCAATGTGACGCTGCAGGCCCTGACCGGAACCAATGTTGCCGAGCTATCCACAGAGCAAGTCAGCGGACTGTCAGCAAGCCAGATCAGCGTGCTCACGGCGGCCCAGGTCCGCAGTCTTGAGACGGTCGACCTCGCGGCTCTCACAACGACGCAGCTCCGGGGACTGACCGCGGGTCAGGCGTATGCGCTGACGGCCACGCAGGTCGGCGCGCTGAGCACGACCCAGATCGGGGCGCTGACCACAAACGCTGTCAAAGGGCTTTCAGGAACCAGCCTGCGGGCGCTGACGGTCGAGCAGTTCGGCGGCTTCTCCGCCAGCCAGATCCGGGCGTTGAGCGTCGCCCAGGTCCGCACGCTTACGGGCGCTGAGATCGCAGGGCTTACGGCAACGCAGGTTGGCGGTCTCACAGCGACACAGATCACGGCGTTCTCCGGAACGCAGTTGCGGTCTCTGGCTCCCGAGCAGATAGGGTTGCTGAGCACCGAAATCCTTTCCAAGCTGACGGGAGCCCAGATCAAGGCTTTCACGGAGACCCAGTTCAGCAATCTGAACGCCGTGCAGCTTGGGGCGCTGACGACCACCCAGGTCCGGAGCATCGATACGACGGATCTGCGCGCCCTTTCCGCGACCCAGATCGGTGGCTTGAGCGCAAGCCAGGTCAAAGCCTTTACCACGACGCAGATGCGGGCGCTGACGACCACCGAGGTCGCAGCCCTGACCTCTGTGCAGGCGCAGGCCCTGGCATCGACGCAGGTGGCATCCATCACCGGGACTCAGTTGCGCTCCCTGACCGCCGATCAGGCGGGAACGCTGGCGGGGGCGCTGGTATCCGCGCTTTCCACCACCCAGTTCAATGTATTGAACAGGACCCAGCTGGGCGGCTTCCGGGCCACTCAGGTCGGGGCCCTGACGGGTACGCAGTTCAAGCAGCTCGATACGACCGAGATCTCCTCCCTGTCCGGGTCGGGAGTTTCGGGACTGACGGCCGCCCAGGCGGGTATCGTCTCGAATACCCAGATCGGCGCCCTCACCGCGCTCCAGGCCGGCTCGCTGAGCGCGCCGTTCCTGTCGTCCCTGAACACGACGCAATTCAACCTGCTGACCACGACACAGATCGGTGGATTTGGCGCAGCCCAGGTGGGCGCCTTGACCGCCACCGAGTTCAAACTCCTTGATATCAGCGACATTCAGGTGCTGTCGGCGCCGTCGCTGCAGGGGCTGACCGCGGGTCAGGCCGGCGTGATTACGGCCACCCAGCTTGACGCGCTTTCCTCCGCGCAGGTCGGTCAGATCAGTACTGCAGCGGTTCCCGGGCTCAGCACGACCAATATTGCCGGCCTCAGCACGGTTCAGGTCGGCAGCCTGACGGCGAGCCAGATCGGCGCCCTGGGCCAGAATCAGATCAAGGCGCTCGAGACCACGGATTTCGCGACCTTTGCGCCGACGCAGATTGCCGGGCTGCGGACCACCCAGATCGACGTCCTCAGCGACGATCAGCTGGCGGCGATTACGCCCACCGGTATCGGCGGTCTGACGGCCACGCAGTTCGCAAGCCTGAGTGTCAGCCAGGTCGGTCTGCTCAGCAGCGCCCAGATCGAGGCGGTGACGACGACCGATATCGCCGCGCTGACCACCGAACAGGTGCCGGGCCTTGCGACGACGCAGATTGGCGCGCTCAGCACGACTCAGGTTTCGGCCTTCGAGGTCACCGATCTTGCTGCCTTCAATCAGACGCAGATTGGTGCGCTGTCCTCGACACAGATTGCGGCATTCACCCTGCCCCAGCTCACGGCTCTGGGGCTGGTGCCGAAGACCCTCACCCCGACCCAGATCGGCGGCTTGACCCCGACCCAGGTCAGCGAGCTCAGCCCGACCCAGATCGGGGCGCTGGACGAGACGGCTCTCGGCGCCTTCAGCGCCACGCAGGTTGGCGCCCTCACCCCCACCCAGCTGGGCGCGCTCAGCGGCACGCAGCTGGGTGCTCTTTCGCCCAGCAGCATCCCGGGCCTGACCACCACGCAGGTCGGTAGCCTGACCACGACTCAGATCGGTTCTCTGACGACCGACCAGGTCGCGGCGCTCGAGACTGTCGATATCGCGGCATTGAACGAGACGCAGGTTGGCGCTCTGACCACGACGCAGCTTGGTGCGCTCAGTGGCACGCAGGTGTCGGCGATCTCGACGACGGGTATCGGCGCTCTCTCGGCGACACAGTTGGGTGCGCTCTCCGCGACGCAGGTGGGCGCGCTGACGACCGATCAGATCGCGGCACTCGACACCACGGATATTGCCGGCCTGAGCACGACGCAGATCGGCGGGCTGACGACGACCCAGATCGGCTCTCTGTCGACCGGCCAGGTCGCGGCGCTCGAGACTGTCGACATTGCGGCGCTGAACGAGACGCAGATTGGCGCCCTGACCACGACACAGCTTGGCGCGTTGAGCACGACGCAGGTGGCGGCGATCTCGACGACAGGCATCGGCGCCTTGTCCGCGACGCAGCTTGGCGCCCTGTCGGCGACCCAGGTCGGTGCGCTGACGACGGATCAGGTTGCGGCCCTCGACGCCTCGGACATCGCCGGTCTGAGCACGACGCAGATCGGCGGCCTGACGACGACGCAGGTTGGCTCGCTGTCGACCGGCCAGGTCGCAGCTCTCGAAACTGTCGACATTGCCGCGCTGAACGAGACGCAGATTGGCGCTCTGACGACGACGCAACTCGGCGCCCTCAGCACCACGCAGGTGGCGGCGATCTCGACGACCGGTATCGGCGCCCTCTCGGCGACGCAGCTGGGTGCCCTGTCGGCCACCCAGGTCGGTGCGCTGACGACCAGCCAGATCGACGTTCTGGACGCCTCGGATATCGCGGGTCTGAGCACGACCCAGATCGGCGGCCTGACGGCGACCCAGATTGGCTCGCTGTCGAGCGACCAGGTCGCGGCTCTCGAGGCCGCCGATATCGCGGCTCTGAACGCGACGCAGATTGGCGCGCTGACACCGGATCAGATCGGGGCTCTGAGCACCACGCAGGTGGCTTCGATCTCGACGACGGGTATCGGGGCTCTGTCCGCCACGCAGCTGGGCGCCCTGTCGGCGACCCAGGTGGGCGCGCTGACCACCAGCCAGATCGGCGCCCTTGACGCGTCGGACATTGCGGGCCTGACCACGACACAGATCGGTGGCCTGACGACGACGCAGATCGGCGCCCTGAACGCCACGCAGGTCAAGGCCATCGAAACGGCCGACATCGCAGCGCTCAGCACGACCCAGATCGGGGCCTTGTCGACCGCGCAGGTTGGAGCTCTCTCGACCGGTCAGGTTGCCGCGCTTGAGACGACAGATGTGGCGGCCCTGAGCACGGCCCAGGTTGGCGCCCTTTCGGCGGCCCAGATCGGGGCCCTGACGACGACGCAGATCAAGGCGATCGAGACCACCGATATAGCCGTGCTGAGCACCACGCAGATCGGCGGCCTGTCGGCTGCGCAGATCGGCGCGCTCGGCACCACGCAGGTTGCTTCGCTATCGACCGCCGGGATCGCCTCGCTCACCACGACGCAGCTTGGCGGATTGTCGGCGACGCAGATTGGCGCGCTGACCACGAGCCAGATCACGGCTCTGACGCCCGCGGAGATCAAGGCGCTTTCCACGACCCAGGTCGGCGGCCTGACCGCCACGCAGATCGGCGCTTTCACGCCGAACCAGATCACGGCATTCGAGACGACGGACATCGCCGCCCTCACCACCACCCAGCTGGGTGGTTTGACGACGTCGCAGATCGGCGCCCTCAGCACGAGCCAGGTCGCAGCGATTTCGGCCACAGGCATTGCGGGCCTGTCGACGACCCAGATCGGGGCGCTCTCCACGGCGCAGATCGGCGCGCTGACGACGACGCAGGTCAAGGCGCTCGAGACCACGGATATCGCTGCGCTGAGCTCTGCTCAGATCGGCGCGCTTTCGGCCACCCAGGTTGGCGCTCTAACCACGAGTCAGATCAAGGCGATCGAGACCAGCGATATTTCCGCGCTGGGTACGGCCCAGATCGGCGCGCTCTCCGCGGAGCAGATCGGGGCACTGTCGCTGACCCAGGTCGGCGCCCTGAGCGGGACGCAGATCGCTGCCATTTCAACGACCGGTATCGCGGGCCTGACGACGTCGCAGATCGGCGCCTTGTCGACGACGCAGGTCAAGGCGATCGAAACCACCGATGTCGCCGCGCTGAGCGGCACTCAGATCGGCGCCCTTTCGGCCGCCCAGGTCGGCGCCCTGAGCACAAGCCAGATCAAGGCGATCGAGACCACGGATATCCCGTCGCTCACAACGACGCAGGTCGGCGCGTTGTCGGCTGAGCAGGTCGGGGCGTTGTCCGCAACCCAGGTCGGCGCCCTGAACGGGACGCAGATCGCCGCGCTCTCGGCCTCCGGTATCGCCGGCCTGACGGCGACGCAGATCGGCACGCTGTCGACGACGCAGGTCAAGGCGATCGAAACCACGGATATCGCCGCACTCAGCGGCACCCAGATCGGCGCACTCTCGACCGCTCAGATTGGTGCCCTGACCACCAGCCAGATCAAGGCGATCGAGACGGCTGATATTCCGGCGCTGAGCACGACACAGATTGGCGCGCTGTCTGCCGAGCAGGTCGGGGCGCTGTCGGCGACCCAGATTGCTGCCTTGAGCGGGGCGCAGGTCGCGGCGCTCTCGACAACCGGTATCGCGGGCCTGACGTCGACCCAGATCAGCGCCTTGTCGACGACGCAGGTCAAGTCGATCGAGACCACGGATATCGCGGCGCTGAGCACCACGCAGGTCGGCGGTCTCACCACGATCCAGATCGGGGCCCTGTCGACAACGCAGGTCAGCGCGGTCGAGACCACGGATATCGCGGCGTTGAGCACCACCCAGATCGGCGGGCTCACCACCACGCAGATCGGTGCCTTGTCGACGGCGCAGGTCAAGGCGGTGGAGACGACCGATATCGCCGCACTGAATGCAACCCAGATCGGCGGGCTGTCGGCGGAGCAGATCCAGGCCCTGAGCGCGAGCCAGGTATCGGCCATCGAGACCACGGATATCGCGGCTTTGAGTGCAACGCAGGTCGCCTCGTTCACGACGACGAATGTCGGGGCCCTGAGCACGACTCAGATCGCAGCCTTCACGACGTCGCAGATCACCGCGTTGACACTCACTCAGATCAAGACATTCTCGGCCACCCAGATCGGCGCGATCGAGGCCGTCGACGTAAAGGGCCTCGAGACGGCGGATATCGCGGCACTGACCACGACGCAGGTCGACGGTCTGACGGCGACACAGATCTCGGCGCTGTCGACGACGCAGATCGACTTCCTCAGCACCACGCAGCTTCGGAGCCTGTCGCCGACCCAGGTCGAAGGCTTCTCGGCGACCCAGATCGGGAGCATGACGCGCCGGCAGGTCCGGGCCCTGTTCTTCGCCGTAGGCGACCAGTGGTGGCGGCACTGGGACAATGGCAACCGCGACGGGCACTGGTGGCATAACCGGTAACCGTGTGACGACGTCCGCTGGCTTGCGGGTCGGCACGTTGCAGTAGCCTCCCCTGATGAAACCCTATGAACCGGCCGCAGCCGCAGCGCGGGCAGCTGCCCTACCTCTCCGGTGGTATTCTGGGACCACTTATCCACAGCTGTGGAAGATTCCTGTTTCACCGTGGCCGTAGAACCGTTCCCCTGGCCCGTGCGTTGGCCGTGCAAGGTCGAAGTGTGTGCAAATGCCCATTTCCTACGGGGGAACTCCCCCGGTCCGGAGGTCAAAAAATAAGCCTGAGAAGCCGGTCCAACGCCTGCCCAGAGGCGTAAACCCGGCAGGCAAAGGCTGGATTCCGTCTGATTCGCCATCGGTTTCGAAGGCAAACGTAGCGTCGCCGTGGTACACTTCCCGAGTCACTTTGGGCCTGTCTCAGAAGGAGAAACTCATGGTTTCAGAGTGCTCTATGAGGTGCGCGCTGTAGACAGAACAGCGCAGCTCTTGGACTAGCACGAGCGTCTTGGTACCGACCCGAAGGTGGTCGGCTGCTGTCGCAGAAACGCGGCATCGGTTGCTCACCGAACTTGTCAGGATTGCAGCGTCATTCCCTCCCCGATCGCATCGTTCACGGTTGCCCAGATTCAGCAATTGACGATCACGTCGATTGCCAATCTGTCCCAAACCGATATTGCGTCCCTGTCGGCGACGCATATCGGTGCGCTGTCGACGACTCAAGTCGGGGCGCTGACACCGACCGGGATCAGCCAGCTCTCGACGGCCCAGGTCAAGGCCTTCAGCCCGACCCAGATCGGGGCGATCGATGTCAGCCAGTTCGTGTTCAGCGCGGCACAGCTCGGAGTGCTCAACGCGCCGCAGATCAGGGCGATAACCGAGGCCGATATCGCGGCCCTGACGACCACCCAGCTGGGCGGCTTCAGCGTGACGCAGATCGGCGCGCTGGAGACGACCGATGTCGCGGCCTTGACCACGACCAGTATCGCGTCGCTGTCCGTTACCCAGATCCGTGGCCTCACCGGAACCCAGCTCAAGGTGCTGAACACCGGCCAGATCGAGGCCCTGACGACCACGCAGGTTGCAGGCTTCAATCCCGGTCAGATCACCGCATTGGGCGAGACGGCGGTTGGCGCGTTTGCGGACACGCAGCTTGGCGCCTTGTTGGCCACGCAGATCAAGGCGTTGACCAGGACGCAAGTGGGAGCGCTGAGCGAGACCGATATCGGCCTGCTCACGACCACACAGGTCACGGGGCTGACGACCGCGCACGTCGCCGGCCTGGCGACAACTCAGGCTGCGGCCCTCACCAAGACCCAGATCGCTTCCCTTAGCAGCGCCCAGGTGGCGGCGCTGACGACGACGAATGTCGGGAGCCTGTCGGAGACCCAGATCGGCGCGCTCTCCGCGACGCAGGTCAAGTCTCTGAGCACGATCCAGATCAAGGCGCTGGAAGCCGTCGATATCGCGAGCCTGTCAACGACGCAGATCGGCGGCCTGACCGCGGCCCAGATCACCGCGATCGAGATAACGGATATCAACGCGCTGACGGCGACAGGTCTCGCCGCGCTGACGGCCACCCAGATCAAGGGATTCAGCGCGTCGCAGGTGAATGTGTTCAGCACGACTCAGGTCGCTGCTTTCTCTGCGGCGCAGATCGGTGCCCTGAGCAACGTCCAGGTCGCGGCGTTGTCCGAGGCGGCGGTCGACGATCTGTCGGCGACCCAGCTGGGGGCCATCTCGGCGACGCAGATCAGGGCGTTGAACAGGACGCAGATCGGCGCCTTGAGCGGGACCGACATCGCACTGCTGTCGACGACGCAGATCAAGGCGTTCAGCACGACGCAGATCGGCTATCTGACGACGACACATATCGACGCCCTGACCGCGGGCCAGGTCGGCGTGCTGTCCACGGGCCAGATCTCGTCGCTGACGCGGACAAGCGTTTCGGAGCTCTCGGCGATACAGGTCGGCGCCCTGTCGACGACCCAGATCAGGGCACTGAGCACCACCCAGATCTCGGCGCTGAGCACGACCGCCGTTGCCGCGCTGTCGACGGGTCAGGCCGGCGTCCTGACAACCTCCCAGATCGGCGCCCTGACCACGACCCAGATCGGTGCGCTCGAAGCCACCGATCTCGGTGTGCTGACCGTTACGCAGGTCAGGGGCTTCACCACCGCTCAGATCAAGACGCTATCGACGACCCAGTTCGGCGCCCTGTCGGCGTCACAGCTCGGGACACTGGGTACGCCGCACGTTTCGGCAATCTCCGTGTCGAATATCGGCGCTTTGACCACGACGCAGCTAAGCGGATTGTCGGCTACCCAGATCAGGGCACTGAACGTGACCCAGGTCAAAGCCGTAAGCGCCACGGACATTGCCGCGCTCTCGCTGACGCAGGTCAAGGCCCTGACCGCCGGTCAGGCCCAGGCCCTGACCACCACACAGATCGACGCGCTGACGCTGACGCAGGTCTCGGCCATCGCCAACGCTTCGCTGATGTCTCTGACGACCACGAACGTTTCGGAGCTGACCGTTACTCAGCTCGGTGGATTGACGACGAGCCAGATCGGCGTGCTGACGGCATCGCAGCTCCAGGCTCTGAACGAGACCGATGTCGCGGCGTTCAGCGATGCTCAGATCGGTGCGCTGAAGGCCGCGCAGATCAGTTCGCTGACGGCGGACGAGATCAGCGGCCTGAGCGGCACGGATGTCGCGCAGCTGAGCGCCACCCAGTTCAAGGGCCTGCGCGGCACCCAGATCAACGTTTTCTCGACGACCCAGTTTGCCGCGTTGACATCGACCCGTGTCGGGACGCTGTCGCTCGCGCAGCTGGCCGGCTTGTCTGCAACCAAGATCGCTGGGCTGAACGAGACCCAGATCGTCGGCCTGACCAAGGGGCAGATCGGCGCGCTTACGGTCACCCAGATCAAGGGGCTCGAGGCGACGGACATTGCGGCTCTCACCGCCACCCAGGTCGGGGTGCTGGTCGGAAGCCAGACCGCGGCGCTCTCGGCGACCCAGTTCGGCGCCTTCACTCCCACGCAGATCGGCGCGCTGACGCTGACCGCGGTGAGGGCGCTCAGCGCCACGAACATCGGAAAGCTGAGCACCACGCAGCTTGTCGGACTGAGTTCGACCCAGATCGGGGTGTTCAACACCACACAGGTGCGGGCGCTGACCACGACGGACATCGCCGCGCTGACCGCCACGCAGGCCACGGGCTTGAAGCCGGCGCAGATCGCCGCGTTCACGGCCACGCAGATGGGCGGTCTCACCACGACCCAGGTGGGGTCGTTGAGTGCGCCGTTTATCGCGGCCCTGAGCGTCACCCAGATCAAGGCGCTGACCGCGACGCAGTTTACCGGCCTGAGCGCAACCCAGATCACGGCGTTGAGCGTCACCCAGATCAAGGGTGTCGAGACCACCGATCTCGCCATTCTGAACGCGACCCAGATCGGCGGGTTGACCGCAACGCAGGCTGGTGTGCTGTCCCTCACCCAGGTCCGGGCGTTGACGGCCACCGAGATTTCCGCCCTGACGGCGACGCAGACGCTTGGGCTGTCCTCGACCCAGATTGCCGCCCTGACAGCGGTCCAGATCGGCAGCCTGAGCACGACCCAGGTCGGTACGCTGAGCACACCGCTGGTCGCCGCGCTGACCACGACGCAGATCAATCTTCTGTCGGGCACGCAGATTGGCGGCCTGACGGCGACGCAGATCGGCGCCCTCACCGCCTCGCAGATCAAGGTCTTTGATACGGCCGATATCGCCGTCCTGTCCGGCACGCAGCTCAAGGGCCTGACCGGGGCACAGACCGGAATGCTGACCACGACCCAGTTCGGGGCGCTTTCCGCCACGCAGGTTGGCGGGCTCGGCACCACTCAGGTTGCGGCCCTTTCAACCACCAATATCGGCGTTTTGACGGCAACCCAGCTCGCGGGGCTGACTGCCACGCAGACCGGGGCCCTGACGGCGGTCCAGGTGCCGGTCCTGAGTATCCCGAACACCATCGCCCTGACCACCACCCAGATCAGCGGGCTGAGCCGGACGGCGATCGGGGCGCTGACCACGACGCAGGTGGCGCTCCTGGACACCGCCGAGATCGCGGTCCTCTCGGGCACCCAGATCGCCAGCCTGACCAAGACACAGATCGGTGTTCTGACGGCAAGCCAGCTGGCGGCGATTTCGCCCACCGGGATCGGCGGACTGACACCGACGCAGTTCTCCGGATTTACGCTCACGCTGATCGGCATGCTCAGCACGAGCCAGATCTCGGCGGTGACGACGACGGACATTGCTGCGTTTACGACCACCCAGATTCCGGGTCTGTCGGTCACGCAGATCGTGGCCCTCACCGAGACCCAGGTCGCCGCGTTCGAGAGCACGGATCTGGGCTTCTTCAACGATACGCAGATCGCGGCTCTGACGGCGACCCAGGTCGCTGTCATGAGCGATACGCAGGTCATGGCGATGGGCCTGTCGGACACGGCCGTGGCGGCCCTGACGCCCGCTCAGATCGCCGTGCTGAATCCGGCCCAGCTGCGGGCCCTGAAAGCCACGCAGATCGGCGCCCTGACCACCACTCAGGTCGGCGGCCTGACGCCGACCGCGATCGGCACCTTCACGCAGACCCAGGTCAAGGGCTTCGAGACCACGGATATCGGCGTCTTTACGGCAGCGCAGATCGGTGGCCTGACGACGACCCAGATTGGCGCCCTGACCACGACGCAGGTCACCGGGTTCTCGAGCAGCGGTATCGTCGCGCTGTCCGCCAGCCAGATCGGGGTGCTGAGCGCCACGCAGGTCGGCGCCTTGACGGCGAGCCAGGTGGCCGCGCTCGAGGTCTCGGATGTCGCCGGCCTGACGACGACGCAGCTGAGCGGCCTGACGGCGACGCAGATTGGCGCCCTCGAGATCACGGACGTCAAAGCGCTCACGACGACCAGTATCGCGACGCTGACCACCAGCCAGATCGGCGGCTTTACGGCAACCCAGATCGGCGTTCTGACCACGTCCCAGATTCAGACGGTCGAGACGACCGATCTGGCGGCGTTCAGCACCACCCAGATCGGCGGCCTGACGACAGCGCAGATCGGCGCATTGAGCACGACCCAGATCGGCGCGCTGAGCACGACCCAGGTCAAGGCCGTGGAGACGACCGATATCGCGGCCTTGAGCGTCGCGCAGATCGGCGGGCTTTCGGTGACGCAGATCACGGCGCTCAGCACGGCTCAGGTCGCCGCATTCGAGACGACCGACATTGCGGCACTGAGCACGACCCAGTTCGGCGGCCTGACGGCCACACAGATCGGCGCGTTGACCGACAGCCAGGTCGCCGCGGTTCACACCGCGGATATCGCCGTTCTGACGGCAACCCAGCTTGGCGGCCTGTCGGCCACCCAGGTCGGCGCGCTGACGACGAGCCAGATTACTGCCCTGAGCGCGTCCAACATCACCGGCCTCAGCACAGCGCAGATCGGTGGCCTGAGCACGACCCAGATCGCCGCCCTTGCCGGGACACAGGTCGTCGCGCTCGAGATCACCGATATTGCAGCGTTCAGCGCGACCCAGTTCGGCGGCCTGACGGCGACGCAGATCGGCGTGCTGACGTCTACCCAGGTGAGTTCGCTGGAAACCACCGACGTAGCGGCGCTGACCACGACGCAGCTGAGCGGCCTGTCGGCGACACAGGTCGGCGTGCTGACCACGAGCCAGGTTCCGGCGCTGGAAACGACCAGCATTGCTGCTCTCAGCACCACCCAGATCGGTGGGCTGAAGACGTCGCAGATCGCGGTCCTGACCGAGACCCAGATCGCCGCGCTCGAAACCACCGATATCGGGGTGCTGAGCGCTACACAGACAGGTGCACTGACCGAGACCCAGATTGCCGCACTGACCACCAGCCAGATCGCGGCAGTTTCGAGCACCGGTATCGCGGGTCTGACATCAAGCCAGCTCGATGCTCTGGCCGCGAGCCAGATCGCCGCACTGACCACGACCCAGATCAAGGCCGTTACGACAACCGCCATTGCCGGCCTGAGCACGACCCAGTTCGGCGGTCTGTCGGCGACGCAGATCGGCGCCTTTGAGACCACGGACATCGCCGTCCTGGCGACCGGCAATATCATTGCCTTGACCACGACCCAGGTCGGCGGCCTGAGTGCGACGCAGGTTACCGCCCTGACTACGACGCAGGTCGCTGCCGTTGAAACGACGGATATCACGGCGCTGAGCTCGACGCAGGTCGGCGCCCTGTCGGCCACGCAGCTGGGCGCGCTGAGCACCGCCCAGATCCTGGCCATCGACGTCACCGATATCGGCGTGCTGAGTGCGGCGCAGATTGCCGGCCTGACGACGACCCAGATCGGTGCGCTGAGCACGGCGCAGGTCAAGGCGGTGTCGACGACGGCGCTTGCCTCACTGAGCGTGCCGCAGTTCGGGGCCCTGACCTCGAGCCAGATCGGTGCGCTGACCAACAGCCAGATCGCAGCGCTGACCACCGTTGAAGCGGCGGCGCTGAGCGCCACCCAGCTGGGTGGCCTGTCGGCGAGTCAGATCGGAGCCTTCGAGACGACGGATATCGGAGTCCTGACGACGACGAACGTTGCGGGTCTGAGCACGACGCAGGTTGGTGGCCTGACGACCAGCCAGGTCGGCGCCCTGACCACGGCGCAGGTCCAGGCGGTCGAGATAACCGATATCGCGGCCTTGAGCACGATCCAGATCGGTGGCCTGAGCACGACGCAGATCAATGCCCTGCTGACGACGCAGGTCGCCGCCGTTGAAACGACGGATATCACGGCGCTGAGCTCGACGCAGGTCGGCGCCCTGTCGGCCACGCAGCTGGGCTCGCTGAGCACCGCCCAGATCCTGGCGATCGACACGACCGATATCGGCGTGCTGAGTGCGGCGCAGATTGCCGGCCTGACGACGACGCAGATCAGCGTGCTGAGTACCGCGCAGGTCAAGGCGGTGTCGACGACGGCGCTTGCCTCACTGAGCGTGCCGCAGTTCGGGGCCCTGACCTCGACCCAGGTGGGAGCGCTGACCGGCAGCCAGATCGCGGCGCTGACCACCGTTGAGGCGGCAGCCCTGAGCACGACGCAGTTGGGTGGATTGGCGGCAACCCAGATTGCTGCCTTCGAGACGACGGATATCGCGGCCCTGACGACGACCAATATCGCGGGTCTGAGCACGACGCAGCTCGGCGGTCTGACGACGAGCCAGATCGGCGCCCTGACCACGACGCAGGTCCAGGCGATCGAAACGACGGATATCGCGGCTCTGAGCACGACGCAGGTCGGCGCCCTGACGACGGGTCAGGTCAGTGCCCTGACCACGACCCAGATCAAGGCGGTCGAGACGACGGATATCGCGGCGCTGAGCACGACCCAGGCCGGTGCCCTGTCGGCTGCCCAGCTGGGGGCGCTGAGCACGGCCCAGCTTCAGGCGCTGGAGACGACGGACATCGCGGTGCTGAGCTCGGCGCAGATCGCCGGGTTGAGCACGACCCAGGTCGGCACCCTTCTGACCACCCAGGTGGCGGCGCTGTCGACGACGGTTATCGCCGGCCTGGCGCTGACCCAGCTTGGGGCCCTGGGCACGACGCAGATCGCAGCGCTGACCAGCAGCCAGATCGCGGCGCTGACCACCGCTGAAGCGGCGGCTCTGAGCACGACGCAGGTCGCAGCGCTGTCGGCGACGCAGATCGGCACGTTCGAGACGACGGATATCGCGGCTCTGACGACGACCAACGTCGCAGGTCTGAGCACGACGCAGGTCGGGGGCCTGACGACCAGCCAGATCGGCGCCCTGACCACGACGCAGGTCCAGGCGATCGAGACGACGGATATCGCGGCTCTGAGCACGACGCAGGTCGGCGCCCTGACGACAGGTCAGGTCAGCGCCCTGACCACGACCCAGATCAAGGCGGTCGAGACGACGGATATCGGGGCTCTGAGCACGACCCAGGTCGGCGCGTTGTCGGCTGCCCAGCTGGGGGCGCTGAGCACGGCCCAGCTTCAGGCGCTGGAGACGACGGACATCGCGGTGCTGAGCCCGGCGCAGATCGCCGGGTTGAGCACGACCCAGGTCGGTGTTCTGCTGACCACCCAGGTGGCGGCGCTGTCGACGACGGTTATCGCCAACCTGGCGCTGACCCAGCTCGGGGCTCTGGGCACGACGCAGATCGCGGCGCTGACCAGCAGCCAGATCGCGGCGCTGACCACCGTTGAAGCGGCGGCTCTGAGCACGACGCAGGTCGCGGCGCTGTCAACGACGCAGATCGGCACGTTCGAGACGACGGATATCGCGGCTCTGACGACGACGAACGTCGCGGGTCTGAGTACAACGCAGGTCGGGGGCCTGACGACCAGCCAGATCGGCGCCCTGACGACGACACAGGTCCAGGCGATCGAGACGACGGATATCGCGGCTCTGAGCACGACGCAGGTCGGTGCCCTGACCACGGGCCAGGTCAGTGCCCTGACCACGACCCAGATCAAGGCGGTTGAGACGACGGATATCGGGGCTCTGAGCACGACCCAGGTCGGTGCGCTGTCGGCTGCCCAGCTCGGGGCGCTGAGCACGACCCAGCTGCAGGCGGTTGAGACGACGGACATCGCGGCGCTGAGCTCGGCGCAGATTGCCGGGTTGAGCACGACGCAGGTCGGCACCCTGCTGACCACCCAGGTGGCGGCTCTGTCCACGGCTGCTATCGCCGGTCTGGCGCTGACTCAGCTCGGGGCCCTGGGTACGACGCAGATCGCGGCGCTGACCAGCACTCAGATCGCGGCGCTAACCCCCGTGGAAACGGTGGCTCTGAGCACGACGCAGGTGGGTGAGCTGTCAGCGACCCAGATCGCTGCTTTCGAGACCACGGATCTCGCGGTTCTGACGACGACCAACATCGCGACACTGAGCACGACCCAGATCGGCGGCCTGACGACGGGTCAGGTCAGCGCCCTGACCACGACCCAGGTTCAGGCGATCCAGACGACCGACATTGCGGCGTTGAGCACGACCCAGATCGGTGCTTTGACCGCGACGCAGGTCGGTGCTCTGACTACGGCACAGGTCCAGGCCGTAGAGACGACGGACCTGGCGGCGTTGAGCACCACACAGATCGGTGGTCTGACGTCGACGCAGATCAATGCCCTGACCACGACCCAGATCAAGGCCGTGGAAACGACGGATATCGGGGTCCTGAGCACGACGCAGATCGCCGGCCTGAGCCCGACGCAGATCGGCACCCTGCTGACCACCCAGGTCGCGGCTCTCTCGACGACCGGGATCGCCAGCCTGACGACCACGCAGTTTGGCGGCCTGGCGGCGACGCAGACCGCGGCACTGACCACCAGCCAGATCACGGCTTTGACCACGACCCAGGTCAAGGCCCTGACGACGGCGCAGCTGGGCGGCTTCTCGGCGACCCAGATCGGCACATTTGAGACGACAGATATCGCGGCCCTGACGACGACCAATGTCGCGGCCTTGAGCACGACGCAGATCGGTGGTCTGACGAACGCCGAGATTGCGGCTCTGACCACAACACAGGTCCAGGCGGTCGAGACGACGGATATTGCGGCGTTCAGCACGACCCAGATCGGCGGCCTGACGACGACGCAGGTCGCTGCGCTGAGCACGACCCAGGTCAAGGCCGTGGAAACGACGGACATCGCCGCGCTGAGCACGGCTCAGATCGGCGCCTTGTTGACGACGCAGCTCGCAGCGCTGAGCACGACCCAGGTGCAGGCGCTCGAGACGACCGACCTTGCGGTCCTGACCACGACGCAGGTTTCCGGCCTGGCGACGACGCAGATCGCTGCTCTGCTCACCACCCAGGTGGCCGCCCTGTCGACGACCGCCATCGCAAGCCTGACGGCGACGACCCAGTTCGCGGCGCTGACTGCGACGCAGATCGGTGCGCTGACCAGCAGCCAGATCGTGGCGCTGACAAGCACCCAGGCGAAGCTGCTGACAACGGTGCAATTCGGCGGCCTGTCCTCGACCCAGATCGGTGCTTTCGAGACGACGGATATCGCAGCTCTGGCGACGAGCAATATCGAGGCGCTGAGCACGACCCAGGTCAGTGGCCTGACCGTGAGCCAGATCAGCGCGCTGACCACCAACCAGTTCCAGTCGCTCGAAACCACCAGCCTCGCCGCGTTCAGCACGACCCAGATTGCGGGCCTGACGACGACGCATATCAGCAATCTGAGCACCAACCAGACCACCTCGATTGAGCCGACCGACCTTGCCGCATTCAGCACGACGCAGATAGCCGCCATACCGACGAACCGGATCGACAACCTGACCATCACGCAGATCCAGGCCATCGAGACGACGGATATCGCCGCGCTGACCACGGCCCAGATCGGCGGGCTGCAGAACACCCAGATCGTGGTGCTGAGCACCAGCCAGGTTGCCGCGCTCGAAACGACCGATATAGCCGTGCTGTCGACGGCCCAGTTCGGCGCGTTCACGGCGACGCAGATCGGCGCGCTGACCACCAGCCAGATCACGGCGCTGACCACGACCCAGGTCAAGGCCATGACTACGACGCAGTTCGGCGGCCTTTCGACGACGCAGATCGGCGCGTTCCAGACGACCGATATCGCGGTGTTGTCGACCAGCAATATCATTGCCCTGACCCCGACTCAGATCGGCGCCTTGACAGCCAGCCAGGTGGCAGCGCTGACTACGACCCAGGTCAAGGTCATTCAAACCACCGATGTCGGCGCGCTGAGCTCCACCCAGGTCGGCGGCTTCACCGCGACCCAGATAGCGGCGCTGCTCACGACGCAGGTTGCCGCCCTGTCGACAACCGGCATTACCGGCCTGAGCACGACCCAGATCGATGCGCTGACCACGACCCAGATCGCCGCCGTGGAAAGCACCGACATCGGTGCCCTGAATGGCACGCAGGTTGGCAGTCTGGCGAACACCCAGGTCAGCGCCCTGCTGACGACCCAGATCGCGGCTCTGTCGACCACCGGCGTCGCCGGGCTTACGGCGACGCAGCTCAACGCCTTGACGAATACGCAGTTCAATGCCTTCGACTCGACGCAGATCGGCGCGATCTCCGTGACGAGCCTGAGCGGCCTGCTGACGTCTCTGCTCAACCTGCTGACGTCGACGGATATCGCCGCCCTCAACCCGCTGCAGATCGCCGCCCTGACGACCACCCAGGTCGCGGCCCTGACCACGACGCAGGTAGGCGGCTTGACCGCGACGCAGGTGGCTGCCTTCGAGACGACTGACGTCCCGTCTCTGACCACGACCAACGTTGCCGCGCTGAGCGCGACCCAGGTCGGCGGTCTGACGGCGGCCCAGATCACGGCGCTGACCACCACGCAGATCAAGTCGATCGAGACGACGGACGTTGCTGCGTTGAGCGCGGCGGCGATCGCCGGCCTGACGGCGACTCAGGTGGCCAGCTTTAGTGCCACCCAGGTCAAGGCATTCGAGACGACCGATATTGCCGTCTTCAACATCACGCAGGTCGGGGCTCTGACGACGACGCAGCTCGCGGCGCTGAGCACCAGCCAGGTATCGGCCATCGACCCCGCGGACATTAACGGCATTTCCGCGACCAACATCACGGCTCTTTCCACCACCCAGGTCGCGGCGCTGACCACAACCCAGGTCAAGGGCCTGTCGATCACCCAGATCACGGGGTTGACGAATACGCAGGTCAAGATCCTGTCGTCGGCTCAGATCGGCGCGATCGACGTCGCGGATATCACGGGGCTGCAGACGACCGATATCACCAATCTGTCGACGACCCAGCTCGACGGCCTGTCGGCGTCTCAGATCACCGCGCTCTCGACCACGCAGATCGATTTCCTGAGCTTTACGCAGATCAAGTCGCTGGACGCGGCCCAGGAGGCCGGGTTTACGGCAACTCAGATCACCAGCATGAACGCCACGCAGCAATCCGCGTTGGATGGCATTTAGGTCCAGGCGGGAGTGACAGCCGGTACTTCGGCTGAGCAGCAGACCATCCAGCGGACTACCGGCTCGGGAGATTGCCTCGCGACAGAGGCGCGGCCTTACGCGTCAGGCTAGCGCTTGGTCCCAGGCGATAGCATGCGGAACCAGGTATCGGTCGCCTTGGCGATCGAATCCGGAGTCCACAGCGGTGCGTCACGCCAGTATTCGATGTCGGCCATGACCTTGGCCACACCTTGCTCGAAGGTCACCTTCGGCTTCCAGCCCAGCTCGCGCTTGATCTTGGAGATGTCGGCGAAGGTGATGTCCGGCTCGCCCGGGCGCTTGGGAATGAACTGGACCTCGCCACCCAGCAGCTCGACCAGGCGGTTGACGCTTTGCGGGTTGTCGGAGCCGATATTCCACACTTGGCCGCTCATCTCGGTCTCAGCCGCGGCGACAAAGGATTCCGCAACGTCCGTGACATAGATGAAATCGCGCTTCTGGGTGCCGTCGCCCACGACGGTGAATGGCTTGCCGGCCAGCTTCTGCTTGAGGAACACGCCGAACACC
>SXGU01191673.1_pt1 | contig 29870 bp, 32 predicted proteins | sample 3174531 | NCBI WGS metagenome assembly SXGU01 (sample SAMN11356863, study PRJNA531348) | freshwater metagenome | isolation source: freshwater sample F1-140 | place: China: Fuxian Lake, Yuxi | collected 2017-12-25 | reverse complement strand
CTCACGCTGGGCCTGCCGACTTCGGCCACGGCGGCCGTGTTGCTGGCCGCGTTTCAGCAGTTCGGACTGCAGCCGGGACCGCTGCTGTTCGAGCACGAGCCGAAGCTGGTGTGGGGCGTGATCGCCAGCCTGTATGTCGGCAATGCGATGTTGCTGGTCTTGAACCTGCCGCTGGTTGGGCTGTGGGTGAAGCTGCTGTCGATCCCGCGACCGTGGCTGTATGGCGGCATCCTGGTGGTTGCGTCACTGGGCGCGTTCAGCGTGCATCGGTCGGCCGGGGATCTGTTGCTGGTCGCGGCGATTGGCGGCGTGGGCTTCATGCTCCGCCAGATCAACGCGCCAGTGGCGCCGGTCATGATCGGCCTCATCTTGGGACCCGCCGCTGAGCAGCACCTGCGCCGCGCGCTCGCGATCAGCCAGGGTGACTGGTCGGTGTTCCTGACCCACCCGCTGTCGGCGACGCTGCTCGCCGTAGCCGCGGTGATTGTCCTGGTCGGTTTGCGCCGGCCCCGCGCGGTACAATCGAATCCATGAGACTCAGTGACTTGTTTGGCGGCGACTCTGGCATACCTGCGGACCAGTTTCCCGATCCCGCCGTGGATGCGCCCGCCGATCCCACGGGCGCGCCGCAATCTATCGTGCTTGGCGGCGGCTGCTTCTGGTGCACGGAAGCGGTGTTCGCCAAGCTCGACGGCGTAATCAGCGTCGTCTCCGGTTACGCCGGCGGGACGCCTGAGACTGCTGACTACCAGAACGTTTGCAGTGGCATGACTGACCACGCCGAGGTGATCCGCGTACGTTATGACTCGAGCCGTATCTCGCTGGGGCAAATCCTCAAGGTCTTCTTCGCCGTCGCCCACGACCCGACGCAGCTCAATCGCCAGGGCAACGACATGGGCCGACAGTACCGGTCGTCGATCTTCTACGCCAGCGTGAACCAGGAAGGCGTCGCCGTGGCCTACATCCAGCAACTGAACGATGCCAAGGTCCTCGACCAGCCCATCGTGACCACCCTCGAGCCACTGGAGCAGTTCTTTGAGGCCGAGGCGTACCACCAGGAGTTCGTGGCCCGTAATCCCAACCAGCCCTATGTGGCGGCCGTGGCCATGCCGAAGGTCAAGAAACTCGAGAAATCGTTCGCAGATAAACTCAAGAGGTCGTGAGACATAATAGAGGTCGCGTGCGCTCGTAGCTCAACTGGATAGAGCATCGGCCTTCGAAGCCGGGGGTCGCAGGTTCGAGTCCTGCCGAGCGCACCATCAGTCCCACAAAAGGCCCCCATGCCTCACGCGGCGCCCCCCGACTGGCCGGATCTCCCCGACGAACAGCTGCTGAATCTGCGGCTGTCGGATCTTCCCCTCCGGCTTGATGGCACGGTCGTCGAGTCTCGCATCGCGCAGCTCAATGCAGAACTCGCGGCGCGCGGCCTGACTTTTCCGCTGCACTTTTACCTCTCGGACGAATGGTTCACGCCCGACGGCCAGGCCTCGCTGGCGGTGCCGTTCTACCTGGCACATCCGCGGCTCGAGCGCCTCGAGAGGGCGCAGATGCTGGCGGTCGAAGGCGGCGAGCACGAGTGGTGCATGCGCATCCTGCGCCACGAGGCCGGCCACGTCATTGACAACGCCTACAAGCTGCGCCTGCGCCGCCAGCGGCGCGCGATCTTCGGCCGTTCCTCGGAGCCGTATCCCGAATTCTACGCGCCGCGGCCGTACAGCAAGAGTTTCGTACTGCACCTCGACCCGTGGTACGCGCAAAGCCATCCCGATGAAGATTTCGCTGAGACGTTTGCCGTGTGGCTGACGCCGGAAGCCAATTGGAATACGCGCTACGCCGGCTGGCCCGCGATCAAGAAGCTCGAATACATGGACGAGCTGATGAAGTCGCTGGTCGGCAAGCAGCCGCTGCTCGAGCGGACTGATGAAGTGGATCCGCTGCGCAAGCTGAATCGCAGCCTTCGCTATCACTACCGCCGTAAGCGGCGGCACTACGGCGTCGATCATCCGACGTTTTACGATCGTGACCTGCGACGCCTGTTCTCTGACGCACCCGAGCACGCGCACCACATCACCGCGGCGCAGTTCCTTAGCCGCATCCGGCAGCCGGTCCGCAAGATGGTCGCTGACTGGACCGGCATTTATCAATACACCATCGACAAGGTGCTCGAAGACATCATCGTCCGATGCCGCGAGCTCAAACTTCGCCTCGCCGTACCCGAAGAACAGGCGCGGCAGGAATTCACGGTGCTGCTGACCGTGCAGGTGATGAACTACCTGCACAGCGGCCGGCATCGGGTGGCCCTTTGAAACCACAGCGCGTCCTGACTCTCGTCCACAAAGGCCTCGAACCACCCGATGAGGCCCCCGATCACGCCACCGCCTCGACCGCCTCCTGGCGCATGGAATACGACGTCGTCCGCACGCTGAAGGTGCTGGGCCACGAAGTGCGCGTGATTGGTGTTCACGACGACCTCACCCCCATTCGGGCGACGATGGACGACTTCAAGCCGACCATCACCTTCAACCTGATGGAGGCGTTCGACGATGTGGTGGTGTTCGACCAGAACGTAGTGAGCTATCTCGAGCTGCTGAAGGTGCCGTACACCGGCTGCAACCCGCGCGGGCTGACGCTGTCGCGCGACAAGGGCCTGGCCAAGAAGCTGATGGCCTACCACCGCATTCCCGTGCCCGACTTCCTGGTGGTGCCGCTCGGCAACAAGGTGAAGCTGCCAAAGCGGTTGCACTTCCCGTTGATCGTGAAGTCGCTGACCTACGAGTCGTCCACCGGTATTTCACAAGCGTCAGTGGTCGAGAACGACGAGCAGCTGAACAAGCGCGTCCAGTTCATCCACGACACCATCATGACCCCCGCGATCGTCGAGGAATTCATCGACGGCCGCGAGCTCTATGTCGGGGTGATGGGCAACGACCGTTTGCAGACATTTCCAGTGTGGGAGATGTCGTTTTCGAAGATGCCAGAGAACAACTGGAGGATCGCGACCGAGCGCGTGAAGTGGAGCGTCAAGTACCAGAAAAAGCACGGCATCGACACCGCCGTGGCGGCGTTGCCGGATGACCTGTCGGCCAAGGTGCAGCACCTGGCCAAGCGCGTCTACCGCGCGCTCGACCTGTCAGGCTACGCGCGCATCGACTTGCGGATGAAGGCCGACGGGGAACTGTCGGTGATCGAAGCCAACCCGAATCCGCAGTTGGCGCACGGCGAGGATTTCGCCGAATCCGCGCAACGCGCTGGCGTGACCTACGCCAAGCTCATCGAGCGGATCATCGGGCTCGGGCTGCAGTGGCAACCGTCGCGCATGGCCTAGGGTAAGACGAGCTTCTTGAACTCGGGGAGGCCTGTCAGGGCCACTCACCTACGTCGACACCGAGGTGTCCTCGGGCGCGTTTCGTCCGCAGGCGGCGTCGATGCCGCAGATTCTGAAAAATTAACCGCAGCCGTGGCACAACTTCACGTTGAAGGTGAAGTTGCCGCGCGCGCCAGCGGCTGACAGCGTACGGGGGTAGTTCGCCTCAACAAGCCGCTTGTCGCCGCTCACGGTGATCGTCCACGGCCGCTCGGTAGTGCCGTCGGGACCAATGGCGCGCCTCAGCGACCGCGGCCGCGTGACCGAGCGCGGGAGCGGACAAAGGACGCAAACGCGCGGCACTCCCACGATTACCCGCGAACCAGGACCACGAGGGCGAGTTTAGCGCCAGCAACGCGCACGCTCATCCCCTGCAGTTGGCCGACGGGTTACCGGAAGAAGTCGAACATATACGAGTACTTGACGATTAGCGACCGGTCGGTACGTTCAGGACGATCGAACAGGTCGTACAGGCCGCGGGTGTCAGTATAAACAACGAACAAGCCGGTGTTCGCTGCCTGCAGCCAACCGAAACGGAAGTTCATCGACCACAGGTCGGCGCGGTCGTTGTATTGGATCAAGGCCTGCGTGAACACACGCGGCGAGAATGAGTACGAGACGCGGGTGCGCACCAGGTTAGTCACGAAGTCGCCCCACGGCAGGTTGACGTCGTTGCGCTGGTAGGTCAACTCGGCGGTCAGCGCATCGCCAGCCCGCATCCTGATCGTGGGGCTGAGCGCCACGCGATCGCCACCGAAGAACCCGCCGATGGTGGCACGCATGCTCACGCTGAAGGGCGCGCCCTGGTTGCTCATGCCCACCAGCTGCGCCTCGGCATGATCGTAGGTGCCCGGCGGCACGACAATTCCGGGATAGATCGCAAACGGCGTGCGCACGCCCTCGCGGGTCAGGTTCATGCCGGTGTGGATCTCGGTGCTGTCGCGGAACTGCCAGTGATTATCGAGATGCAGGAAGCCGGTTTCCTGGAAGCCGTCGAGGCCCCAGAAGCCGCGGAAGTTCGCATGCGGGCGCAGTTCCTGGATGCCGATGAAGTCTCTCGGGCGGAAGCGGGTCATCAGGAAGGCGTCGGGCTTGCGATACCCCTTGCGGCTCAGGAATCCGGTTTGCGGATTGAAGCCACTGCCCACTTCCTGGTACCCGAGATTGAGGTCCCACTGCGGGCGGTTGGTTTGAGAGCGGAGGTTGAACGCATGATCGCCGTCGGTGACACCCTCGGTCTCGGTCTTGGCCAGAAAGCCGGTGACCATCGTCGTCGGACCAATGCCCCACTTGCCGTCCACGCCGTAGGTGCGGGCGGCAGCGGCGTCTGGCGCCAGGTCACCGACGGCCTGGCGGTTGGTGAAGATGGCGCCAATCGACGATCGGTTCGGCAGGTCGCGGCTGACGCGCGCGACGCTGAAGTTGGCGCCCGCCAGCCGGTCCTGGTCGCCGTCGGTCTGCATGTTGAGCACGCCGACGTTGAAGCGGCCGGCCTTGCCTGACACGCGCCCGCCGCCAAGGATGGGGAGGGATTGACCGGCGTCACCGATGCCGATGCGGCGGCTGAAGAACAGGTCCACCTCGCCCGGGTTGCCGACGCTGAACAACCCGGCGTTCTCGAGGAAGAAGGGACGCTTCTCGGGGAAGAACAACGTGAAGCGATCCAGGTTGACTTGCTGGTCGTCCACTTCCACTTGCGCGAAGTCGGTGTTCACCGTGGCGTCGAGGGTGAGGCTCGGGGTCAGGCTGTATTTCAGGTCGCCGCCGACCTCGCCGAGCCACGTCGAAGCCGCGGGTTTGACGCCCGACTCGAGCGCGTTACCAAGCACATAAGGCGTGAGCCGAAGGTTGCGCAGCGCCGGCGTCTGGACGCCACCCAGCGTGCCCGCCAGCGACAGCCGATACAGGTTGAACTGCCGGGGAATGGGCGCCCAGTAGGCGCGCTCGTTCTTGCGCCGGATGTTGCGCTGAAAGTTGATGCCCCAGGCCTGGTCGGTGGCTGACGGATAGCGCAGGGTGCGGAACGGGATAGCAAACTCGGCGGCCCACCCTTGCTCAGTGGTCCGGGCCCGCACGGTCCACGCGCCGTCCCAGTTGAGGTTGAACCCGGCGCCCGAGCCGCCCGACTGCATTCGGCCAAAGCCCAGTCCGCCGCCGCCCTGGCCTTCGTTGGTGACCTGGCCGTCGTACTCGATGCCGGCGGGGTTGGTGCCGAACACGAACCCGTTCTGGCGATCGCGATAGGTGTCGACGATCATCTGGAAGCTGTCGGTGTCGTCCAGCGGCGCATCACGCCGCGCGTCGGAGACGATGATGCCGCCTGGATCCGAATCGAACAGGATCACACCGACATAGAGCGTGTCGGCTGTGAACATCACGCGGACTTCGGTCTGCTCGGACGCCGGCTGGCCCTCATCCGGCTGCTCCTGCACGAAGCCGGTAATCGGCGTTGCGGATTTCCACACCGGGTCGCCCAGCACATCGCCATCGATGGTTGGCGCCTCGGTCGCTCGAACGGCGGTGGCCAAGTTGGCCGAACCCGGCTTGGTCTGGGCCGCCGAACGTGATGCGGTCAGGCAGAGCAGAAGAGCGACGGCAGAAACAATAGACAGTTGTCGGTTCATGCACATTCGGAGACACGCTGGAAGGATGAGTGCGAGCCAGCGTACTACAGTCCGCAGATGCCCAACCACAGCCGCCGGCTGTGAAGAAGATTGACAATTCTGAATCGGCGTCTCATCTGCGGCTGCTAAGTCTGCGGCTCGGCTATACAGAATCCAGCCGGTCAAGCTCAAGCACGGTGCCGAGCAGGACGTTCGCGCCGCGCGCGCAGTCGTCCCACGTCGTCAGTTCCCGAGGCGAGTGGCTGACACCGCCGACGCTGGGCACAAAGATCATCCCCATCGGGCACAGCCGCGCAATCTGCTGCGCATCGTGGCCGGCGCCGCTCGGCAGCCGGCGCGTCTGCAGGCTGAGCACACCGGCGGCTGTGTTGATGGCCGCCTGGACGCCACTGGTGGCCGGCGCGCCGATGTTGACACTGGCGAGCGTACACGTAATCGTCGTGTTGGTGTCCTTCGCAATCGCGGCACCCCGCGTCTGGATCGCCTCGTCAAGCTCGCGCAGCACTTGCTCCGACAGGTCGCGGAATTCAACGCTCAAGGTCACTTTGCCAGGAATCACATTCGGAGAGTTCGGCTCGACTTCAATCCGGCCGACGGTGCCGACCTGCCGGCCCGGCCGTTGGGCGGCGATCTCGCGCACCTCGAGGGTCAACTGCGCCGCTGCCACCATGGCGTCGCGGCGCTCGCCCATCGGCGTCGTACCGGCGTGGTTCGCAAAGCCCTCGATGACCACGTCGTAGCGGTGAATGCCGACAATGCCCTCGACGATACCAATCGGGATCTTCGCCTTGTCGAGCGTGCCGCCCTGCTCGATATGGAGCTCGACGTACGAATGCCACGCGCCTTTGCCGCGAATGGCCGTCTCAATCTGATCGGGAGTGCCGGCAATGCGTTTGATCGCGTCTGACCGCTTCATGCCGTTCCACGTCCGGTCCATGTCGCCGGCCTGCAAGTCACCTGCGACGATGCGGCTGGCCGCGGTGCCGATGCCAAACGCGGTGCTCTCTTCGTGCGCCCACAGCACCATCTCGAGCGGATGCTTCGTCTGGATTTTCGCCGTCTGCACCGCCTGGATCACTTCGAGCGCCGAGAATGTGCCGAGGTCACCGTCGAAGTTGCCGCCGTTTGGCACCGAGTCGATGTGCGAGCCGAACAGGATCGCCGGCTGATTGGTCTGCCCGCCATAGCGCGCGAAGATGTTGCCGGCCGCGTCGATGCGCGGCACAATGTCGGCCGACTTGATCTCGTCGATCATGAACGCCCGCGCCGTCAGGTCGGCCACCGAATACGCGACGCGGGACACGCCGTCGGCGAACGTGCCACCGGCCGGACGGCCGTGCGTGCTCAGCCGCTCGAGGCGGTTGCGCAAGCGCGCGGCATTGATCGATGGCCGAAAAGACGACTGGCGGGACCAGCCTCTAACTGGCATGGCCAGCGCCGAGGCGCTGGCCATGGAGATGAACGCGCGGCGTGAAAGCACAGCTACTTCTGTTGCGAGGTGGGGGCGGCGGCGCGTTCGACGACGGTGCCCCAGAAGCCGATCATCATCTCTTCAAAGGTCTGATCGCCCCACGTGACGACCTTGGTGGGATCGGGATTGAACTTGTTGGACGGCGAGTTGTCGAAGTGCGCGACCACTTGAATCTCGGTGCCCTTCGGGAACAGCCGAGGCCTGGCCAGTTCGTAGGTGATCTGCCAGTTGAAGTCGTACTTCGGCACCGACAGCAGCAGTTCGGTGGTGCCATCCGGGAACTTCGCCGTATAGGTCATGTCCTTGCCGCGCATGTGCATGTGGGGCGTGAACGACGTGATCATGGTGTCGGTGGCGAGCATGCGCGAGCCGCTCACTTCGTGGGCTGGCGCGCCGGCGGGGATCGCGAACCGCGGTTGAATGACGCTGCCGCCGCGCTGCTGCAGCCGCGGCGGCTGCTTGGCATAGACGACGCCAATCTGCGTGCGGTCGGTGGTGGCCTCGCCGTTGGTGGTGTAGTGCATCTGCAGGATGATGTCGGAATTGGCGGCCAGCAGGCGGCCGACGCCGGGCTCGAACACCACACCCGGCTTGTTCGGCGTGACGCCGCCGATGTTGCCCGGGCCGAGGGCGCCGCCCGCGGTCATGGGCTGGCCGGCCGGCTGCGTGAAGGCGATCACGTGATGCACCTGCGCGCGGGCCTGCGGCTTGATCTCGATGGCCTGGATCCACTTGTCTTCGGTGAGGCCGGTCGGCATCCGCAGATACTGGTATTCGACCACACCGGTGGCGGGAATCTGGAAGTGCTCTTCCATGGTGAACACGGCGTCGGGCTTGCCGATGCTCCAGCCGTCGGCATACTTCGGGGCCACCGGCAGGTCGCGGTCGTTGCCCTTGGGCGCGCCGGCGTCGACCCACGCCAGGATGGTCTCGACTTCCTTGTCTGACAGCCGCGGGTCGTTCTTGAACATCCCGTGCGGGGTCTCGGCGCCCCACGGCGGCATGGTACGGGCGGCTACCCGCTGGCGGATCGACCGAGCCCACGGCCGTGCTTCGTCGAAGGTGACGAGCGACATCGGCGCAAACATCGTCGGGCGATGACACTCGACGCACTTGGAATAGAAGATCGGCGCCACATCCTTGGCAAAGGTCGGGGCGGTTTGCGCCTGCGCCAGCGGAGCCCACGTCAAGACGGCTGCCACGACCACACCGATTCGAGCGATTCTCATTGCCCCTCCCAGGGTTGTCGACGCCCGCAAGTATATAGTGATCCATCATGCATCGAGCCGTCCTGCTGGCCACCCTCGTGTTTGCCCTGCCCTCATCGGCATTTGCCACCTGGTCGGTGATCGCCGTCGACCGGGCGTCGGGCCGGGTCGTAATTGCCTCGGCCACCTGCGTCGATCGCGACGACCAGTTCCTGATGGGGGTCCAGGCCGTGGTCGTGCCCGGCAAGGGCGTGGCGGCGTGCCAGGCCGGCGTCGATGGCACCCACAAGAACCAGATGCTGGTCTTCGAGGAGCTGCAGAAGGGCACCGATCCCAAGCGCATCATTGAGCTGCTCGGTGCCGATCCGGCCTATCAAAGCCGACAGTTCGGCATCCTCGACCTGCAGGGCCGCAGCGCCGGTCACTCGGGCCTGACCAACGGCTACGTGTCGCAGGACATCCAGGGCCAGGTGCCGGGCACCGAGATTTTCTATTCGATCCAGGGCAACATCCTGCGCCCGGGCCAGGTCATGCCGAATGCGGTGCAGGCGTTTATCGCGACGGCCGGCTCGATCACGGACCGCGTAATGGCCGCCATGGACGCGGCCGATGGATCCGGGGGCGACAGCCGTTGCCTCTGCCCGCCGTGGCCGACGGACGGCAAGGCGCCGGCCATTCCCTGCGACGGCCGGACCTCGCACGTCGCCTACCTCCTGGCGTCGGACCCGAAGGACACCAACGGCGACTCGCACAACAACGGCAAGTACGCGTTGTACCTGACGGCCTCGCAGCCGGGCGCCGACAAGGGGCTGAACCAGATCAAAACCGGCGAGAACCTCAACCCGGTGAAGACGCTGCGCCTGCGCTACGACGCGTGGAAGAAGACGCAGGGCCCGGGCGTAGCTGGACTCCCCAATCCCCTACCTGCCCCACCAGCCCCACCCGCCCAAAGTAGCGGCGGACAGAACCGGCGCGGGCCGATCCAGGTGATCTCGCTCACGTCGACGGCGTGGACTGATGGCGGTGCCATTCCCGCCAAGTACACGCAGGCCGGCGCGCAGGTGTCGCCGCCGCTCGCGTGGACGGCGCCGGATGATGCGGTCAGCTTCGTCGTGATTGCGCGCGATGCCGACACGGCGATCGGCAACGGCACCGACGACTTGCTGCACTGGATGCTGTGGAACATCCCGAAGGGGGTTCGTTCACTGCCTGAAGGTGTGCCGCAAGCGACCCAGTTGCCAGACGGCACGCGGCAGATTAGCGCGAGCGGTCCGTACTACCGCGGCCCCGGCGCGCCAGCGTCAGGTCCGGCGCATCACTACATATTCGAGATCTACGCGCTCGAGGCCAACATCGACGTCGCCGCGGTCGGGCAGTCTCCCCCACTCACGCGCGCAGCGGTGATGGCGGCAATGGCGGGGAAGATTCGCGGCAAGGGGTCGTTGGTCGGCACGTTCAAGCGCTAGCAGGGCTCAGAGAAACAGCGGCACCAACCGAAGGCAATAAGCGATCTTAGCGGCCTCCCGAGTCGACATCAGGCCCATTCTAAGACCCAGCGCCGACCAGGCCGCTTCTCAGCTCGTGCTCGCGTGCGCCGAGGAGACCACCGGTCCCCTGTGGCGCGCCGACATCGGACGACTAATGCGACCGTCGGCAAGTGGCGGACACGCTTTATCGTAGGTCGGCTCGAGGGCCGATACGATGAGCCGCGAGTGGTTGCCCCACGAACGTTCTCCGACGAGGAGGTCGAGGTCGGGATGAGTCACGCGATGGTCAGCCGCATCTGGCGCACGTTTGGCCTGTAACCCCACATCACGCGCTCGTTCAAGCTGTCGCCCGATCCGCAGCTCGTGGACAAAGTGCGTGACGTCGTCGGGTTGTATATGAACCCGCCGAACAATGCGGTGGTGTTCTCGTTCGACGAGAAATCCCAAATCCAGGCGTTGCCACGCGCGCCACCGATCTTGCCGATGGATATCGGGCAACCCGAACGCCGAACCCACTCCTACCTCCGCCATGGCACCCTCGACCTCTTCGCCGCGCTGAGCGTCGCGACTGGGGCTGTCCTCGCGCGGTGCAAACAGCAGCATCGCGCCTTGGATTTCGTGGCGTTCCTGCGCGACATCAACGCGAGCGTCGAGGCGGGTGGTACCTCGCTGGTTACTTCAGCACCCACGCTTCCAGTTTCATTTCACGCCCACGTCCCGGTCGTGGCTGAACATGGTCGAGCGATTCTTCGGACTCCTCACCGAGAAGGCACTCCGGTCGATCTGATCGACGATCGTCATCCTGGAGGTCTGGTTGGCGAGCTGGGCGAACATCGTGTTTAACGTCACCACTTGAGCTGTCAAGGTGGCCTCCAGCCCGGCGAGTTCGCCGCTGTTGACCTTTTGCGTTTCTGTCCCCAGCGCGGTGACCCATTCGGCGAGATCGAGCTCTCCAAACATCTTAGAGAACCCCACGATCGTGACGGCGTTCATCGCGAGACCGCCCACCATCATCTCGGCCAGCCCGGCCGCCGGGATCTGCCCTGATTTCAGCTTGTTGACGATCGTGTTCGACCTGCTCGTCGCCTCGGTTGGTCGTGTCTTCTTCGGCATTTATCAGGCGCCTCGCGTTATGTACCGTACGCTGAGTCGCTCGGCCTCAACGCGGCTCAGGCCTGACCCGGCGTCTGCGTAACCGTCTGCAAGCCGGCGCCACCTACACGTTGATGTTCTCGATGCACGACAATGGCGGCATCGGCTACACGTCGCCCGGAGCCAACAACCCGCTTGACCCAGTCGACGGCGAATACGCCACGTCGGCCGCGTTTCAGCGACACACGGTGCGCACCTACGCGATGTATCAGTTGCCCTGGGGCATGGCGGCCAGCCTGGTCTACTCGTACGGCTCGGGCAATCTGTACGGCGCGAGCATCTCGGCCACGCCCTACGGGAAGACGGGCATGAACCGCCTCAACCTGACCAACGCCGGCGGCACCGCCAACGCCATTATCATTCCGGAGGCCGTCGCCGACCGCTTCAACGGCCCCGCCACGAACGCCTCGGGCACGGTGACCCCTAGAAACGCCTTCGAAGGGTTGCCGCTGCACAAGGTGGACCTGCGACTCACCTCCGACATCAGGCTGAGCGGCACCCGCAGGGTCACCGTGATCGGCGAGGTGTTCAATCTGCTGAATCACGCAAACTACGGCAGCTACGCTACCGTCCTGTCAGCCACCAACGCCGCGGTGACGGCGCGATTCGGTCAGCCGCAGCAGGCGCTGGGCAACGCCTTCATGCTCGCGCCAGGCGCAGGTTGGCGTCAGGTTCGGCTTCTGAGGGGCGACGGCTGGGTGAGCGGCCAGGGTCAGATAACGCTGATTCTGTCGCCCCGAGACCCTGCTAATGTTGCCTATCGTCCTCGATCGTGAAATCATCATGGACTCGGGCGGCACTGAAAGACCTCGTCGAGCCTACGCCCGAACACTCGCGCGATCCGAAACGCCACTGCCAGAGATGGAGAGTACTTCGCGGCCTCGATGGCGTTGATGGTCTGGCGGCTCACGCCGACGCGATCGGCGAGCGCTTGCTGGGTCATCTCGCCCGAGCCGAATCGCATGGCGCGGATCGTGTTGCCGATGGTGAGCTTCTCCGGGGTCATGCTTCACACTCCTCGACGGTAGTAGATGATCTGGATCACTAAACCGAGGATTTCCGAGAGCGCGAGCGAAAGGAGGAGCAGGTTGGCGGACCACACGTTACCGACGCCAGCGACCATGCACGTCACGGCGCCGAACACCCCCACCGCCGTGAGCCAGGCCGAGCGGTGCTCGGCCCTCCATGCGATCAGGCGGTCCCGTTCGTCCCTTCCTTCAACCCTGCTCGTCAATGCCGCGACGACGTACGCGATGATCATGAGGACGACCATGAACACAACGGCGACCATGAAGAGCGCGGCAAAGGCGCTCATCTCGCGCACGCCCGATGCGAGCAATCGGCCGGCGATGACGAAGTAGGCGCCGAGGCCGATCGACATCGCCCCCAGTTGGATCCAGACACTCTTCTCTTCAAACGACGCGCTCATTTGTGCTCCTTTCGGGCTCGCAGCGTGGTCAAAAACAATAGACACAATGTCAATTATACTTGATAAAACATCGATGTCAAGCCTTCTTGACACGCCCGGATAAAAAACCACCAGGCGGCTTCGAACGCCGCGTTCAAACGCTATCTAGGCATGAATTACACGGCGCTACACGCGATACCGCCGCTTCTGACGGAACAGAGGTGTGGTTGAGGTCTGCCGTCATCGCGGTGAGGTGGCCGAGTGACTGAAGGCGGCGGATTGCTAAACCGTTGTAGGACCTTACAGAAATTTCTTAGCGCCGATAATCAGGACATGCTGAATCAGATGGCCCGGCGTCGTGTCTTATTCGGCATCGCTGTCCTCGCTGCCACTCTTCATGCGGCGCCAGCGTCCGCCCAGAACGCCAGCGAATGCCGTCCGCGAGACGGTCACGACAACTATCGAACCCAGCGAGCGCTCGCGGTCAGTCAGTCGTCGCCGTTCACGCTTTAGCTCGGTGTTGAATACGGCGGCGTGTTTCGATCGCTGGACGGTGACGACACGTGGGCGCGCGCCGATACGGGGATCACCGGTTATCCGGACATGGCCACCGGCCAGAAGTGCATCCCGGAGATGGGTCGTATCGTCGTTGATCCGACGAACCCGGACCGCGTGTTGATGAGCCGAGTGGATTCACCCGGCACGATCACGATGAACATCTCGGAGAATGCCGGCGTCTGGGAAACGACCAACGGTGGTGTTTCGTAGTCGCAGCTGATCAAGCCCGGCATGAACGCCAGCGGCAGTCAGGCCCTCGCGCTGGCACCAGACGGCGTGATCTACCACGGCGTGAATAACAACCCAGCGTCCTGGGGCGGAGCGTCACCGGATCTCTACAACACGAACGGTATCCTGAATCACTCGGCCGACGGCGGCGCGAACTGCCGCGAGCTGCCCACCGGTGCGCCGCGTGGCCTGAGGTCGACGTCGGTGTTCGTTAATCCGGCGAACAGCGCGCACTTATGGCGGCTTTACCTGGACACGATTCGCAAACGCGCCGTCCGAGGTCAATCACGAATCGAACTTCGGCGTGCGAATCACAGAGATCGTCTGGCACCCGGTCGATCCGAACACCATGTCCATGTCCGCGAGCGGCGGCTATGCGTGGAAGTCCGTCGACGGTGGCAGAAACTGGCGGACGATCTTTAACGTTGAGCAGATGCGCAGCATCCCACCCCGCTAGGACGCGTTGATTCGCACGGCGCGCATGAGCGCCGCTTCCAGCGTCTCGGTCTTCAGCGGCTTGCTGACGTAGTCATCCATTCCTGCCGCTAGACACGCTTCACGACCTTCATCAAACGCATTCGCCGGGAGGGCGATGATGCGCGGTCGACGACCGATCAGATGCGCCGCGATGATGCGCTTCGTCGCATCGACGCCGTCGAGCTCGGGCATCTGCAGATCCATGAACACCACGTCCTAGGGCACGCGGCGAACAGCTTCTACGGCTTCGAGACCGTCATCAGCGAGATCGGCTCGATACCCAAGGTGACGCAACATCGCGAGCGCTAACTTCTGGTTGACGCCGTTGTCTTCGGCCACGAGGACGCGAAGGGGATGGCGATCGACGAGCTCCTCCCCTTCGGTCACCGCCACCGGCGGATGCGCGGGTTCGGCACGTTCAGCAAGCACGTCGATCAACGCATCAAACAACCGCGACGCTTTCACCGGCTTCGTTACCGACGCGGCGATCGAACCCGGAGCCGCGGCGTGATCTCGTCGAAGAACCCGGACAGCATGACGCCCGCAGAGCGCCAAGCAGAGAGCGCGAGTATCCTGGCGCGTGGCGTGGTTCGTGCCGTTCGTGCCACACGGGCGCGGACAGGCGGGACCGAGACCCTGCTAATGTTGCCGATCGTTTTTTCGACAACCTCCAAAAACACGCGTGAGTGGGGCGCTCACGACAAGCGTCAAGCTTACTGGCAATTACGAATCACGCTCCGGCAATCGTAACCGGATCGCCCTTCTTGTGGAACACGATCGCCAGGATCTTCGTGGTCTGCGTCGTGCTCGCGTTACCCGAGACGGCGTGGACCTGCCCGGGCGCGTCGAACGACTCGAAGAACATCTGCCCCGGCATCAACACTGTCGGCGCCGCGTCGTTTACGGCGAAGCGATACTGGCCCTCAAGCACGTAGCCGATCACGAAGCCAGGGTGGCGATGCACGCCGGACGACTCACCGGGCGGATAGGTCACTTCACTGGCGCTGATCTGCCAGCCGTCGAGGTTCACGGCGGGAGTGGCTTTCTGGACCAGCATCTTACTGCTGGGTGCGGCGCCGGCCTCGCGCGTGGCGATGAATGACGTGGCCAGGCCCATCAGGCTGGCGGTGAGAAAGTCGCGGCGATCGTTCATGGTGTGTGATCCTCCGGCAGCGCTAAAGCGCTGCCCTACTGGCACTACGTGACGATGGTGACGGCGACGCTTGACGGTTACTGCTTCGAGTGGTGCACCACGTTGCGCGCCACCACGCCCTTGGCCTCGTCGAAGTTGCGGCCAGACTCGTGCTCATGTCGGTGGGCACACCGTTGCGGACATCCCAGAAGTTGAAGTATGTAGCGGGTCTTGACGAAGACGATCGGATATTTCCCTACGCTCGTCCCTCGCGGATTCTGCGGTTCCTTCGGCCGATCGATATCGGTCGCCAGCCTCACCCCGCCCGTTATTGGGATCATCACGCGCCGTGCGGCACCAGCGATGCTCTGGAGTTCGGCTTCGAGATTATGGGGCAGCTGGGCACGCGGTCAGGCCGGCAGGGCTTCACGAACGAGGGCCAACAGCTTGGCATCGGCCGGGAACCCCTGGTGGTCCTTGTGCGCGACCTTGCGGTCGTTCACCCAGACACTGAGTTCGCCGCGCCCGCCCACTTCAAGGACGGCAACGAGACCGGCCTCCTGCTTGACAAGCGCCGCCACACGGGCGGCGCGCGGCAGGTAGTTTCAAGTCTCGCAGTAACGGATGCGGACGCGGTTCATGCCTGTATTATAGGAGGATGGCCGCACTGATTGAAGCGATTGAGATCAAGCGCAAGGCGTATTTCGAATACGAGAGCGCCCCCTACCACTGTCTCGACGTGGAAGTCTCCAAGCCCACGGCGCGAGGTGGACAGACGCTCGTGCGGCTGAAAATGCGCAACCTCCTGACCCGCGCCGTCTTCGACAAGACCTTCAAGGCCGGCGACAAGTTCGCCGAACCGGATCTGGTCATGTCGGCGTCGACCTTCTCGTACGCCGACGGCGACGGCTTCCACTTCATGGACCAGACCTCGTTCGAGACCCTGACGCTCGGCACCGACATTCTCGGCGCCGACCGTGGCCTGCTGATTGACAACGTCGAAGTGCAGATCCATCGCTACAACGGCCAGCCGATCGGCATCGTCTTTCCGCCACACGTCGAGCTGATCGTCGCGTCGACGGAGATGGGCGTGCGCGGCAACACGGCCAGCGGCAGCGTCACCAAGCCCGCGGTGCTCGAGACCGGGATGGAAATCCAGGTGCCGTTGTTCATCAAGGAAGGCGAGAAAGTAAAGGTCCACACGGAGACCAGGGAATTCGCCGGGCGGGCGTAGCTAGAGGCGGAGCAACAAGCCGATGGTGAACCGCGAGTAGCTGATCCGCCGGCCCACTCGGGCCAGCGAGCCATCATCCCCGGTGAAGCTGCGCACGTGGCGCAGGTCGAAGCGGATCCCGACATTATTGGTGAGCAGCAGCGCTTGCGCGCCGACGCCGATCTTGAAGGCCGGCACCGTGCGCCGCACCAGGAAGATCTCCAGGGAGTCGGCCGCCTGGGCGCTGATCAGCCCGACGCCGACGACGGCGTATGGCCGCAGGCCGCCACGCATAACCGAATCCGGCAGGGCCACGATGACTGCGGCGGTGAGATCGACCGCATAGCTGCCGGGCTTGATCAGCGGCAGGCTGTCCTCGTTCTTGAAGTAGCCCGGCACGTACCCGAAGTCGGCTTCATAGCCGAGCACGCCACTGCCGAGCATGACGATGGAGCCGCCCATGGTGAACTTGCGGCGGCCGGTCGACACTTCCAAATCCACGATCGAGGTATCGCCGCCGAACTTCACCCCCGCGTAGGGAACGGCGAAAATGTCCTGGGCGCGCGCCGGTGTCGCCAACGCGGCGAGCATCAGCGACAACCAGATCGCGCGGCGGAAGGCAGACAGCACCATGCGGCGGCAGTCGCAGTCTAGATGAACAGGCGCAGGAAGATCTTCACAAACGGCGAGATGGTGACGTCACCCTTCTCTAATTGGTAGGTGTTGGCCAGGCCGCCACTGTTGGCGAGCAGCACCAGCGTGAGCCGTTTCGAGGGCATCTTGACGATCAGGGCGGACGCGGCGTCGGTGAGGTGGCCGAAGGTCCACACCAGGCGCACGCCCGAGGCGTTCTGCACGAACCAGCCCTGGCCGGTGGGCGCCACCGCGCCGCTGTCGAACAGGAACGGGGTCCACATCTTGTTCAGCGTGCTGTAACCAATCGGCACGTTGTCGCCGTTCTCGTTGTCGTCGAGCTCACTCTCGAAGGTCGCCAGGTCGCGCGCCGTGGACACCATGCCGCTGCTGGCGTCGAGACCGTAGGGTGGATATTCCGACAGCACGGGTTTGCCATTGCGATCGATCCGGTAGGGCTTGGCCAGTTGAGTCAGGAGGCTCCGATAGCGGTCCTGGCGCGCAACGTCGAACAACTCCCGCGCGGCCTGCCCGCTTGACAGGCCCAGGTCGAGACCGGGCACCGACGAGGTCATGACCAGCCGCTGCAGAATCTCGTCTGCGAGTGCCGCGCGAAACGACTTCCTGGTGCAGTCTTCAACCACCGCCGTCAACGCCGTATAACGGGCCGGGTCGTAGTTGTAGCGCCCCTCGGAGACATGCGCCAGGACGTGACGAACCTTCGCATCCTCGGGAAATGTCGGCACCCATTTCCTGATGCCGGTGTCGACCTCGAGTTGGAGCCGGTCAGTGCACACGCCGAGCAGCACCGCGGTCATGGCCTGAGTCACGCCGCCGATGGGATACAGTGTCGTTGGTGTCGCCCGAACCTTGTTCTCGACGTCGGCAAAGCCGTAGCCCTTCTCCCACTCGATGCGGTTGTTCCGGACAATGACGGCTGACAGGCCCGGCATGCCGATCTGCTGGGCCAGCGGCTCCAGATAGCGCTCGAAGATCTGGTAGGGCAATTCCTGGGCAGACCCTGCCGGAGCCAGTAAAACACTGGCACAGAGAGCCGCGATCAGGGTAAATGAGCCGAGTTTCATCAATTTGTAGACGCAAACCTGATCATATCAGTCCTAATTGATCGATTCCTGTGCTAATCTCTTTTCAAACATCGACTTAGCTGATGATGCCAGCTCGTGCGTACTACGTCCAAAACCTCGTGAGAGCAGCCGGCCTGCTCAGTCTGCTGGTCGTGTCGGCTGCCCCGGCGGCGGCCCAGGGCGCTGAAACCCTGCGCGTGCGCCCGCTGATTCGCGATGGCCAGGTGCTCGTCACCTTCTCCCTCGACGGCGGGCTCACGGACGAAATGAAGGCCGTGGTGCAAAGCGGTCTGCGCACCGTCTTCACCTACACGGTTGAGCTCAAGCTCAAGGTGCCGGCGTGGGTCGATCGCACCGTCGCCTCGGTCGTGGTCTCCACCAGCGTCGATTTCGACAACCTCACCCGCCGCCACACCATTTCACAGGCCCTCGATGGCCGCGTCGAAGAATCGTTCATCGTGGAAGACCCCGCCCTGGTGGCGCAGATGGTCACCCGCTTCGACCGTTTGCCGCTCTTCGACACCAAGGTGCTGGAAGCCAATCGCGAATACTACGTCCTGGTCAAAGCCGACGCGCGCCCGCGCAGCACCGCCTCGTTGTGGCCCTTCTCGGGCACGGCCAGCGGCTCGGCGAAGTTCACCTTCATCAAGTAACCCCTGCTCGGGGTAATGAGCAACTCCCGTCTCGTCTACTCCACTGATAAGGGTCAGACCTGCCCGAAGTGTGGCTGGCCGGTGCGCAACTGCCAATGCAGCAAAAAGTCTGGCGCCGAACAGCCGGTGCCCCCGCGCATTGTCGGCAAGATGCGGCTTGAAAAGGCTGGGCGCGGCGGCAAGTCGGTGACGGTCGTGTATGACCTGCCGCGCAACGAGGCGTTCCTGAAAGAGCTGTGCAGTGAACTGAAGCGCGCCTGTGGCACCGGCGGTGCCGTGCGCGACGACACGGTGGAGATCCAGGGCGACTTACGCGAGCGCGTCCGTGACGTATTTCGACAGAAGGGCTACGCCATCAAGAGCGGCTAGCTACTTCGGTGCCGAGGCGAAGGACTCGGCCAGCAGTCGCTGCTGGAGGTCGAACTCGCGGACCCGGCGGGCCATCTCTACCTGGAGCGCGGCGGTGGCCGACCCCGCTTCGCATTCCTTCAATGGCACGTCGATGAGTCGCGCGCGATCGTAGCAATGGGTGCCGATCGCGCCGCTGCGCAGCAGAAACAGGTGCCGCGCATCCACCCAACTGCCATTACGGCGAACCACCGGTTCATCGCCGGGGCTGCCGAGCAGGTTGCGGCCGACGTACGGCAGGCCGGCGGCGTCGATGCCGAGCAGGTTGAGCACGGTCGGCGCGAGGTCGACCTGGCCAACCGGCACCTCGATCCGCTGTGCGCTGCCGCCGGGCACGTGAATCACGAGAGGGACACGATCGGCAAGGTTCCAGTTCAGCAAGTTGTTGCCAAAGCCGAACGCATGCGCAAGTTCGGGAGTCCACGGGAAACCGGCACTGTGGTCGCCGGTCACCACCACCATCGTCCGCGCCAGCTCACCGGCCCTCTTCAACGCCGCGAAAAACTCGCCGAGGGATTGGTCGAAATATTGCAGGCCGTGAATGTAATTACCGAAGGGGGTGTCGCGCCATTCGCCCACTTTTAGTTTCTTGTGGCGGTCCGGAAACGACTCAAAGGGATAGTGTAACGACTGGGTGATCAGCCACGCCGCAAACGGTGACGAAGTGCCCGAGAATTTCGGCACCATCTGCAGCAGGAAATCACGGTCGTTGAGGCCCCACCCGATTCGTTCGCCAGGCGCGAAATCGGCGGCAAACGCCGACGACAGGAACCCGTAGCGGGGATGCATGACCCGGCGATTCCAGAATGACGGTGCGAACGCGACGGCGGACATCGTGCGGTAACCGCTCGACGCCAGCACCTGCGGCATGCCGACCAGGTGATCGGCCGCATCGATGAACGCCGCGGCGCCATGCTGTTCGGGCAACAGCGACGCCAGACCCAGCCACTCGGCATCCGAAGTTCGCCCCTCATCGGTCTGGTCAAAGACCTGCGCGAACGAGATGCCTTCGGCTTGCAATCGCGCCAGGTTGGGCATGACCGCCTGCCCGTTGATGCGCAAATCGACCATCGGCGCCTGCAGCGACTCGACCTGGATGACCACCAGGTTCATCCCCGTCGCAATACCGAAACTGCCCCCCCGGCCCGCAGGGCGCGGCGCTGGTCGAACCACGCCTTGGTCTCGACGAACATCGCCTCGGGCAGCAGTTCCCTGGCCACGTTGCGTTTGAGCATCAGCCACGCGTCGACAGCGTGGAACAGCAACGGCCCGGTATGCACCACCATGGCAAAGTTAGAGAATCGCTGGGTGATGATCGTCGGTTGCGCCCTCAAGGTCGTGAAGGTTTGCCATCCGGAGATCAGCATCACCAGGACGCCAACGAGCGTCGTGCCATGGCGTACCCGTAGACCCGGCCGGTGCTGCTCGGAGAGCCGCGACACCGCGACCATCAGCGGCACGGCCAGGACTACATCGAGCAAGAGCCAGCCGTCCCGACTGACCACGAGGTTCCAGGTGCCGCCGGCGACGATGCCGATGTGCCCCACCGCGAACAAGGCAACGGCCGGGAACATGTCGCCGAACCACCGGCCATAGACGTTGTCGACGATTAGCAGCACGCTCGCCAGCGAGACAACAGCCCAGGACGCCCACACCCGCCGCCGCCGCGATGGAATTGTCTTCAACAACAGCGCGGGGACCAGCGCGGTCAGCAGCATCCCCCACACCGCGGAGGGCGCTGACTCGATGCTCATGCTCTGGACGAGTGAGACCTGCTTGGTAAACAGGGTGACCGCGCACCAGATGAGATCGAGCAGACCAAGCAGGGGAAGGATCGCCGAATCAGATCTGCGGCCCGCCACAAAGATAGCGAGCAGGCCCAACGCCACGACCACGGTGGGCAGAGCCACGATCAATCCTTGGACTATTTCGTTCATCGAAAATGGCGCGCCCGGCTGGACTCGAACCAGCTACCCCCGACTTAGAAGGTCGGTGCTCTATCCGGATGAGCTACGGGCGCGTGGTGGCAATTTTAGCAGGCGCAAGCAGCTAGGATGCACTTTTATGACCACCATCATGAATAAGCAGATCCTCCTGGCGTCCAGACCGCACGGCGAAGCCACCGCTGGCAATTTCGGCCTGATCGAGTCGCCACTGTCGCCACTTGCTGACGGACAGGTCGTAGTCCGCCACCATTTCTTGTCGCTCGACCCCTACATGCGCGGCCGGATGGACGATGCCCGCAGCTACGCGCCACCGCAGAAGCTGGACGCGGTGATGATCGGTGGCACCGCGGGTGAAGTGGTGGAGTCGACGCATCCAGACTACGCAGCCGGTGGTGCCGACGGCCGCATCGCCGTGTGCGGCATGATCAGCGGCTACAACGGCGAGCCGATTCCGATGACCTCCCCCGCGCTGATCCTGCGGTCGCGCTTGCGCATTGAGGGCTTCATCGTCAGCGAGCACATGGAGAACTGGCCGGATGCGCTCGCCGAATTGGGTGGGATGGTGGCCACTGGCAAGCCGAAGTATCGCGAGTCGATCGCGCAGGGTGTCGAGTCGGCACCGGAGGCGTTTCTGGGATTGCTGAAGGGGAAGAATTTCGAAAAGCAGCTCGTCTCAGTTGATCTGACTGCGAACGACAACACGGTCCTGCGATCAATCGCGGGGCGCTTGCGAACGTGGGCGATGTCGCGGGTGCGTCGGCCGGTCTTAGCGGGTGCAGGCAGCCGGGCGGCATCCGCGATCGCCGCCCCCGGCGTGACCGTCGGGCAGATGAACAGCCCGAATACCAGCCCGACGACGATGGTCTTCTTTGTCATGAGACCTCCCTGATGCGCGGCCTATCGAGAGGCGCCGCCATCGATTGACGGCGCCATCGTAGGCGCGCACCAGCGACAAAGACCTGCGAGGCCCGGGGGAGATTCAGGAGATCAGCTAAGCACCTGCTTGAACACCACCATCGCCTTCTCCATGTCCTCCATCCGGCCGAGTGAGATGCGCGCGTAGGTCTTCTCCATCGGCGGGAAGTCGCGGCCAACCGCCACGCCCTGGGCGCGGCAGGCGTCGCGGAACTGCACCGCGGGCTTGCGGATGTTGACGAAGATGAAGTTGGTCTGCGAGTCGGGTGAGTCAAAGCCCATGGCCTTGAACTGCGCCTGCGTCCAGTCGCGGACGCGCTTGTTCTCGCCCTTCTCCCATTCCATGTGGGCGGTGTCGCTCAACGCGGCGATGCCCGCCACCGCCTGCAGTTCGCTGATGCTGCCCAGACCCCAGGCGCGGCCGACCTTCCTCATGGTCTCGGGCTGACCAACGGCGTAACCCATCCGCAGCCCGGCTAAGCCGTACGCCTTCGAGAAGGTCCGTGAGATGAACACGCCCGGCAGTTCCAGCGCCAGCTTCACCATCGAGCCCGACCCGGGCAGGGTGGCGTACTCGAGGTAGGCCTCGTCGATCAGGATGCCGGTCTGGGGCGAGCGCTCCTTGATGGTCCGCACGGCCCGCTCGATGTCCGACATCGTGTGCACGCTCGAGGTCGGGTTGTTGGGGTTGCATAGAAATACCAGGCCGGCGCCGATCGAGCCGCGAATCAGCGCCTCGAGGTCGAGACGCAAGCGCGCGTCGACCGGCGTCAACTTCACGGGCGCCTTGATGCTCTGCGCCGTGCCATTCGGCGACGAGTACGACGGATCGGCCGTCACCAGGGCACGGTCGGGCGAACAGTAGGCCATGACCGCAGCGGTGAGAATCTCGCCGGACCCGGTGGCCATGATGACGTTCTCGGGTTTCGCGCCAGAGAACGTGGCCAGGGCTGCCTCAAATGCGCTGACAGTGGGCGGCGGATAGCCGAGACCCAAATCCTTGGACGGGTGCTGCCGCAATGCCGCGATGACCTTGGGGCTCGGGCCCCTGAGGTTCTCGTTGCTACTGAGCTTGATGGTCCCGGCCGGCATCGGCCCCCGCTGGCCCTGGGCCTCGCTGACAAACGCCAGCAGCTCTTCCTGACCGTAGCCGATGATGTGCGCCGCGGACGCCACCGCTGCGCCGCCCGCGCCTAACCTCCGAACGAACTCACGACGTGAAAATGCCATAACTTATCCTCCGCGTGGCGCATGGTAGCACCAACCGCGCTAACTGACGACCCAGGCGATGTTATCGCGAATGGCACCGGCGTTGACGTCGTAAAACCGCATCAGCAGGTTGATCAGGGTCGTCTTGCCCGCGCCGGTGTGGCCGACGATCGCCACCATCTGCCCCGGCGCGACGGTCAGCACCATGTCGTCGATCAGCGGTGCCTCGGGGCGGTAGCTGAACGCGATGTGATCGAACCGGACGTCGCCGCTCGGCTTGGCCGGCACAGCGGCCACCGGGGTGTCGGCCGGCTCCTCCGCCTCGTCCATCAGCTCGAACACGCGTTCGGCCGAGGCGATGGTCAACTGCCTTCTGCACCGGAATCCCGAGCCCGCCCATAGGGCCGCGGCCAAACATGTTGGCCGATTGAGACGGTTGCCGCAGGGCCGTGCGTTCCGCGCTCATGCGACCTCCCCGAGCGACGCCTGCGACTCGGCGATTTGCCGATACACCTCGCAGGTCTCGAGCAGCTCGGCGTGCCTGCCCTGCCCTATGCCCCTCCCGTCGTCCAGGACGACAATGCGGTCGGCGTGCATCACGGTGCCGATGCGCTGCGACACGATCACGACCGTGGCGCCGGTGAGGTCAGCCTTGAGAGCAGCGCGCAACCGGGCGTCGGTCGCAAAGTCGAGCGCCGAGAAGCTGTCGTCGAACACGTAGATCGGCGCGCGCCGTGACAGCGCGCGGGCAATGGCCGTGCACGAGACGTCAGACACGGCGGGCTCTTGTGCGCCGGGATACTGGAACGTCACGTTCTGGAATTCGACGCGGCAGCGCGACCAGGCGGTTGACGTGGATGGCGTTGCTTTGTCACGGCTTCGTTGGCAGTGGCAAATCGCCGGCTTTGATCGGCGCCACGGTCGAAGGCGCGAATCACCGGCACACCGCTCAGGCCTTCGTCCAGCACCAGGTTGAGGCGGTCGATCTTGATCGGCATCTGCTGATACAGCGACAGCGTCACGCCGCCAATCGCCATGCTCAGCAACATCAGCAGCACCTGCTGCACTTGCGTGGTGTCGTTGGTGGTGCGCGTGATCAGTGCCGCGGTGCTGAATTCCTCGACCTGGTGGACCGAGAAGTGTGCCACGCGATCGAACACGCGGCCGCGGATGATCCGGCCGAAGCCGGTGGCGACCATCGACGCGAAGTAGCTGCCGGCTACCACGCAGATGGTCCCGACAATAGCGCGACCAGCAGCAGGACCCTGCCGATCTCGTAGATCTTCCGGGTGTCACCGCGGACGATGCCGAAGCCGACGATGTCGGCCATCAGTCGCGGCAGGTATAAGTTGGCGAGCGATTGCGCCAGGCCGAACACGGCGACAATCGCCACTGACCCACCGAGGGGGATTTAAAAGGGGCGAAAAGCTTGAGCATGGGAAGCCCTCCGCATGGGCCAACTCGGCCGTTAGCCGCGCGGCGTGGCGCCCTTCGGACCGGCACGCAGATACTGCGCCGGCCATCTAATGTCCTGCCCCAGCTCGCCGGCCGCGCGCAGTGGGAAATACGGATCGCGCAGGAGTTCGCGCGCCAGCAGCACGGCATCGGCCTGGCCCGTCGCGACGATTTGCTCGGCCTGTAACGGCTCGGTGATCAGGCCGACCGCGCCGGTGAGGATGCCGGCGTCCCGCCGAATCCTCTCGGCAAACGGCGCCTGGTATCCGGGCCCGATCGGAATCTTCGCCTGGGCCGCATTACCGCCGGATGAACAGTCGATGAAATCCACTCCGAGCGACTTCAGCTGCCGCGCGAGTTCTACCGATTGCTCAAGGTCCCACCCACCCTCGACCCAATCAGTCGCGGAGAGCCGCACGAACAGCGGCGCCTCCTCCGGCCAGACTCGACGGACGGCCTGGACGACTTCACGCAGGCACCGCGTGCGGTTCTCGAACGAGCCGCCGTACTGGTCCTGGCGTTGGTTGCTCAGCGGCGACAAGAACTCGTGCAGCAGGTAGCCGTGGGCGGCGTGGATCTCGATCACGCGAAACCCAGCCTGGTGCGCTCGCCTGGCGGCATCGACAAACGCCTTGGCGACCCGCGCAATGCCATCGAGGGTCAGCTCCTGTGGCAGCGGATAATTGTCGGCGAAGGCCGCGGCGCTCGGCGCCAACACCTCGGCCCAGCCGCCATCGGCGAGTGGAATCGCGCCGTTCCCGCTCCAGGGGCGATAGGTGCTTGCCTTGCGTCCCGCGTGCGCCAGTTGCATCCCGGCGACGCTCCCCTGCGCGTGGATGAAGCGAACGATGCGCGACAGGAAGTCGATGTGCTCGTCCTTCCAGATACCGAGGTCCTGCGGACTGATGCGTCCCTCGGGCGTCACCGCGGTCGCCTCGGTCAGGACGAGCCCGGCCCCACCGACGGCGCGACCGCCCAGGTGCACCAGGTGCCAGTCGTTGGCGAAGCCATCGTCACTCGAGTACTCGCACATCGGCGAGACGAACACGCGGTTGGCGAACGTCTGGTTTCGGATGGTCAGCGAATCGAACAGGTGCGACATGTCGTTAGAACAATAGCTTGTAGTCGGCGTAGTTCACCGGCACACCGACCACGAGGCTGCGGTTCTGCTCGACGGCGCGGCGAACCGCCGCCCCGAGTTCGTCAGGATTGGTCGTCCGCAACGCCGGCACCCCACACGCCTCGGCCATCTTCACCGTATCGATCGGGCCAAAGTCCATGCGATGCGGCGGCAGCGCCGCTGTCGTCATGCGGCATTGTAAAGCGGGACAGGAGATCGGGAGTCCAAGAGACGACATTTCCTGGCTGGTCTTATCTTGCGGCCGGCAGCGGCCCGACCGGCTTGAGCACCGCCGGCTTGGCGCCGGTCGCGCCGAGTGCGTCATACAGTGCCGGCACGGCCGCGATCAGGTCGTTGGTGTCAGACACCAACTTGACCATATCCTCGCGCAGTTCGCCCGCACTGCGCACCTGCTGCGCCGTCGGCAGCGAGGTGGATCCCATGATCTGGCCCTTGGTCTGGCCGATCTGGCCGCGCACGTTCGCCTGCTGACCACCGAAGCCACCGCCGCCTTGCCCTTGCCCCTGTCCCACGCCCAGCCGGCGTCGCAGATCCATGAGCCTGGTGTTGACGTCAGCCAGCGCCGTCTTGCCGGCCGCGGGGACGTTGGCCGCGGTTTTCACGAGCGCTTCGGCCGCGGTGACCTGCGTTCCCAACGTCGTCACCGCCTCGGCCGCGGCATTGGCGACGCGCTGCAGTTCGTGCAGCCCGAGCGCTGCGTCGTGCAAGATCTTGCGATCGGCATCGGTCATCGGCATGTCTTGGTCGCCGCTGACGCGCACCGCCTTGGTGGCCACGTCCTTACCATCAACCACCAGAGTCACGCGATACTCGCCGGGCAGGACGTTCGGGCCGTTGTTGCCACCGCCACCGAAGCCGCCCCCACCAGGCCCACCCGCCCCACCAGCCACCACCAGCGGCTGGTGCCGCAGATCCCAATAGACGCGGTTGATGCCGGTGCCGCTCGCCGTGCGCACGTCGTTGCCGGTGATCTCGCGCACCTGCATCCCGGCCGCATCGCGAATGCGCAGCGCGACACTCGTCTGCGCCTTCGACAGATAGAAGCTGATAGGCGCACCGTAGGTCGGGTTCTTGCCAAAGAACGGCTTGTCGGCAACGAATCCGCGATCGTTCGCCTGGTTGAACTGCGCGGCACCACGCAGGTCAAACAGGTAGGCGTCGGCCTTCATGGCCTCGGCCTGCTGTTGCAGCGGCGTGGCATCGTCCAGGATCCAGATGCTGCGGCCGTGCGTGGCGACAATCATGTCGTTGTCACGCGGGTGGAACACGATCTCGTGGATCGGCACCGTCGGCAAATTCGATTTGACGCGCAGCCACTTGCCACCGCGATCCGGGCTCACGAACAAGCCAAACTCCGTGCCCGAATAGAGCACGCTCGGGTTCTTCGGGTCCTCCGTCATCGACGCCACGGTGTGACCCTTCGGCAGCCCCTCGCCAATCGAGCGGAAGTTGTTGCCGCCGTCCACGCTGGCGTAGACATACGTGCCCATGTCGTCGGCCCGGTGGTTGTCGAAGCTGGCGTAGACGACGCTGACGTCGTGCGCCGACGGCACCAGCCGCGAGACATACGCGTTCTTCGGGACGCCCGTGAACTTGCTGGTGATGTCGGTCCAGGTCTTGGCGTCCTTCGTCATATGGACCTTGCCGTCGTCCGTGCCGGCGTACAGGACGCCGGCCTGCTTCGGCGATTCGACCAGCGACACGATGTTGCCGTACGATTGCACGCCGTCGTTCCTGGCGATCTCGAACTCCGCCGCTTTCACGCCCATCAGCGACAGGCCATCGCGATCGGTGGCCTCGGTCAACTCGCCGCTGATCGCGGTCCACGAGTGGCCGCGGTCGGTGGACCTGAAGACCTTGTTGGCGGCGACGTAGATGGTGTTCGAGTCGTGCGGCGAGATCAGGATCGGCGTGTTCCAGTTCCACCGCAGCGGCGGTTCGCCACGCGCCGGCACCGGGCGAATTGACTTGCGCTCGTTGCTGACGCGGTCGATGCGCGAGATGTTGCCATCCTGCGACTCGGCGTAGATCGTGCGCGGGTCCTTTGGATCGACCTGCGCCTCGAAGCCGTCACCACCGTGAATCGAAAACCAGTCGTCGTTGACGATGCCCTGCCGGCTGCGCACCGCGCTCGGGCCGCCCCAGGTGTAGTTGTCCTGCAGGCCGCCGTAGACGTTGTAGGGCGTCTCCATATCGTAAGTGACGTGGTAGAACTGCCCGAGGTCCATGTTGTAGATGGCCTCCCAGGTCCGGGCCCGGTCGTAGCTGATGCCGATGCCGCCATCGGTGCCCTCGATGATGTGGTTCGGGTTGCTGGGGTTGATCCACATCGCGTGGTGATCGTCGTGCAGTGATTCCTGCAGCGTGAACGTCCGGCCGCCATCGTCGGAGATGTGCAGGTCCACGCCGAGCACGTAGATGCGCGAGTCGGTGGTCGGGTCAATGCGGACCTGGCTGAAATACATCGGCCGGGGATTCACGTCCGACATCTTGCGCCAGGTCTGGCCGGCGTCGTCGGAGCGGTAGGTGCCGCTCTCCTTGGCGTGCTCGATGCGCGCGTACAGGATGTTCGGGTTCTTGCGATACACGTCCATGCCGATGCGGCCGAGCGGACCCGTGGGCACGCCGTTGGTCAGCTTGACCCACGTCCGGCCGGCATCGCTCGACTTCCACATCGCGCTGCCGGGTCCGCCGCCGTTGAAGCCCCAGGTGGCGCGACGACGCTGATAGGTCGCGGCGTAGAGCACCTTGTTGTTCGTGGGATCCATCACCAACTCGGTAGCGCCAGTGTCGGCATCCACAAACAGAATGCGGTTCCAGGTCAGACCGCCGTCGGTGGTCTTGTAGACGCCGCGTTCGCCGCCGGCGCCCCAGACGCTGCCGAGAGCCGCGACGTAGACCATGTCGGGATCGACCGGATCCACGACGATGCGCGCGATCATCTTCGAGGTGCCCAGCCCCATGAACTTGAAGGTGCGCCCACCGTCAGTGGACTTGTAGACACCGTTGCCCCACGAGGAGCTCTGTCGGTTGTTGTTCTCGCCACTACCCACCCACACGGTATTGGCGTCGTTCGGATTGATGGCGATGTCGCCGATTGAGACCGTGTCGTCGAGGTCGTCGAACAGCACCTCCCAGGTGGTGCCGTTGTTCACGGTCTTCCACAGGCCACCGGTGGCGGTGCCGACGTAGAACACGGCGGGGTTCGACTCGAGTACGGCCAGGTCGTCGATGCGGCCGCCCATGGTGGCCGGACCGATGTTGCGGAAAACGAGGCCGGGAAAGGGATCAGCCGCTGGGACGGCGGCTTGCCTCGCCAAAGCGCCGGCAGCGGCCTGTTCGGCGCGAACGCGGGGCGCGCCGCTGACGGACATCAGGGTGGCGAGCAGAACAAGCAAACAAGACTTTCGGAACATTCGGGGTCCTCCTGAGACCACAACAGGCCCGAAAATGTACCACAAGCGTTACTTCGGCGGCGGCACCATGTGCTGGCGGAGGATGCGCTCCACTTCGTCGAGCGCGTACACGATCGCGGCACTCACTTGCGCTTTTTCGTCATCCGTTAACGCGGACAGCAGACTGTGAGCGGCCGTCGTCCGGCTGCGCAGCCCGACCGACAGGTGATAGGTGCGCGTGTCGTCGAGAAAGCGCTCGCGGGCGATTTCCATCTGGGAATTATACCGGCGGTGCAGAAACGAGCAGCCCGCCATCCTTCCGCGCCACGACAATTCGGCCGCCGTCCTTCACCTCGCCAAACAGCAGCAGCTCCGACAGTGGTTTCTTGATCGACTTCTCCACCAGCCGCGCCATCGGCCGCGCGCCGAAGGCGCGATCGAAGCCTTTCTCGGCCAGCCACGCGCGCGCCGCCGGCTCGAGCTCGATCTGAATCTTGCGGCCCGCCACCAGCGCGCGCAGTTCGTCGATGTGCTTGTCCACCACCAGCGCGATTTCGCGCGTGCCGAGCGGCAGGAAGTGCACGGTGGCATCGAGACGGTTGCGAAACTCGGGCGCGAACATCTTCTCGAGCACGCCCATGGCTTTGGATCCCTCGCCCACTTCCTTGAAACCCATGCGCCGGCCCGACAGGTCGCGCGCGCCGGCAT
>SXGU01095490.1_pt1 | contig 29892 bp, 25 predicted proteins | sample 3174531 | NCBI WGS metagenome assembly SXGU01 (sample SAMN11356863, study PRJNA531348) | freshwater metagenome | isolation source: freshwater sample F1-140 | place: China: Fuxian Lake, Yuxi | collected 2017-12-25 | reverse complement strand
GGCAATCCTGCCAACATTTGATCCGCATGCGCGATGGACATGCGCCAATCCAATCAGAGTCCACAGCGGCGCGCCACCAAATTCATTCCATCTCCTTGCCCTCAAACTTCATTCCACCCTCCTTGTCGAGGGCCATGTGGGCAACAAGTACACCTATCGGATGGACATGGCGCAAAAATTCGTTTTCCAGATGGCCGGACGGCCGATGGAGCAGGATGTCACCATATCCCAAACCTACTCCCTGACGCCTCTTAAGGAACGCGAAGGTGGCGGACGTGAGGTAGAACTGGAATTTGTGGCGATGGAAATGGATTTCAAGATGGGAGAGATGACCATGAGTTTCGATTCCAAGTCGGATTCTGAGGAGGGCGGCAATCCATTCGCCGGAGTCTTCAAGAAGGTCTTGGGCAGCAAGATCACAATGTTGCTCGATGGTAAAGGACAGTTTGAATCGATTCCCAAATTCCAGGAGTGGAAGGACACGATCAGCGAAGGCGCCAATCCGATGAGTCAGGGACTCACTCAGGGACTATACTCCGAGGACACGTTCAAGCAGCTTATCGGCGGATCTGCGGTGTTTCCGGATCGTCCGCTAAAACCGGGGGAAACGTGGCCTCATAAGATGGAAGTGGGAGCTGGTCCGCTGGGCAAACTGGCGATCGATTTGCAACTCACTCTGAAAGGAACGGAAGCCCATGAAAACTACCAATGCGCCCGGGTGGAATCTACGGGCACCCTGAAAGGTGCAGGCGAGAGCGGACAAGCCGGCCCGATGGGGAAGATGACCATCCAGCAGGGAACACTGAAGGGTGTGACGTGGTTTGACATGGAACTGGGCGCAATGATCGAAAGTGCGAGCGATCAATCCATGAAATTCAAGATGGAGCCGCCTGAAGGCGCTCCCGCGCCCCCAGGCGGTGCCGGCGGAATGTCTGCTGACATGTCTCAGAAGATTGCGGTCAAGCTCGTAGAACTCGCAAAGGCGAAATAACCTTCAGGCAACCTTCCGTCGCGCCACGACAAAGGCATTGAACATGCCGTACTTCGTCGGCAACAGGTTGAGGGCAAAGTTGAAGGGGGCCGCCACGTAGCGGTCGGTGCATGAGGTCTGCTCGATCTGGCAGCCTGCGCGGCGAAGGTGAAAAGCAATCTCCAGGGCGTTTGTGGCAATGATGGCGTCATCATCCGGAGTAAACGGCTCCTTGACGATGGGAGTCATGCGGTCAAATCGCACGGATTCAGGGGAGGTTTGCATTTGCCGGCGTTTGGCGAGGAGACGCTGAAGATTTCTCCATTTGTTGCCGAGGCCACGCATCTTCGCGTGATAATCGCGAAAGCCGAGAACACGGAAGAAATTCGGACTTGAGATGAGCACGAGGCCCCCGGGTTCAACGACGCGGACCAGCTCGTGGATAAACGCCTCCGGATATTCGACATGCTCCAGCACGTTGAGCGCGCCTGCGCTGGCAAAATGCCGATCAGGAAATGGAAGGCGCTTCCCGTCATACATCTGGCAGCGGGAGCTGAATTGCTTGGCGCGCGCAATGTTCGGCTCGGAGACATCCACGCCGTGGGCTTCGAAACCAGCTTCTGTCAGCCGCCCTACCACCTGTCCGGCACCGCAGCCTACATCAAGCGCGCGAGCTCCGGCACGAGCGGGCTTCAGAGTGTCGGTGTACTTGGCGTAGAAGTTTGCATCCCAGTTCGCGAGGAACTCAGCGTAAGCTTCGTTATGAAGGTATGTCTCTTGATGGCCCATTTCTGAAGGTCCCGGTTCTAAAATTCCAAGCTCCAAGTTTCAATGCCCATGACAGGTCCGAGATCAACTTTTCTTTGCGGCAGGCGAATCCGCTGAATCTTTCGGGGCGAAAGCCAGCACGCCAGCCAATCCCAGCCCGATAACGAGGGCGGCAAGGCTGACGTAGAGGAGGCTGATCGGCGGTTCGAACCGGAACTCGACGGTGTGCTCGCCGGGAGGAACATGGACGCCGCGCATGATGAAATTTGCGCGGAGAAGTTTTACTGCCTGGCCATCGACGAACACTTTCCAGTCCGGATGAAATTTGTCATTCAAGAGGAGCATGGCCGCGGTTGTGGTCTTGGTCCGGATCAATACTTTCTTGGATTCATAAGAAGTGATCTGAGCTGTTACGGATTCAGGACTTCCAGTGACTCCAGGACCCGGTGCCGGCGCATCATCTGACACGAGTAATGTTTGCGTAGGATCGAACTTGGGATCGGCAAGGCGGGTAAGCACGGCTTGATCGGGGGATTTGGTTTCCCAAGCTGTAAAAAGTTTTGCCCGCGGAAGCGCGTTCGTCAGTTCGAACATGGCGTATTGCCCCTTGGGGTTGAGCACGGTGGTGAGGTCTTCAAGCCTCAGGTTGGCCGCTGTCACAGATGTGCTTCGAGGCGCGAAGTCGAAGTTAGTCGCAATGCGGAAGGCCCGATTGATCGGATCGATCTGTTGATTGAGGAGTTCGAGAAAAGGCGTCATGCCGAGTTGGTAGCGTGTGTTTGTGAGCTGCCAAAGTCGTGAAATGGCAAAGAGGTTGGAGCCACCTTGCGGTGTCATCGCGCGAAGGTAGGCGTCGTCGAGTTCCGGGATTCGAGGCATCTGAATAATGTCCAGGCACTGCACGCCGTAGTAGGGGAAATGATGCTGCATCCATTCGTTGTAGATTTCCGGGAAGTCCCTCCCCTGTGTGAGGTAGGAGGCCGTTAGCGGACTCAGCCTTCCGGCGACTCTGTGTTCGTGCGCATCCTTCACGAGAAGATCCACCACGGGGTTCGAAGCGTATTTCTCCCGATAATCGTAGTAGATGACCCAGGGGGCGTTGGCGCGGCTCATGTCCGTGAGAAGAACGAGGCCGAGGGCGAATCCCGCCCATTTCGCCCGGACGCCTGAAAGGGCTCCGCTGGTGATCATCATCAGCACCGCCGCAGAGAGCGCGGCAAAAAGGACAAACCAACCAACCTCACCCGTGGCGAAAGTGGCGATACTCGTGGCGAATTGAGCAGGAAATCCGGATGTTTCCAGATGCCGCACGAGTTCCCGCTGAGAAGAATTCATCAAGAGCAACCCCAGCAAACCCAGTGCGACCACACCGAGGCTTGAGAAGGTCCAGCGTTTTTCAAATTGAACCGCGGAAGTCCACCATGATTTGAGTTGTCCTGTGAGTGAGCCGGACTTCAACAGATTCTTCTCCAGATACTGCCGGGTCAGCCCCTGAAGTCCGTAAGCGAAGAGCGTCACAATGCAAATTGTGAACGGATGCATGAATTTGATCGGATTGCGGATCGTGGAGAAGTAAGGGAGCGTGTAGATAAACTGATAGAAGGGGGCATGGCGGCCGAAGGCCAACAGGAGTGAAATCAACGCCATGGCCGTCCAGAAACCAATGAACTTCCTCTCCCGATCCGTGAAGGGGCTGTTGTGCCGGGCAGAAGCACGGGCTATGGACCAGCCAGCGATGAGCACCACGAGAACTCCTGCATAGACGCCAGAACCAGAGTGGCGGGACTGAGGAACCCCGGGCTGCTGTCCCACGGCTCCCCAATAATTGCCACCGTCGGGAGTGTCCATCCGATAGCCAAAGATACCGGGGATGATCACTCGTAATGTCTCGATTTTCGGCAGACTCCACATCGTCGCCTTGTCCCAATTGAGTTGCTTGGTCTGGGCATCCTGTTCGGTTCCGACGATGCCTTTAATCTGAGTACCCACCAATGACGAGAGCGTCTGTGCTGCCATCAACGCTGCGAAGATTGCCACGACGCCCGTGAGTAGTGCGCCTCGAATGAGTCTTTGTGCCGTGCTACCTTTCGAGTCCGTCCAAATTTGGAAAACGACGAATGCCGCCACATATAGGCTGAAGATCGCGCCGTTGTCGTAGCCTTCGGTGACAGAGAAGCCGACGGCCAGTCCTCCGAGTGCCAGCTTGAGCCAGAGAAATTTTCCAGGATGTGCCGTCAGCGCTCCGAGCGCGAGAAAAGCCGCTGCCATACATAGAGTCAGCGAAGGCAACCCCCAGCAGGCATAGGAAAACGGGTCGGTGTTCAATAACGCCGCGCAAGCTCCCAGAACCATCGCCATGCGACCAAAGCCGAGTTGGCGGAAGAACAGGCCGGCACTCAATCCAAGAATCAGCAACGCCACGGGGGCGTAGAATTTGGCGTAGCCCACCGGGCCCGTCGCGAGGTAGAGCCCGTTCGACACATTGGGGATCGCGCTCGGTTGAGTCGAGCCGAGCCAGTTCAGGTCGATCCAGACACCACGGAAATTTCCCCAACCTTTCCCCTCCTGCGTCTTCAACTGACCGAGCGGCGCGTCGTTGGCGAACAGCGCCAGGCCGTCGGTAAAGCTTTGACGAAAGAGCAGCCCCACGAGCAGGACGACGCAGGCGAACAGGAGGGTGTATGCTTTGACGGTGGACGTTCTGGCTGTAGCGGCGCTCATCTTGAGAGTCCTTGATTCAGTCGATTGAAAAGAGACGGCCTGCCGTGTGTGAAGCGGATGTCTGGTCAATTCGTGTCATTGGCGGAGGAACATGCCTAGCGTGCGTGGGACAGCCAAGGTGAAACTCACGATGGTCAGTGACAAAAGCTGGATCTCATCCGCTCGGCTTGACTCAGCAAATTCTCAGAGGCTCTACACCTTCTATTGCGTCCGGTGAATAATTGGGCTGATCGGTTTGGTGAAAATTTCGAGGGTCTAAAAGAGAACGGAAAATAGATGATACGTAACGTCATGCTTGCGGTGCTGATGGGTTCACTATCTCCGGCTCTATTGCCGGCTGCGTCTTTTCAGAATGGGAGCTTTGAAAACTGTGTGCTGCCTGGTCCCTACCAACTCTTGACCGTATCGAGCTCTGCTTTGACCGGATGGAGACAATGGATACACAACCAATCCGAGTGTTCGCGTCGTTGGTGGTGGAGGTCTTGATGCCAAAGTCATCGCCACCATGGTTGATGGAATCGTCACATCGGCGAAGGTAACCAGCTCCGGGATTGGATACACTTCAATCCCTCAAGTGGAGATCGATCCTCCGCCGATGCCCCCACGCCGGGCGAGAGCGAGTGCTGAAGTGGTGAATGGGTTTGTTGTTGGGATCAGGATGCTTGATGGAGGCAATGGATACAGAACCATTCCGAGTGTTCGCGTCGTTGGTGGTGGAGATCGTGATGCCAAAGTCATCGCCACCATGGTTGATGGAATCGTCACATCGGCCACGGTGATCAACTCCGGGATTGGATACACTTCAATCCATCAAGTGGAGATCGATCCTCCGCCGATGCCCCCACGCCGGGCGCGTGCAAGTGCTGAAGTGGTGAATGGGTTTGTTGTTGGGATCAGGATTCTCGATGGCGGGGATGGTTACACCACTGTTCCAGCCATCCGAATCGTCGGCGGAGAAGGACGCGACGCCAGGATCATCGCAACCATGGTTGATGGGGTCGTTACGTCGGCCACGGTGATCAACTCCGGGATTGGTTACACCTCGACGCCGCAAGTGGATATCGACCCTCCACCGGCGCCCCCGAGGAGGGCAAGGGCGCTCGCAGAAGTGGTGAATGGATTCCTTGTGAACATCAGAGTGCTGGATGGCGGGGCTGGATACACAGAGCTTCCCGTGTTCAACATTGTTGGAGGCGTCGGTTCCGGGGCGAAAGCAGTGGTCAACGTCAGCGACGGAACTGTGACCGGATTTACCATCAGCAACTCGGGCTCTGGCTACACGGTTGCACCAACAATCTTCATCGCTTCTCCGTCCTTCGCGCCATAGCTCAAGATCGAAGCCAGCAATACTAAAGCAAGCATCACATTGTCGGTCGTTCTTGGTAAAACGTACCAGCTTGAAGTTTCCCAAGATTTGAAGACGTGGACTTTGGTGGGAGATCCGTTTGTTGCAGCAGAGGAGGAAATCACGAAAGATTCAGACGTTGCTGAAAACGTCCGGTTCTATCGTGTTCGCGAGATGCCGTAGGCTCTGTGTGTGGGGGGAGAGCTGAAGATTCTCAATAAATACTCTCGGACCAATTCGACGATAAACCTTCCGAGGACGTCCAACAGAGGGGGTTCATCCTCTTGCCGTCCGACGGACCAATTGCCATGCAACGTCGAGTCCACGCTTCAGAACGTTCCCTGCCACCCGGACTTTCAAGCCAAGTGGTTCCTTCGCCAGAGCAGATCGCACGAGTTGGATTTCCTCCCTGAGATCGGCTCCGAGCTTCCTCCCCATGACGATCAGGAAAATGCAGAAGCCGTAGTATCGGGGCCAATCGATCTGCGGCTTATGGTCAGACCGACGGTAGAATTTGAAAAAGTCGTAGAGAACCGAGTTGATCCAAAGGAACTCGGATTTCAATGGGACGTCTCGAAGGATTTCCTCGCGAGTCACAGGCAGATCTTTCAGGAATCTTCTGTAGGATTCAGTTTTTTTGAAGCTGGCCTGGCCGTTGGAATATTTGCCCTGCCACATCCAGTTGTTCGGGATATAGACCAGCGGAGCAGGCGTGTAGTAGAAGTGCTCGACCGCGGCCAGCATCATGAAGCCGGACGCGTAATCCGGACTGATGTAGGAGTAGAGCATCCCGGTGGGGCTTTTCGTTTTCAGTTCGGCGAGCAGTTGTCGAGGCGCGCACGAATCCAGTCCCTTCGGCAGGATGTTGAAAAATTTCTGCTCGAAGCGGCAGAAATGTTCGACGGCGTCGCGGCTGGACCATTTTTCAAGATTGGGAAAGAGCCTTGGCGCATCGATGCGCTCGCCGCGTGCGAAACGAATATCGTAGGAGATGACGGTCGGACCATGCGTCTTAAACCAGTGGTGAAGGATCTCCAGAGCATTGGGAACAAGGCGTTGTTTGTCTTCGAGAATGAAAACGTAGTCGCCCGTCGCCTGAGCGAAGGCGTTCTCCCAGTTGTCGTGCATGGGCAAATTGCCGGAGGTTCGCACGTAACGAATGCGAGGGTCGGTGAACTTCGCGACGGCATCACGTGTCTTGTCGGGAGATTCGTCGTTGTCGGAAATGATGATTTCGAAGTCGCCGCAGGTCTGGTCGAGTACGCTGCGGATGGCGTCGCCGACGATCTCGGACCGGTTGCGGGTTGGCAGGAGTATGCTGAAGAGCGGGGGCTTCACGGATCTGCAAATCACGCGTGCTTCAGAATCGCTTTCAGGACATCACACACGTGCCGAACCTTTGCTTGATCCAGGTTCAGCGCTGACGGCAGGTTAATCCCGGCAGCGCTGATCTGATAGGCAACCGAGTTTCGGGCACGCGCGATCCGGGCTTGTTCTGAATCGTGATAAGCCGGGATTGAACTGAGCGGATGAAAGAACGGTCGTGTGTCTATCTGCTCGTTAGTCATTAAGTCCATCAGTTGCACCTTGGACAGCTTGTAGCTTGCATCGAGAATCACCGTGACCATCCAGTAGCTGTTTTTGGTGCCGGGTGGTTCTGGATTGAGTGCCACGCCTGGCAAGCCTGCCAACTCCGCCTTGTACCATGAAAAGATCTCACGCTTGCGGGTGATCAGTTCATCAACGCGCTCAAGCTGCGCGAGTCCCAGCGCCGCTTGCATGCTGCTCATCTTGTATTTGTAGGCGATCTCCGCGTTGTAAAACATCCTGTCGCCCGGTTTCCGGCCATGATCTCGGAGGAACAAGGCGCGTCGGAACAGAGTTTCGTCGTTTGTGGCGAGCAGACCGCCCTCGCCGGTGGTCAGGGTCTTGGAGCCGTGGAAACTGAAAACGCCAACTTCACCGAGACTCCCTGCGGGGCGGCCTTTGTATTCTGATCCGACGGCTTCCGCCGCGTCTTCAATCACGAAGACGCCATGCCGGGCCGCGACAGCCAGGATTGCATCCCAGTCCGGCATGTTGCCATAGAGGTCAACCGGAATCACAGCCTTCGTTTTCGGCGTGATACAGGCTTCAAATGATTCAGCGGACATGCACCAGGTCTTGGGGTCAACGTCTGCGAAGACTGTGGTCGCACCCACGTAATGAACCGGAGCCGCCGAAGCAATCCAGGTGGCTTCAGGCACGATCACTTCGTCGCCTGGACCAATGCCACGAGCCGCGAGTGCCAGGTGAATCGCCGAAGTACAGGATGGAAGCGCGGCTGCGAAGCGCACGCCGAGGTGTTTGGCGAACGCATTCTCGAAGCGCTCGTGGAAGCAATTTGCGTTGGAGTACCACGCGTTCGTGACCGCGTCGGTGACGTAATCAATCTCCTTCTGTGTGATCCAGGGGCCTGAAACGGGAATGCGCTCCATGTCTAATCCTTCACACACTTTAGGTACCCGTCTGGCGCGACTGTCAGGAGGAGCTTGTTCTCCAGCTCCTTGTCGATCACGAACCGATCCGAGGTTTTGAGAAATTCATGAACTGCCGTCTTGGGACTGTTCCCTTTGCGCCAGGGACGATTGCCAAGAAGTTCATCAGGCATGTCTTCAATCACAGTGTCAAAGATCACAAGGTAGCTTCCTTTGGTGACGAGCGGAGCGTAGAGCTCCAGCTCCTTGAGAACGTGTTCATGAGTGTGGTTGGAATCCAGCGCGACGAGCACCGGGCTCTTGCCCCGGGCGAATTCGCGGACCTGTTGGAGAATCGAGTCGCTCACCGAGGAGCCTTGGAGCATTTGGATTCTCTTTGCCATCGGATGCTTCTCGATCTCGACGCGATTGTGTTCCCTGATGTCCAGGTCGATGCCAAGCACCTGCCCATCGCCCCCCAGCAGCTCAAGCATTGAGGAGCTGAAGATCAGTGAACCGCCGTGAGCAATTCCGGTTTCGATGATCAACTGCGGCTTCACTTCCCAGATGATCTCCTGCATGGCCATGATGTCCTGCGGATACTGGATGATCGGGCGACCGAGCCATTTGAAGTTGTAGGAATAGTTGTAGCGGCAACTTCTCAGAAACAAGTTGTGCGCGAGCTGCTGAACCTCGTGGTCAGCACTCATTTGGGCGATCCTGACGGGATCCTTTGGGTCGTGGTTCAACATAAATTCAAGCGGCGTTATCGTGCCGGATTCGCGCGGGATTGCCATAGACAACTTTGTTGTCGGGTATGTCCCGGGTGACAACAGAGCCCGCCCCGACAATGACGTTTCGCCCGATTCGGATTCGTGGCAGGACGACCGACCCGACGGCAATGAGTGTGAAATCATCCACAGTGACGCAGCCCGCCAGTGTTGCGCCGGGCGCGATGTGAACCCCCTTTCCCAGGACGCACTCGTGATCCACGCTTGCGCCCGTGTTCACAATGCAGCACTCGCCCAGACGTGCTTCGACACAGACGGCTGCCTGGGCAAGAACCTGAGAGCCTGCTCCCAGGATTGCCCGTGGTGAGACGAAAGCGGATGGGTGCGAAATTGTGACAGGTTCGATTCCGTTCTCGCGAAAGACCTCTTGTATCTCGCAACGATCCTTGCCCCGAGCGCCCCCGATGGCCGCAAGTCCGTAAACTTCCTCGCCTTGAAAACCGGACCTCCATGTGTCGAAACCGGTGCGTCCGATCAGCAGGGGCACATCGGGAAATGGAACCACCGTTTCCGGATTATTGTCAAAGACGGCTGCAAGCTTGTAACCTTGCAGTTCGGCGATTTCACGCAGGACTTTGGAATGGCCGCTGGCACCCCAGAAAATGATGGGCTTCAACATGTGAAATCCGGATATGTGGTGTCACGTTCAGACATGAAACGCTGGGTGCAGGCGGGCCATTCGATTGAGAATGCCGGATCATTCCAGCGCACTCCCGAGGCGCACTCCGGGTGATGAAACTCGGACATCTGATACGTGACCTCAGCATCGTCCGACAGAGTCTGGAAACCGTGAGCACAGCCTTCTCCGATAAAAACCATCGTGCCATTCTCTGCGGAGAGTTCGATGGAGAACCATTTCTTGAATGTGGGGGAGGAGGGACGCAGATCGACTGCCACATCGTAGATCGATCCCCGCGTGCATCGCACAAGTTTGGCCTCTTCGTGGGGAATTTTCTGGTAGTGCATTCCCCGCAACGTGCCCAGCCGGGAGGATCGGGAAACACCGCATTGCACCAGCCGGGAATTCAATCCGTGTTTCTGAAACTCTTGCTGGCACCAGGTCCTGGCGAAAAAACCACGCTCGTCCTGGTGTTTCTCCAAATTGATCACCCAGACATTGTTGATCCTGGTTGGATTAAAGATCATGGCTGTCGCACATGCAGATCAGAGGGTTCTTACGGTTGGTATGGGTAGGACAAATTTCCCGCCCCGCTCACGATAAGCCTTTTGCTGTGCGAGAATTTCATCGGAGAAATTCCAGGTGAGCAGCAGGGTGTAATCGGGCTGCCGCGCAAGCAATTGATCGGGCGCGACGATCGGAATGTGCGTGCCCGGAGTCAGTCGGCCTTGCTTGTAGGTGCTGCGATCCGCGACGAAATCGAGAATATCACAGCCGAGCCCATAAAAATTGAGGAGAGTACTGCCCTTAGCGGAGGCGCCATAAGCAGCGATGCTCCGTCCTTCTGATTTCAAGCGGTGCAGCAACTCGCACAAATCTTCCCTCAGCTTGTTCACTCGTTCAGCGAATCCGTGATAGTAGCCGGCGGAAGAAATTCCCTTGTCCAGCTCATCGGCGAGCAATTCGGTGACCGAGGATTGTTGCTTTCGTGATCCCTTGTGTCCCAGAAAAAGTCGGAGTGATCCGCCGTGAATCGGGAGGCGTTCAACATGAAAGACCGAAAGTCCATGTCGCTCGAACAATGGTGCCAGGGAGGTCAGGGTGAAGTAGAAAACGTGTTCGTGATAGATGGTGTCAAACTCGCTCTGTTCGATCAGGTCAGCGGCGTAGGGAAATTCCAGGATGATCCTTCCGTCCGTCTTCAGGAGAAGACTCAGGCCGGCGACAAAGTCGTTGATTGCAGGAGCATGGGCGAAGACGTTGTTGCCAAGGATCAGGTCAGCTTTTCCACGCGTTGCGGCCACTTCCTTTGCGGTCTCCACTCCGAAGAATTTGCTGATTGTGTCGATGCCTTTCTCCTGGGCGACTCGCGCTATGTTCGCTGCGGGTTCGATTCCGAGGCAGGGAACACCAGAGGCTTTGAAGTTTTTCAGCAGGTAACCATCGTTGCTTGCGACCTCCACCACGAAACTGTCAGGGCTCAGTACAAACTCTTTTACGTAGCGATGCGCGGCATCTTCGGCGTGGCGAAGCAACGTGTCCGAGAAGGATGAAAAATAGAGGTACTCGGCGAAAAGCGCGACTGGCGGAACGATGTCTGTAATCTGGATGAGCCAGCATCGGCTGCAGACAGCCAGACGAAGTGGAAATTTCGGTTCTGACTTCCCGATGTCCGCCGGCGAGAGAAGATTGTTGGCCAGCGGTTGTGTTCCGAGATCGAGGACAACCAGCCCGTTTGTTGACTCACAGGCGCGGCAGCAGAATTTGGTGCTCATCAGTTCAAAGCTTGCGCCCATGCCAGTTTTTTCATCAGGGCGTCATTTGTGAATGACTCGATTTGAGCGAGGCTGAATTCCACCATGTGGGGATGGTTCTGCGCATGGCGCTGATGGTACCAGGTTGCGGTGTTCCGTACAGCTTCCTCAAAGCCCCAAACTGGAAACCATTTCAAAAGTTCAGCAGCTTTGTCGATGGCAAGGTTTAACTTGGTCGCTTCGTGAAGGGCGTTTGCAGGAGGAGTGTGCTGCCATTTTCCCGGCCATTCTTTTAGAAACTCTTTCACGAGATCGCCGACCGAACGGTTGGCCTGGGTGCCGGGACCAAAATTGAACGCGCTGGCGAGAGGTGTGGTTTTATCAGCAAGTGCAAGCCGGGCACCCAGCACCAAATAACCGGAGAGGCAATCCAGCACGTGTTGCCAGGGCCGGGTCGAAGTCGGGTTGCGCACGACGATGTCGCGCTTTTCGATCAGAGCCCGCACGCAGTCTGGGACAATGCGGTCCGCCGCGTAGTCGCCTCCGCCAATCACGTTGCCGGCGCGGGCCGTGGCGACATTCCCGAGCTTCGGATTTGTCGCAAAAAAGGATCGTTGCCAGGACTGCGCGATCAAGTCAGCCGCAGCTTTGCTCATTGAATACACATCGTGACCGCCCAAATGGTCGATCTCGCGGTAGCCATATTCCCATCCGCGATTTTCGTAGCACTTGTCCGTTGTGACAATAATCACCGTTGCTGGTGATTCAATCCGTCGGACCGCCTCCAACACATTGGCTGTGCCCAGCGCATTTACCTGCAACGTCTCCAGTGGCGCTGCAAAAGAAGCCCGGACCAGAGGCTGCGCAGCTAGGTGAAATACGACATCAGGCGAAAACTGCTGGAGCCGATCTTGAAGCGTCACCAGATCCCGCACATCGCAGTTGGCTTGCTGTTCAAAGGCGTGATTACCAATAACCGAGTGCAGGGAAGTGTTTGTGGGTGGGCCGAGTCCAACACCGGAAACGCGCGCTCCGAGATGTTTCAGCCAGAGAGCAAGCCACCCACCTTTGAAGCCTGTGTGGCCAGTTACCAGAACCCTTTTTCCGCGATAAAAGTCGTCGAACATCTTTTCCTATCCTGTCAGCGATGGTCTCACTCCGGCCATGACTTTTGTCAGGCCGCATTCGAGTCGCAGTCACTGTAAAAATCCGGCGAGCTTATCACAAACGTATTCTGCAAAGGGCAGGGAACATGTCCAGGCGGGTGAAACGGCGTTCAGGACGTGAAGTGATTTGTCGTCACCTTCAATCACAAAATCCATTTCCAGTTTGCGTGTGTGAATGTTCACCAGTTGAGCGCGGATGCCCGGTCTGCCCCATCGCTGATAGTGTTCAAGCCTGACGCCTGTTGCCAGTTCGGAAGCGAGAGCAACGAGCCGGGCTTTGGAGTGCTTGCGCAATTCCTCCATGGCAAGGCGGCGGAAATCGAAGCCGGCGAACGCCAGTAATCCAAGATCGCGCCAGGCGATCTCGCAAAACTCAGCGAAACTGAAATTCGAGAAACCGGCGTATTGTTCACGCCAGAGAGCCGGGATTGCCGTGGGGCCGATTTTGCTGCGCCCGTCCGCCGCGACGGTGAAGTGGACTCCGAGAAACGGATTTCTCAGGTCCGGCACCGGATAGATGTTTGTGCGCAATGATCCCGCTGGTTCATCGGAGTAAAGGTAAAGACCTTTGAACGGGGCAATGCGGTACTTCTCAGAAAAACCAAAATCGAGAGCCACCTTGTCGGCGTAGAGGCCGGCGGCGTTGACTACATAACCGGCGCTTTGTGTTCCCTTGGTGGTCTTCACTTCCGTGCCAGAATGCCCCAGGTAACCCACGCCGGTATGAACCTTGACTCCTTCTGTCTTCGCATCACTTTGCATGGCAGCCAAGACCTGGCCGGGATCAGTGGTTGCGGTGGTGGCTGAGAAGATGGCACGCTCGAAAGTTCTGGCGCGAGGTTCAATTTTTCGGGCTTCAGCAGCCGTGATGGATCCCAGCGGAACACCGTTTGCTTTACCTCGTTGAAGGAGTTCATCGAGCTGGTAAAGGTCAGATGCATTCCTTGCGACCACCAGTTTGCCGCATCGGTTCACAGGAATCTTCTTCTCCTCGCAGTAAGTGTGAAGCCGTTGATTACCCTCACGAGTAAAACGAGCCTTGAGGCTGTCTGCCGTGTAATAGAAGCCCGCGTGGATCACACCGCTGTTGCGTCCGCTGGCGTGGAGTCCGCACGCCGGTTCCTTCTCGATGAGGGTGACCGAAGCGTCGGAGAAACGGCGCTTGAGTTCGCGTGCAATGCTGAGGCCGATCACTCCGCCGCCGATCACGAGGAAGTTCGCAGGCTTCATTCCAGTCTCACCGGGCAATGCAAAATCACTCGAGGAACAAAATGAACCTAAGGTTCCCGGTCATCCAGTTCGCGTTACCAGATCTTCCACGGGGCCTGGCCGGCGGACCACATCTTGTTCAGCATCTCGTACTCGCGATAAGTGTCCATGCACTGCCAGAAACCATCGTGGCAGTAAGCTTTCAATTGTTTTGCCTCGGTCAGGCGTTCCATCGGATCCCGCTCAAGAACCGAGGAGTCACGAGGATCGAGGTAACGCTCGATGCTCCGGTTGAAGACGAAGTAACCGCCGCTCACAAAGGCGGCTTCCTTTTCAGGTTTCTCACGAAACGTGGTGATCGTTTGACCGTCCAGCGCCAGCTCGCCAAAGCGGCCGGTTGGTTTTACGGCGGTGACGGTCGCCACGGCTCCGTGTTGTTGATGAAACTCGATCGACTGATTGATGTCGCTGTTGATCAGCCCGTCGCCATAAGTGAAAAGGAATGTTTCGGCGTCGATATGCGTCAAGGCGCGGCGAAGGCGACCGCCGGTCTGGGTTTCCTGACCGGTGTCCAACAGCGTGACCGTCCAATCTTCTTCGTCGTGCTGGTTGTGGTAGGTGATCTTCGGCGTGCGGCCCAGGCGGAGAGTGACGTCGCTGGTGTTCCAATGATAGTTTCGAAAATACTCCTTGATCACTTCGCCCTTGTAGCCGAGGCAGAGGACGAATTCCCGGTGGCCGAAGTGGGCGTAAGTTTTCATGATGTGCCAGAGGATCGGCCTGCCGCCGACAGGCACCATGGGCTTGGGGCGATACTCGGTTTCCTCGCGCAAGCGAGTGCCCTGACCGCCACAGAGAATCACAACCTTCATTTTGTCAGCTCTTCACGTATTGTTGGGATTGGACGCTAAGGAGAAGCGGACGGACGATCAACCTGAATTCCCGGTGGGATCTGCTGGTGATTGTTTATTTTCACCGATGGCCAACGCAATTAGTTCGCCACTCTTGGTCGGGAATGGATAGTTTTACCCGCACTATGAGCTTAATCCGATATGGTGGTCTATTCCTCCCGCTTCTCATGCTTGCGGCATGCGCTACTCATGGACCTAACCGGCGTGGGGTCGTTGAATTGTTCAATGGTCGCGATCTTAAAGGCTGGGTGCAACACGGTGGGCGGGCGAAGTTTCGTGTCGAAGACGGACAGATTGTGGGATCGTCCGTAACGAACACACCAAATAGTTTTTTATGCACTGAACACGAGTTCTCTAATTTCATCCTCGACCTGGATTTCAAAGTTCAGGACGGGTTGAACTCAGGCATTCAGATTCGCAGCCGTGTCTTTGATCATGCGACCGAGCTGGTGTGGAATGGGAGGGCGATCAAGGTGCCGGCTGGGCGCGTGCATGGATATCAGATCGAAATTGATCCTTCCGAGAGGGCATGGACCGGTGGTTTGTATGAAGAGGGGCGTCGTGGCTGGCTGAACGACCTGAAGGGGAACGCATCGGCTCGCAGTGCATTCAAGCACGATGAATGGAATCATTTTCGCATCGAAGCAAAAGGACCATCGATCAAGACATGGATCAACGGCGTTCCGGCGGCTGATTTTGTGGATCATGTCACACCTTCAGGCTTCATCGGCTTGCAGGTCCACGGCGTTGGCAAGCGCGAGAAAGAGCTGGAAATCAGGTTCCGGAACATCCAACTGAAGCCGTTACCTTGAAGTGTGGTGTTCCACCCAGGAACCGTTCTCAAGGTTTCTTCCTGCCAATCGCACGAAGCGGATGTTCCGCGAGCATGTTCGGAAAAATGCCGGCGATCTTGGTTGAGTCGTAGTACTCAAGGCCGACGTAGAAGTAGAGTGGGATGATGGGGAGTTCCTCTTCGACCAGGATCGTCTCCGCGGCTTGGAGCAAACCTGCCCGCTGGTTGAGGTCCAATTCTGCATTGGCATCATGGATCAGCTTGTCATAGCGTGCGTTCTTCCAGCCAGTGCGGTTGTTGACGTTTTCGCTGGTGAACATGTCCAGGAAGGTATTGGCGTCGTTGTAATCTCCCACCCAACTGCTCCGGCTCAGGTCGTAATTAAGTCTGTTCTGCTCGGAGTAGAAAACCTTCACTTCGATCGGTTGAGGTTCCAGGGTGATTCCCAAGGTGTCGCGCCACATGGTTTGAAGTTCAACGGCAATCTTCTCGTGGCTTTTGTGGGTGTTGTAGAGGAATCGAAAGGTTGGGAATCCTTTTCCTTGTGGGTAACCGGCTTCGGCGAGGAGTCGATTTGCCGCCTTTGGATCGTGGCCCAGACCGCGTGGGGATTGGTAATGGGCAACGCCCGGAGGCACTTGATGGGATGCGATGCTTTCGTTGGCTCGAGTAATCCGATCCACGATGCGCTGCTTGTCCACAGCCAGCGCCAGGGCACGACGGACGCGAGGGTCGTTAAACGGTGGTTTTGTCACGTTGAAGCGAATGAAGTACGTTGCCAGGTAATCAAAGTTATGAAAATCCGGACGTTCTCGCACTGTGTCGAGCAGTTCGCTTGGGATGAGTTCCTTGTCCCAGACAATGTCCGCCTTGCCTGTCGAGTAGAGGTTCAACGCGGTGGTCCCGCTGGAGCAGGGGATCAGATCTACCGTCTCCGTGCGAGTATTCGCGGCATCCCAATATAGCGGATTCTTGCGGAGCCTTATTTTGTCGTTCAGGCGCCAGTGATCGAGCTGATATGCGCCACTGACGGGTAACGGCCGTTGCATCAACCAGCGATCGCCATGTTTCTCGATGATCTGACGAGGCACGATGGCGAAGGTGGGGTAAGCGCAGAGATCAAGGAAGAATGGTGTGGGGGCGGCGAGTTCGACACGCAGAGTGTGGTTGTCAATCGCCTTGACCCCGACAGCATCGCGATCCTTCATGCGCTGATGATGGTAATCCTGCGCCCCGCGAATATAGAACATGTGGCTGGCGTTCGCCGCACCAGTGGTCGGATCCAGAACTCGAAACCAGGAATAGACAAAGTCATGCGCGGTGATCGGTTCGCCTGTGGACCAACGCGCGTTCTGACGAAGGTGGAAAGTGTAGGACCGATCCTGGTCGGCGAGTTCCCATCGCTCCGCGAGTCCGGGCACGGGGGCGGCATTTGTTGGGTTGTAGCGGGTGAGCCCTTCGAAGAGCGCAAGGCCGATGCGGCCATCGCCCTGGCTGGTGAGCACTCCGGGATCAATCGTCTCCGGTTCAGGCCCGTTGATGATGACGAGCTCTGATTTCGTGGAATGGCGTGTGCAGCCTGAGAAGAAGACGGCGCAAAGAAGGAAAAGGAGGATCAACTGGCAAAAGAGAGGCGAATGGTTTGCAGTTATTTCCTCAGCTCGTGGGCGACCTTTCAACGTTTTTGGGGCCAAAAAACAAAACCGCCCCGGCTTCAGTTCCGGGGCGGTTCGCTCCACGTTCATTGGAGAGAATCAAAACATTACTTGGCCGGTGTCGCCGGGGCGGGAGTTGTCGTGGCAGGCGCTGTTGCGGCAGAAGGTGCCTGCGCATTTGTTGTCGCTTGTGTGACGGCGTTGGCCGCGTTGCTCAAGCCTACCGCGGATTTCAAAAGGTTTGACGATGCTGTGGTGGAAGCGACTGCCGTTACGTTGGACAAGGTCGAGGCCGCTGACGCTGCCTTTTTCTTCAGCTCCGCATCAATGGTTCTCGATCCTGAGTTCGCATGGCGCTGGCTCAGAAATGACAGCAGCAGGACCAAACCCAGAAAGGCGGTGGCCGCATACTTGGTCATCCGGGTCAGGGCGTTGCCCGAGCCGGCGCCAAAAAGCGCATCGGTGGCTCCCGCCCCGAAGGCGAGTCCGGCTCCGGCTTCCTTTTTCGGGAGCTGGATCAGGATGAGGAGCATCAGGAAGGCGGCGTTAACCACCAGAACGATTGAAAGGAATACAATTAACAGACTGCTCATAAATAGTTTTGGTTAGATCGAGTTCTTAATGATATCTGAGAAGCTGCGGACTTCAAGGGAAGCGCCGCCGACCAGCGCGCCATCGACATCGGGCTGGCTCATCAATTCGCGGGCGTTGTTCGGTTTGACGCTGCCACCATACTGAATGCGGACTTTCCTTGCCACATTATCGTCGAACATCGAGCGGAGTGTGGTGCGGATGAAGGCATGAACATCCTGAGCCTGCTGCGAAGTTGCCGTCTTGCCCGTGCCAATTGCCCAGACCGGTTCATAGGCGACGATCGTTTCAATCATCTGCTCTTTCGTCAGTCCCGCGAGGCTGCCGCGGATCTGGCTGCCGATGACCTGCTCGGTGCGATCTGATTCACGGTCCGCGAGCAATTCCCCGACACAAACGATCGGTTTGATCGAGCCAGCGTGCGCCGCAGCCGCCTTCCTGGCGATCAATGCATCCGATTCCTGCTGGTACTGGCGGCGTTCCGAGTGTCCCAGGACTACGTAGCGGACTGAGAATTCCTTGAGCATTACCGCCGCAATCTCCCCGGTGTATGCTCCCACGTTGTTCTCGCTCATGTTCTGGGCGCCGAGCCGTATGTTTGATTCCAGAACTTCTCTCGCGACGGCGTGCAGGGCGGTGAAAGGGGGGCAGATGACAATATCGACTTCCTTCACGCCGTTGAGTTCGCGCTTGAGCGATTGGACCAGATCCAGCGCTTCAGCCACGGTCCTGTTCATCTTCCAGTTGCCCGCTATGATGAGTTTGCGTTCCTTGTTCATCAGTAAATTTCGTTTCTTAAGAATGGCAGCCGCGAGTTACTTGTTTGAGAGGGCAGCCACGCCGGGCAGTTCACCGCCTTCGAGGAATTCGAGGCTGGCACCGCCTCCAGTGCTCATGAAGGTCACTTTGTCGCCAAGCCCGGCCTTGTTCAGCGCTTTCACACTGTCACCACCACCGATGATGCTCTTGGCGCCATTTGTCTGGGTGGCCTCCACCACGGCCTGAGCGATCGCATTGGTTCCGGGAGCGAACCGCTTGTCCTCAAAAATTCCCATCGGGCCGTTCCAGAGAATCGTCTTCGCGCGCTTGATCTCTTCTGCGTAGGCTTTGGCGGTTGCTGGGCCAATATCGACACCTTCTTCCAGATCAGGAATGTTCGGGTCGGTATTGTTACGCGGATTGGTGAGTTCCATCACCGGGCGGCCCTTCTTGTCGAGCCTGTCGGTCTTGAACGGGGTGACAACCGTGTTGTCCACGGGCAGCAGGAATTTCACTCCGCGTTGTTTCGCTTTGGCCAGGGCAGCCAGTGCGACATCTGTTTTGTCTGGTTCCACGAGCGATTTTCCGACTTTCAGCCCCTGGGCCAGCTTGAAAGTATATGCCATTGCCCCACCAATCAGGATGGCGTCTGCTTTTTCGAGAAGGCGGTCGATGACTTTGATCTTATCCGAGACTTTTGCGCCGCCAAGGATGACCACGAACGGGCGCGCGGGTTTATCGAGTTCATCACCCAGAAATTTCAGCTCCCGCTCCATGAGCAAACCTGCGGCGCATTTGCCGCCCCGGCTCGAGATCAGGCGCGCGACGCCTTCCGTGGACGCATGGGCTCGATGTGCGGCTCCAAAAGCATCGTTGACATAAACATCCGCCAGTCGGGAAAGTTTTTCTGCAAAGCCCGCTTCGTTTGCTTCCTCTTCGTTGTAATACCGGACATTTTCGAGCAGCAGGATTTCCCCTGTTTTCAGGGCGTTTGCGGCCTGCTCCGCTTCTGAACCAACGCAGTCACCAACGAACGCAACCGGCTTGCCGAGCATCTCCTGAAGCTTTACAGCGACCGGACGCAAGGACATCGAGGGCTCTCGTTGGCCCTTGGGACGCCCCAGATGAGCGGCGAGGATGATGCGAGCGCCTTTGTCGATGAGCAGTTTGAGAGTGGGAAGCGTCTCCTTGATACGAGTGGTGTCATTGATCACCATCTGCCCATCCCTGTCCTCCATGGGTACGTTGTAGTCCACGCGCACAAAGACGCGTTGACCGTGAAGTTGCAAATCATTAACCGCCAGCTTCGACATATCAGATCAAAAGAGGCGCGAGGATAACCAAGGCGACTGTCGAGTAAAGGGGAATTCTTGATGGCATTCAGGATCAAAACATCGCTCAAAACATCCCCAAATACTCGCTCAATTCTGGCGTGAACTCTTCCTGGATCTGTTCCCGTTCAGCAACCTTTTCAGTCCCTTGAAGACAGTTGCTTCCCTGAATGTCAGATCTCGAGATCTCGCTCCGCTCACTCCTCCGACCAGTGTCTGGCGCGGGCCAGCGCTTTGTCCCAACCTGCAATAAGCTTCTTGCGCGTGTCGGACTTCATTGCAGCCGCGAAGCAACGTTCTGACTGCCATTGCTTGGCGATTTCCTTTGTGTCTTTCCAGTAGCCCACGGCCAAGCCTGCCAGATAGGCCGCGCCCAGGGCGGTTGTTTCCGAGACCTTGGGACGCACCACGGGCACCCCAAGCAGGTCGGCCTGGAATTGCATCAGCAGGTTGTTCGAGCACGCACCTCCGTCCACCCGCAATTCCTTGAGGCGAATCTTCGCGTCGCTCTCCATCGCACGAAGCACATCGGCGACCTGATATGCAATGCCCTCCAATGCCGCCCGGGCGATCTGGGCCCGGCCCGAGCCGCGCGTGAGTCCGATGAGCAGCCCGCGCGCGTATTGATCCCAATGCGGCGCGCCGAGTCCCGCAAACGCAGGCACGAGATACACCCCGCCGTTGTCGGACGCTTGGGCGGCGAGCGCTTCCACCTCGGACGATGACGAGATGATTCCAAGTCCATCGCGCAGCCATTGCACCACGGCACCCGCGATGAAGATGCTGCCTTCGAGAGCGTATTCGGTGCGTCCGCCAATGCGCCAGGCGACGGTGGTGAGCAGATTGTTCCGCGATGAGATGGCCTTGGCACCCGTGTTCATCAACATGAAACAACCGGTGCCATAGGTGTTCTTCACCAGCCCAGGCTTGGTGCAGGCCTGCCCGAACAGCGCCGCCTGCTGATCACCAGCGATACCCGCGATTGGAACCGGACCGCCGAGCAAATGGCTTTCACCATATACTTCACTGGATGAGCGCACTTCGGGAAGGATCGAGCGCGGCACACCGAAGAGTTTCAGCAATTCGTCATCCCACTCACCGGTGTGGAGGTTGAAGAGCATCGTGCGAGAGGCGTTGCTTGGATCGGTGATGTGCTGCCGCCCACTCGTGAGATTCCATACGAGCCATGAATCGATCGTCCCGAAGGCAAGCCGGCCAGCGCGGGCTTTCGCCTTTGCGCCGGCGACATTGTTCAAAATCCATTGCAGCTTGGTGCTGGAGAAATAGGCATCGACGACGAGCCCCGTCTTCTTGCGGATTGATTGGGCCAAACCAAGAGCCCGAAGGCGATCACAAGCCTTGGCCGTGCGCCGGTCCTGCCAGACGATGGCGTTGCATATTGGCTTCCCGGTCTGGCGATCCCAAACCACCGTGGTCTCCCGCTGAGTGGTGATGCCGATGGCGGCAATGTCGGCCCCCTCGAGTTGCGCTTTGCTGATCGCTTCCGTGGCGACGTTGGACTGGGTTGCCCAGATTTCCTGGGCGTCGTGCTCGACCCAGCCTGGCCGCGGGAAGATCTGCCGGAATTCCTGTTGCGCCGTTGAGATGATTGAGCCGGCGTGATCAAAGACAATGGCTCGTGAACTGGTTGTTCCTTGGTCAAGTGCGAGGATGTATTTCATAAATCAGACTGGAGAGGGTCGGGGCAGGGGATTCTACGACTTACCGGCGACAGGTTAACTCAACTCACCCAGAACGCTTTGTAGAACAGCGCTCCCGCCACGCCTCCGAGGATCGGCCCCACCACCGGCACCCAGGCGTAGCCCCAATCCGAGTCACCCTTGCCCGCGATTGGCAGGATGAAGTGCGCGATCCGGGGTCCAAGATCGCGCGCAGGATTGATCGCGTAGCCCGTCGGCCCGCCGAGAGACAACCCGATGGCCCAAACGATCACGCCCACGAGGACAGGCGCGAACCCAGTCTCAAATCCGGAATTTGGCAGAAGATTCTTGGGTGTCAGAATGGCAAGCAACCCCAGCACCAGCAGGGCGGTGCCGATGATTTCGGTGAGAAGATTCGCGAGCGGGCTACGCACCGCCGGGGCGGTGCAGAAGACGCCGAGCTTCGCGCCTTTGTCTGACGTGATCCCCCAGTGTGGCAGGTAGGCGAGCCACACCAGCACTCCACCAAGTGTTCCGCCAATCATCTGCGCGATGATGTACGAGGGCACGCTTGCCCATGCAAACTTGCCGATGACCGCCATCGCGATCGTCACGGCGGGGTTCAAATGAGCGCCGCTGATGGAGTTGACCGCGTACACGGCAACGGTGACTGCCAGCGCCCAGCCTGTCGTAATCACGATCCAGCCGCCGTTCTGCCCTTTGGATTTGCTCAGCAAAACATTGGCGACAACTCCGTCACCGAGCACGACAAGCAGCATGGTGCCGATCATCTCGGCAGTGAATGGACTCATAGTTTGCGCCTTTGAATTGGGTTCGATGGCTACGCTACCAGCCTCACTCGAAGTCGTCCACGGAAAGCTGATCCACTCATTGACCATTCGGAATCGATTTGGAAGCATCCCGCTGTGACTGCTCCCGCCAACTCGATTTCTCACGCATTCTCACTCATCACACAAGCCATCCAGATCGACACGCTCCCTGAACTTGGGCCAAGAGTCCGTCCCGGGGTCCTCTCGGTCCACACACTGGAATCCCGGCTCGAAGCTGTCTTCAAGAGCTGGAACATGCCGCGATCACAGCGACCACTTATCCGGGCCGCCGCGCTCCTGTGGCATGATCATCTCGATGCGGCCCATGTGCTGGTTCAGGATGAGCATTCCGCCGACGCCGCCTTCATTCACGGGATCATGCACCGCCGTGAACCGGATTTTTCGAACGCGAAGTACTGGTTTCATCGGCTCGGCCGTCACGCCACATTCCCGCTCATCGCGAGTCAAGTCGCAGAAATCCTGGCAAAGGAATCGAACTTGTCACTTGATCCATTGATTGAAGGTCAAAAGTGGAACCCCATGAAGTTCATCGATGCGTGCGAGGAATCTGCATCGAAGCCGGTGAACGAGCCTCGCTATCTTCTTCTGCAAAGAATTCAGCAGATCGAATTTGACGCCTTGCTGAGGCATGTATGCCCATGATGTAAATCTGCCCACATGTTTTCTTGCTGAAAACCTGATCCTTCCGGCTCTCCCGAAAATTGGGGACACAATCCGAGCCATGCCTTCACAAGTTGGCGGTAGAAGAGCGCGGAATTCATTCCGCCAGACCTTGGAAAAGGAGTCCGCACCGTGTTCTCATCCGGGGTCCGGAGGACTCGCACCTCCCTGCGGAACTTAAGAAAGGCAAAAGCATCTTCAGAATGCTCGACGCAAATTCTGATTCGGGAAAAAGATATTGAGTTCACTCCGGCTTTTTTGCAGCTTCGCGCATCGTTTTGAAGGCCGCATCTACGTCGCACGGGTTGCGTCGTGAATCGGTCTTCCTGACGTGATCCGATAACAACGCTCAAAACTTATGGCTACTTTGACTGTGAAACCCGCCGGTTCCTGCCGCTGGGATATGCTCGCTCTCGGTGAAATCATGTTGCGCCTCGATCCCGGTGAAGGCCGCGTCCGGACTACGCGCGAATTCAAAGTCTGGGAGGGTGGTGGGGAATACAACGTTGCACGCGGTTTGCGCCGCTGCTTCGGCATGAAGACCGCCGTGGCGACCGCCTTTGCCGACAACGATGTCGGTCGGTTGCTTGAGGATTTCATTCTTCAGGGGGGAGTGGCCACGGATTACATCCTTTGGAAAGCGTTCGACGGCGTGGGTCGCGTTACGCGCAATGGCTTGAACTTCACCGAACGCGGATTCGGAGCGCGCGGCGCCGTTGGAATTCCAGATCGAGGCAACACCGCGGCCAGCCAGCTCAAGCCCGGTGATTTCAACTGGGACCAGGTTTTTGGCGAGCATGGCGTGCGTTGGTTGCATACGGGTGGGATTTTTGCCGCGCTTTCGGACACTACACCGCAGCTCGTGATCGATTGCGTCAAGAAAGCCAAGCAATATGGCACGATTGTCAGTTACGATTTGAATTACCGTCCTTCGCTCTGGAAGAGCATCGGCGGGCAGAAGCGCGCACAGGAGGTCAATCGCGAGATCGCCAGGTATGTCGATGTGATGATCGGTAATGAAGAGGACTTCACCGCCTGCCTCGGATTTCATGTGGAGGGCGCGGATGAAAACCTCCTCCATATCGACGTGAGCGCATTCAAGAAGATGATCGAAGCGGCTGTGAAAGAATTCCCGAATTTCAAAGCAACCGCCACCACACTACGGGCCGCCAAGACCGCGACGATCAATGACTGGGCGGCCATCGCCTGGTATGATGGCAAGTTCTGTGAGAGTCGCAAATATCCCGACCTGGAGATACTGGATCGGGTTGGCGGCGGTGACAGTTTCGCCAGCGGCTTCATCTACGGACTCATGACAAGCGGCGACGCGCAGAAGGCTGTGGAATACGGGGCTGCTCACGGTGCGCTTGCCATGACCACACCGGGTGACACTTCGATGGCCGACAAGGGCGAAGTGGAAAAGCTGATGAAGGGTGGCGGTGCGCGTGTTCAACGGTGAGAGATCAACGACGCTGGGGTGGAAGCCGGATTCTGGAAAAGCTCAGGCCATGACGTGCAGGCTCAAGGAGCATGGAGTTAAATTCCGCCAAGTGCTCTCAAGTTTTCCCTTCACCCGATCTCTGTTTTGGCTCAACGTGACGAACAAATGAGTTCCAGGCTGTTTGATCTTACAGATGAAGTGGCGGTCGTGATTGGTGGTACTGGAGTATTGGGTGGAGCATTGGCCCAAGGACTCGCCGGGGCGGGGGCGACGGTCGCGGTACTCGGCAGGAATGCGGAGCGAGGCGAGGCGCGAGTGGCTGCGATCACAAAAGCCGGAGGGAAGGGGAGGTTTGTCACTGCGGACGCGATGAGCCGGGACAGCTTGCGAGCGGCGAGGGATCAAGTGGAGGCGGAGCTGGGGCCGGTGTCCATCCTTCTCAATGCAGCGGGCGGAAACGATCCCAAGGTCACGGTCACGTCCGAGCGGGCGGTGGAGCAAATCGCACTTGAGGATTGGCGGGCGAGTTTCGACTTGAACATCGTGGGAGGTGTCCTGCTTCCCTGCCAGGAGTTTGGTCCGGGAATGGTGTCACGCGGTCGCGGCAGCATCATCAACATTGCCAGTGTTGCGGCGCACCTGCCTTTGTCGCGCGTGATGGCTTACTCAGCGGCGAAGGCGGCGGTGCTTAACCTCACCCGGTTCCTCGCACGTGAATGGGCTTCAAAAGGTGTCCGCGTAAATTCCATCACGCCGGGCTTTTTTCCGGCGGAGCAGAATCGCGCGCTGCTATTCAATAAGGATGGCTCACCGACCGCACGCACACAGGCGATCCTCGGCCACTCACCGATGGGGCGTGTCGGGCGATCGGAAGAGTTGATCGGTGCCGCAGTCCTTCTTGCCAGCGAGAAAGCAAGCAGCTTCATCACGGGCACCGACATCTGTGTGGATGGCGGGTTTCTCGCGCAGACCATCTAGAATCTCTGGAGGGAATTCCCATGATTTCACGAACAGTCCCATCCGGTCAGGCGCTGACGCGGGCGCAAGTTGCCGAACTCATTTCGCAGGCGTGTCCCGCCAGGGATTATCGCGGCAAACGAATCCTGCTCATCGTGCCCGATGGAACGCGCACCGCGCCGGTGGGACTTCTGTTCAAGACGCTCTTCGAGGAAATTGGTGGCGTCACGAAGGCCTTGGATGTGCTTATCGCGCTCGGCACGCACCAGGCAATGAGCGAGGCCGCAATTTGTCAGCGACTGGACATTACAGGAGAGGAGCGAAGAGGCGCATACAAGGGAGTGCGCTTTTTCAATCACGCATGGAACGATCCCTCCGAGCTGAGGAACATCGGAACGATTCCAGCCGATGACATCAGCGCCTTGTCGGGAGGCTTGTTTGCGATGGATGTGAAGGTCGAAGTAAACAAACTTCTGTTCGATTATGATCAGATCGTCATCGTGGGGCCGGTTTTTCCACACGAGGTCGTCGGCTTCTCCGGCGGCAATAAGTACCTTTTCCCAGGAGTCAGTGGACCCGAAGTGCTCAATTTTTTCCATTGGCTTGGGGCAGTGGTGACCAACCCGATGATCATCGGCAACAAATGGACGCCGGTGAGGAAAGTGGTGGATCGAGCGGGCTCGATGGTCTCTGTTCCAAAGCTGTGCCTCTGCATGGTTGTCGCACCGGACAAGAGTTTGAGGGGCTTGTTTGCCGGAACTCCGGAGGGCGCGTGGGATGCGGCGAGCGAACTGTCGAAGCAGGTTCACATTTCCTACAAGGAGAGGCCGTTCAAAACCATCCTCTCGGTCCTGCCCGAGATGTACGACGAGCTTTGGACGGGAGGGAAGGGGATGTACAAACTGGAACCGGTTCTCGCCGATGGCGGGGAGTTGATCATCTATGGGCCGCATATCACCGAGGTGTGCGTGGCGCATGGCAAGGTCCTGATGGAAGTTGGCTACCATTGTCGTGACTACTTCCTGAAGCAGTGGGACAAATTCAGGAGCTATCCTTGGGGAGTGCTCGCCCATTCGGCGCACGTGTATGGCCTCGGCACGTATGAAAATGGAATCGAGACTCCGCGCGCTCGTGTGACACTGGCGACAGGGATTCCGCAGCAGACATGCCGGCAAATTAACCTGGGCTACCGCGACCCGAAAAGCATACGGATCGAAGAGTTCGCAGGTCGTGAGCAGGAGGGAGTGCTGCTCGTGCCGAAGGCCGGGGAAATGCTATTTCAGTTGAAAGAACCGCCGAAGTGGGCGGGTGGTAGGTAGCGCGTTCGTGCTCTCCATTTTGCGTCAGTGCGCCGCTGGTTGACAGGCCATTCCATCTGGAGGTCCGGAGTCCTTGGCTTTCCCAGCGTGATGGCTGCTGGTGTAAATGCAAACGGGGTCAGCCCGCGATGCCAGCGAGCGTTTCCTCAATGCCGAGACAGACGTAAGCAGGGAGGAAGCCCTCCCGGATGGGCTCCGAGCGACGAGCAATGAAGTCTTCGCCCCTTGCCGCTGCGGAGATTTTCAGCACATCCCGTAGCTTCGGCAGTAAATGTCAGGATTCCGCCAGCAACTCTCGGTTTTTTTGCGCCGCCGCTAAGGCCGGAACCAATGTCCGTACGGATCCTTGGGGACGGACTTGTCTTCGGGATAGATCAGGTAGGCGGTATTTTGGGAGGTAACCCAGGCTTTGATGAGGTTTTCGCGTGGAAAAGTTTTGCGCATTTCAAAAAGGCTTCCTGGATCATTTATGATTGGATTTCCCGAAGCGTCGAACCCAATGCACACCACAATATGCCCGTCCGCACGTTCTTTGGGAATCCCCTTGAGCGCGGAGTACGAGATCGACAGAGCGACAGGGATGCCATCGGCGATCCAGTCCTCGATTTCTGAGACGCCGCACAGACGCGTGACGTAGCCCCTCATGCCGGGCAATGAACCGGCGAAAGCAGTGTTGAACGGCCAGTTTCCCGTGCCGGGCCAGTTGGGATCGAAGACGGCCCTGGCGGTTGAAGGAACGCCGCGGTTGAGCTCGGAACGCCGCAGAACCTTGCCCCAGTGACTCAGGACCATCGACACGGCGGTGGGACTGCACCACGCCTTTCCATCAGGATACGACAATTGCGATCGCTGTGGCACGTCGATGAGTCGTCCCCACGCGGATTTATTGGGAGGAAACGCCACTGGCACGGACTTGGTGTTGGCGAAGGAGATTCCGATGAATTTGACCTGCGGAGTGGTGCCCTCCTTCGAAGCTGTGAATGACAACCTCACTTCCACATCCGCGCCAGGCCGCGTCAGCAGCAGCGTGTCCGTTAGGACTTCTCCATCAGCATCCAGTTGATCTTTCACGCTTCCACGAAGGGGATTTTTGCCGTCACTCGCCCAGCGTCCCAACGTGTAAAACTTCGTTGAATGATCGGGAAAAATCCCACGAACATCGATTGTCAGCAGCGATTCCTGACCTTGCTCGGTGTTCCACGAAACAATCAACTCGTTCCAATCGAGTCCCGGGGACAATCGTGGCGAAGTCATCACCGTTTCCCCGGCAGATTGTGAGCGGCTGAAGTTTGCAAAGTTGGTCAAGCCAATGAACCGCCTCCCGTGATGTTCTGCGGCATTCCCGGCGACGCTTGAAAGAATGCTGAGGAAGAGGATGAGCAGCGTTGCTGTCGTCCTGAAAGCTGGTAAAGCGGAGTCTCCCCTGGAACGATGTTCCATTTCTGACCGGGCTGGAGATTTTGAGTGCGGTTCCATGCTCTTCGAATAGGCGGTCCTCCATTTGGAGTTAATGCCACAGTGCCTTTGGCGAAATGCTGTAGTCTTTCTCGCGTTTGTGGAGTGCTGAAAACAGCCGGCTCTGCCATGCAATTCACAACTGCGAACCACTGCTTGCCGACTTTCCATTGAGGCTGAGTGCTGCGGTTTCATTGTTTCATCAAACCACCCAGCGCAGTCCCTGCAAACGTCGAGATCAGCGTCACCCAACTGAACGACTGCAATGAGCTGCGCTCAAATTGTGCCTTGGGCACGAGGGAGAGAGAGGCACCAATTCCACCGCCGGCGACGAACCCTCCGAGGTGGGCGATCACATCACTCCGTGGATCAACGCCGAGAATCAGAAAAAGAAACACGCCAGCCACCGCGCCGCGCATGAAGTCGCGCGCCGAAATCGGATTCGTACGCCAGAGTGCGAAGCTGTGGAAAGCGAGCATCCCGAGCGCGCCCATCACCATTCCCGAAGCGCCCAAACCCATGTAAGGCCGTCCATGCAGATAAAGCCCGGCAAAGTTACCGAGAGCTCCGGCAATGTAAGCGCCCAGCAATCCGCAACCCGCCCCAAATCGCGCCATCACCAGGCCGAGGAGCAGCACTCCACTCGTGGCGTTCGCGACGAGATGTGACAGATCTCCGTGAAGGAGAATCGCCGTGAAAGCCCGCCACCATTGACCTTCCCGCACCGCCGCCGTATCGAACACCCATGCTTGTCGCAGCAGCGGCAGCTCTTCCCGCAATCCGTGAATGACCGCGAGGAGGACACATGCTGGGACCGCTCCCCAATGAAATATAACCTTGGACCACGGAAGTTGCCCCCGCCATTTCCAGTGCCGGTTTTCCTCCTGGTACAGATGAATCGCCTCCATCGCGCGATTGTAGTCGGGAGGCTCGACCAGCAGCGCCCATCGATGATCCGGAGCGAAAATGATCTTCGCTCCGATGTCCTGACTCGCCAGCACCAGGCTCCAATCCATGGCGCGTCGTCGGGAGTAAGCCGGGATGATTGTCAAATTTGCTTCTGGCAGCGCCATTTCCATGGCGAAAGGTCACCTGAGGCCACCAATTTGTCCACCAATGAGAACTGCCAGTTGGAGGTTTCTCTGCAATGGACGCAGATAAGGTGGGACAGGAGTTTCACCCATGTCGACCCCATAACTCCGAGAAGAACATATTCCCTGAGCTTCACAAGCCAGCAAGCACCCCCTACGCTTTGGCCCATCATGCTCACCGGCCAAATCCGCTCTCAAATCGACGCCCTCTGGAATGCCTTCTGGACCGGCGGCATTTCCAACCCGCTCGAAGTCATCGAGCAGATCACCTACCTGCTCTTCCTGAAACGCCTCGACGACCTCCACACGTTGGAAGAGAACAAGGCCAACCGGCTCAGCAAACCGATGGAACGCCGCGTCTTCCCCGAAGGCAAAGACCCCAAGGGCCGCCCCTACGAAGACCTCCGCTGGTCGCGCTTCAAACATTTCGAGGCCAAAGAAATGTTCGAGGTCGTGGATCAGCACGTCTTCCCGTTCCTGCGCACGCTCGGCGGCGACGACTCCACCTACGCGCACCACATGAAGGACGCGCGCTTCACCATCCCCACGCCCGCGCTGCTGGCCAAGGTCGTGGACATGATTGACGGGGTGCCGATGGAGGACCGCGACTCCAAGGGC
>SXGU01284518.1_pt1 | contig 29896 bp, 21 predicted proteins | sample 3174531 | NCBI WGS metagenome assembly SXGU01 (sample SAMN11356863, study PRJNA531348) | freshwater metagenome | isolation source: freshwater sample F1-140 | place: China: Fuxian Lake, Yuxi | collected 2017-12-25 | reverse complement strand
GGCGCTGGGAGTCGTTGAAAAACGCCGGGACCGTGATGACGGCCTGCGTGATCTTCTCGCCGAGGTAGGCTTCCGCATCGGCCTTGAGTTTCCCCAGGACAAAGGCGGAAATTTGCTGCGGTGCGAATTGCTCGGTCTTGTCGCCGACTTGAACCTCGATGTACGCGTCACCGTTCTTTCCCTCGACGGTTTTGAACGGCATGTTCTTGGCCTCTTCGCGCACTTCGGTGAACTTGCGTCCGATAAAGCGTTTCGCCGAGAACACGGTGTTGCGCGGATTCGTGACAGCCTGGCGCTTTGCGGCCTGGCCTACCAGGCGCTCGCCCGATTTTGTGAACGCCACGACTGAGGGGGTCGTGCGAGCACCTTCGGCGTTAGGAATGACCACAGGCTCTCCGCCTTCCATGATCGCCATGCAGGAGTTGGTTGTTCCCAAATCGATACCGAGAATACGGCTCATGCGTTCCCCTTTAGCAACGTCCGTGCCCTGAACCGTGAATTGTTCGTTAGATATTGTAATCCAAACTGTTAAAACTTCCCAAGCTCCGAATGAGCTTGGATTTTCGGCGTCAACCACGCCACCTTGGCGCACTCGTGACACACTCGTGGCGCAGTCACTGGGCTGCGACACGATTGGCTGTCCCGGTTGAATTTGTGCCGGTCGCGACTATGCTCCTAGGATGGAGATGGAAATGACCCTGCCGGACGAGGTTCCGGTCATGACGCTGCCGGGCACCGCGCTATTCCCGCAGGCGCTGATGCCGTTGCACATCTTTGAACCTCGTTACCGGCACATGCTGCGCGACGTATTGGCTTCCGACCGGCTTTTCGCGGTGGCCGGGCTGAATTCCGATCAGATTAGTGAAGCAGGAGGGATGGAGCCGCCGCACCGGGTGGCCGCGGTGGGGATAATCCGCGCCTGCCAAAAAAACGACAATGGCACTTCAAATCTTCTGCTGCAAGGGCTGTGTCGGGTTGAGGTTCTCTCAATCGCCCGTGACGAGCCATATCGGCGGATTCGGATCCGCGCGCTGGCCAGCCAAGCGGGGGCGACCGACCTCGAAAACCAAGCTTTGCGCCGCGAACTTGCGCGCTTGATCAAGCTGAAATCCCGTCTGGCTGCGGGCGGGTCGGACGAGATGGCGGCGTTTCTGAAAACGGTCGACGATCCCGAGGCCTTCGTCGACCTCGCGGCTTTCAGCCTGTGCGAGGATGCGTCGCTGAAGCAGGAACTCCTGGAAACGCTCGACGTGCACCGCCGGCTGGAGCTTTTCGGCCACCGGCTGCGTTTCGACATTGGGCAGCTGAAACTCCGTCATCGGTTGCAGGGCAGGCTACCTGACGGGCGGATCTCAGACAATTAATTGCCCCACTAACGGCTAGCTGAGAGCAAGCCGGATTTCGTGGAATCGCATCGGGGAGGTGCTGCTTGCGGCCAATGAGCCGGAGGATGTCGAGTCAGTGGCTCATCCTTTTTCAGCGCTGACGGCTGCGAGCAGCGCTTTGATGTAGCCGATACTGTAGGCCCAGCCGGTTCTGGGGCCGCCGACCATGGTCGGGACGTGGTCGGCGATCACGGCGCCGCGGAAGTCCACTTCGTAAAGTGTCTTCATCAGCTTGAGCATGTCGGTGTAGCCGTTGTCCACGAAGGTCTCCACGAAACGCGGGATGGGGCCGCTGACGTTGCGGAAGTGAATCTTCCACAGCTTGTCCATTTTGGCGAAGGCTCGCGCGGCCTCGAATACGTCCTTCCCCATTTGGTGCCCGCCTTCCATCCAAGTTCCCGCGCAAAGACAAACACCGATGTTGGGACTGTTGGCGATTTCCAGCGCTCGCATGTAACCATCGAAGTTTCCGAAAATGCAGCGCGGCACTCCGCCCAGTTCCGGCACCGGTGGATCGTCCGGGTGAATGCCGATGCGCATGCCAAGATCTTCCGCCACCGGCACCACCTGTTTGATGAAATAGGTGTAGTTTTCCCAAAGCTCTTCCTTGGTGAACTTGCGCCCGTGCGTGAGCGGACCTTTGAACTCCTTGTCGCCCCAACGTCCGATTGGATCCTTTTCCATGTCGAAGGCGCGCGCCGATGCTCCGCCCCGGGTGGTTTCGCGGGCGCTGCTCCAGATGCCGTTCCCCATGTGCGCGTAAGTCGTGTAGAAGATGTCCGCTTTGGCCAGATTCCGCAGATAGGCTTTGTACTCTTCGATCTTCTGGTCGCGGCCCGGCAGGTTCAGCGTCACTTCCTGCATGTTGTGAACATTGCGGTTTCCGATGTTCCAGATTTTGAGGTCGGCCGCTTCCACTTTCTTCTTAAGGCGAATGAAGTTTTCCAAAATCGCATTGGGTCCGCCCGTGGGGATGTTGACGTAGCTCACGCCGAGCTGTTGCGCGAACCGCAGATCTTCATCAGTCGCATCAGTGGAAATCTGCAACGACACTTTGATGCCCGGACACAACTCTTTCAGCTTCGTCGCCGCCCGCGCGGTGAGTGGATTCCAGGCCGCGCTCGTCGCCGTGGCGCCGAGGGCCAGCTTAACGAAGTGTCTCCGAGAGCATTGATGATCGTGGACCTGTGACGTGGTGATCATGCACGGAACTTGGGCAAGTGGCCCGTTTCGTTCAAGCGATTCCAGGAGGTTGTTTCGTGGATTGATCGCAACCCATCGAGGCCAATGGCCTTTTTGCCGCGCTGGCGGCGGCGCTCACACCGCGGTCGACAGCGACCAGCCGCGGCATGCCAGATCGCCAGCGTGTTCGTTGATGCTACCTTAACCGACGCGCTCTCGGGAGCTCGTGCGGATCACGCGATGCTGGGAGCAGCATTACGTCTTAACGCTGGCTGCCGGCCACCATTGGTAGAGGAAAAAATACACCAGCACGCCGGTGAAGCTGACGTAGTACCAAATCGGAAACGTCCAGCGCGCCCACTTCCGGTGGCGCTCAATGTCGCCGCTCAACGAGAGGTAGAAGGTGCGTGGGACCAGAAACGCGATCGAGGCGGCGAGGATGATGTGGGAGATCAGCATCGCATAATAAATCTTGGCGATGGCTCCGGTTCCGCCGAATGGCGTGTGGACGCCGCGCACCATGATCTTGTGGGCCACGTAGCCGATGAGAAACAGCACGGACACGGCGCCGGCGAGGAGCATGCTGGCGCGATGCAGGCGAATCTTCGCGGCGCGCCGTTCCGGATCCACCGTGCGTTGCGCGGTGAAAATAAACCCGAAACCGAACGTCATGAGGAGAGTCGCCAGCGCATTGAGACACGCGTTGACGGCGGGCACATCTTGGAGGGTCATGGTAAAAGGAGGCGATCCGCCACGAGTGCGCCGAGCACCAACGGCAGATAGATGATCGAAGCGAAGAAGAGGCGACGGGCGGCCTGGTCGCGGCACTCGCGGCGTAGAAAAACGATCGCGCGCCACAGGAACCAGGCGCCACACGTCGCGGCGGCGAGCCCGTAGGCCATGGTGGCGAGGCCCAGCACCACCGGCAGCAGGCTCACTGCGACCAGCGCAGTCGCGTTGATGAGCGACCAGGCGGCGACGCGGGCGCCGGATTCATCCCGCACGGGTAACATGGGGAAGTGCACCGCCGAGTAGTCGCGCCGGTAGGTCCACGCGACCGCCATGAAGTGGGGGATTTGCCAAAAATAAAGCACGGCAAAAAGGATCCAGCCCAGGGCGGAAACGCGACTTTCCCCGGCGCTCCAGCCGATGAGCGGCGGAAACGCCCCGGCGATCGCGCCGATTTCCGTGCTCCAAGTGGACCAGCGTTTCGCCGGAGTGTACCAGGCGAGATAGGAAATGATCGTGAGCAGCGCGAAAAGCGCGGTGAGGCGGTCGACCCGGACAAAAAGGATGAACAACGCCGCGGTGCACATCAGCCAGCCCAACACAAACGCGGAGCCGGTGGCCACCTTGCCGGTTGGGATGGGCCGGTCAGCGGTCCGTTTCATCTGCGCATCGGTCTCGTGCTCCATCCATTGGTTGAGCGCGGCGACGCCACCCGCGGCGAGCGAAGTGCCGATGAACAGCAAGGTCAGCTTCCCGGGATTGCTCGCCGGCCGCGTCGCAAAGTAGCCGACCATCGTCGTCATGACCGACAGCATGCTGAGCCGCGGCTTGGTGAGCTCGAGGTAGTCGCGGAAACTGGCGGTGGCAGCCGGGCTGGAGCTCATGGGGGCGAGGGTGCGGTCAGCGGGGCGCGGCTTTCGATTTGATCGCGATGGGCAACCCACGTGAGCCAGAACGTGACGGCGAGCGTGAGCGCCCCCACCACGACATGGCCGGTGGTCATCTCAGGTCGACGCAGGGTCCAGATAATCTGGGCGCCCAGCAGGATTTGCAGCGCGAGCAGGCCGAGCATGGCCGCAGCGCCGGCCCGCATGGCGGGCGGGGCTCCACGATCCCGGCGGATGACCCACGCAAAATAGACCAGCGCCGCGGTCAGGACGACTGCCATCACGCGATGGGCAAAATGAATCCCGATGCGAAAATCCCAGACAGCGGGCAGCCAGCCGTTTTGCGGCGCGGGGGTGGAGAAGGGGAAAGTGTAGATTGCCAGACCGGCGGAATTGTGGCGCATGGTGGCGGCGATCGCGAGCTGCACGAACAGGAGCACGCAGCAAACAATTCCCACCCGGCGCACCGCCGGCCCCACGGGTGTCGCCTGCCCGATCCAGAGGCGGGTGCAGGACACGGCGATTGCGATCAGCACGCACACGTAAACCTGGGCGAGGATGCCGTGCGGGATCCGGAGCATCTCGCCCAGCGACATGTGAAACCACGGCACGTCGACCTCATGCAACAAGACGCGTTTCCCGCCAATCAATCCCTGTAGCACCACGATGCCGACGGCCCACAGCCCCAGCTGGCGCAGCCACGGGCGTTCCTCACACCGCCAGAGCCAGGCCGCGATTCCCATGGTGATAAATCCCATGATCATCCCGGTCAGACGGTGAGAATGCTCGGCGAACATCGAAATGTCGCTCAGCCAGCCGTCCGGGTTGATCGAGCCGTTTGAAAGCGGCCAGTCAGGAAACGCCATGCCCGCGTTGATGCTCGTGGTAAACGCCCCAAGGGTCACGAGCAGGTAGACCCAGGCGCTTCCGATGGCGGCAAAGAGGGCAAGCCCGGGCTTGTAGGTGGTTTTGGGATATTGGCCGGAGGCGGTGGGCATGAGCGGAAGGAGCGCGGAGAAGAAGCGGCGATGCTGCCTGCCGCAAACTCTTTGACAATTATGTCGGCCGGCGAATCGGTAGTGCAATGAATTCTAATGGCTCGGTCATGCTCATCACCGGCATGATACTGCTCGCTGCGACCGCTTGTTCGCGGTCGGGGGACACGCCGGTGCCCGGATCCGCCAGGGTTGCGACCACGGCGACCGGGAAGAAGGCCGATCCGGCACCGGAACGGTATCTCATCACCGGCAGAGTCGAGCGGGTTGATGTCCCGCGCAAGATCCTGGTCGTCTTTCACGACGAGGTGAAGGGCTACATGCCGGCCATGACGATGGAATTTCTCGTTTCGGACGGGGATCTCGCGCTGGCGAAGCCGGGCCAGAAAATCCGCGCCGAGATGATCCCGAGCAAGGACGGCGACTTCCGGCTGGAAAAAATCTGGCCGGATGATCGATCAATCGAAGGGGCCGCGGTCGCCGCCGGGGCGCTGCAATTGCGGCAGGATACGCATACCCGCGGCAAAAACGCCTATCGCGAAGTCGGCGAGACGGTGCCCGATTTTTCGCTCTACGACCAGAGCGGCCGCGTCGTCCAGAGCGCGCGTTTCCGCGGCAAGCAGCTCATGGTCAATTTCATTTTCACCCGTTGTCCCGTGGCCACGATGTGCCCGGCGTCGACGGCGAAGATGATGACCGCGCAAAAACTCGCGCGCGAGGCGGGTGTGCCAAACCTCGAGTTGATTTCGATCACACTGGATCCGTCCTACGACACGCCCGGCGTGCTGAAGGAATTTGCCGACGTGCGGGGCATCGACACGGTGAATTTCTCGTTTCTGACGGGCCCCGAAACCGCCATCAAGGACCTGCTCACGCAGTTCGGCGTGATCGCCCAGTTTCAAGGCGACATCCTGCAGCACACGCTCACGACGCTGCTGATCGACGCGGCGGGCAAAATCTCGCATCGCGCGGACGGCAGCCAGTGGGAGGCGCAGGAGTTTGTGCAGAAAATGCGGCGCCCATGAGTGCGCCGGTGAATTCGTCATTTCCGGCGCCAGGCGTGAACCGCAGCCAGGTGGCGTGGATTACCGCCGGGGCGATCGCGATCTTTGCGGGGCTGCGGCTGCTGCCGACCGGCACGAATTTGAGCCACATGGATTTTCGGGTCGATCCCCGGGCCGCGAACGCGATCGAGTTCTGCGACCCGCTCAACCCGCAGTTCATCCCCGTGGTGGCAGCCCGGTCACCGGTGACGTTGACCATCGTCACCTCCGCGCCAGCGGTGGCGGGACGCGAGGTGCGGGCCGTGGTCACCCTCCGCACCGGGAGCGGCAAGCCGGTTGCGCCGGAGGATCTGTTAGTGGCACACACGCGGCGACTGCATCTGCTGCTGGTCGATCCGACGCTGGCGGATTATCAGCACGTGCACCCGGTGCCGGCGCGACGCGCGGGGGAGTGGGAGTTTGCGTTTACGCCGCACCGCCAGGGGGTGTATCGAATATTCGCTGACTTCACTCCGGCGGCCACGGGTCGCGGGCTCTATGCTAGCGTGGATTTTGACGTGGCGCCGACCGCCGACGCACCGGTTGCCACGGAGGCGGGGACGGCTCCGGGCTGGCGCGCGGCGGGTGCGGTGGAGCGGGACGGTTACCGTTTCCGGCTCACCACCGCGCCGCAACCGGCGCGGGCGGCCCAGCCCATTGATCTGAGGTTCGCAATGGAGCGGTCGGGTGGGGAGCCGGTCCGATTGGAGCCGGTGATGGGTGCCTGGGCCCACCTGGTGGCGTTCGATCTCTCGCGCAGTGGTTTCGCCCATTTGCATCCGGCCGAGACGGATTTGTTGAAGGCTCCGGACGCGATTAATCCGGTGCTTAACTTCAAGCTCACCATCCCGCGCGCCGGCCGGTATGTGATCTGGGCGCAGCTGAACCCCGGCGGTCGCGAGGAATTTGTTCCGTTTGGGATCGACGTGATGGAGTAGGCCGCGACGCGAAGCGAACCGTCAAAACTTCAGGTGCTTCACCGTCAGGCCCCGGTTGATGAGCTGCTTCAACGACGCGATGCCAATCTTCAGGTGCTCGACGACATAGGTCTCATCGACCTGCTGATCGCTTTTGGCGGTCTTGATGCCCTCGGGCGTCATGGGCTGATCGGAGACGAGCAGCAGGGCACCGGTGGCAATCTCGTTGTAAAAGCCGGTGACGAAGATCGTGGCGGTCTCCATGTCGATGCAGAGCGCCCGGATCTTCTTCAGGTATTTCTTGAATTTTTCGTCGTGCTCCCACACGCGACGGTTCGTGGTGTAGACTGTGCCGGTCCAGTAGTCGCGGGCGAAATCACGAATCGTGGTGGAAAGGGCCTTCTGGAGTGCGAACGCCGGGAGTGCGGGAACTTCCGGGGGAAAATAATCGTTGCTGGTGCCTTCGCCCCGGATCGCGGCGATCGGGAGGATGAGATCGCCCAGGGTGGCGCGATGTTTGAGGCCGCCACATTTGCCGAGGAAGAGGACGGCCTTCGGGTTGATCGCGGTGAGCAGGTCCATCACCGTGGCGGCGGTGGCGCTGCCCATCCCGAAATTGATGATCGTGATGTCTCCGGCGGTCGCGCTCGGCATCGGCTTGTCCTTGCCGCGGATGGGGACGCGATGCCACTGCGCGAAGAGATTCACGTAGCGGTCGAAATTCGTCAGGAGAATGTACTCCCCGAAATCCTTGAGGGGGACCCCGGTGTAACGAGGCAGCCAGTTCTCGACGATTTCCTTGCGGGTCTTCATGGGCACGATGCTGCCGTCTCCGCGCACCAAGGGCACGGAAAAAGTAAAGGCCTCGGGAAACGTGGGTGCATCTCCCGTTTGATGATAAATTCACTGGGGGCGCGGTGCCCCCACTGCGCATTCCTTCGCAGGGCGGGTGAGGGCACCCGCACTCCATCGGTCGGCCACCGTCCACCCCCAGATGCGCGCGGGTAACGCGGCGGTTGCGCGGTGCGGCTGTGCCGCCCACGCTCGTAGGCATGACTGCGGAGATCAAAGCAGGAATCGGGGCGGTGGCATGGGTCGCGTTTATCGTGGCCCGCGTGCCGGATTTGCGGGGCGAGGCGTGGGCGCATGGGCTTCTGCTGTTCGCGGCGCTGGTGCTGGTGCCGTTGGCGCTTGGACTTTTTTCCGAAGGCCAGGCAACCGCGGGCGCACCGGAGCGAATCATGCAGGCAGTGGCACGGGCGCAACTTCCCGCGGCATTGCTCCTGGTGGTGTCGTGCTGGCTGGCGCCCGGGCCGCTGGCGGCGACAGCGGCGATTCCGTGGGTGGCGTTGATGTTTGGCCTGGGCGTGGCGGGTGGGTGGCGTGTACGCCGGGGCGGCTGGCAGCGCGGCCTCGACGGGCTCGCCAGCGACGCGGCGCTGGTGTTTAGCGCGGTCGGGGCGGTCTGGACGCTGATGGATCGCGCGGGATACCGGCCGATGAAATTTGACGGTGCCATCGTGACGCTCACCGCGGTGCATTTTCACTATTCCGGGTTCCTGTTGCCGCTGGCCGCGGGTCTCGTACAGCGCGAATTGTTTTTCATGAAACTGGCGTCGCAGGCGGTGGTGGGAGTGGTCTTGGGTGTGCCGGCGGTCGCGCTCGGCATCATGGCCACGCAGGCCGGCTGGCCGCCGGGCATCGAGGCGGGAGCGGGTTGCGGGCTCGCGCTGGCGGGTATGGCCGTCGGAATTCTCCAGGTGCGAATCGCCGTGGAATCGCGCCGGCCAGCGGTGACGCGGCTGCTGCTGGGAGTGGCGGGGGTTTCGCTGTTTTTCGGAATGGTGCTGGCGGCGCTCTACGCGATCCGTTCGTCCGTGGTTCTGGTTCCCGGTCTCGGAATTCCGCAGATGCGAATGCTGCACGGCACGCTGAACGCGATCGGGTTTGGCCTGGGTGGCGTGCTGGCCTGGCGGCGAATGGCGCTGCCACGGGGCTGAAGGAGGCAGCAGGTCAAATGCGGGCCGCTTCTGGCGAAGAGGGCTTCGAAAAAGGTCATTCGGAGGGTGCCGCTTCGTCGGCGCCGCGAATGAAAGAACGGCTGCGACGAAGCGCAGCCCTCCGAAAAACATGCGTCGCCCAGACCTTTTTCGACACCCTCTACGCGCCCGCGAGCGCGGTGGCGGTGTTGAGATGCTCCACCCCGGTGTATTTCTGCGACTGCTCGTCGGCGTGGTAGCTCGAGCGCACGAGCGCGCCGCTCTCGACAACACCGATACCAAGACTGAGACCGAAATCCTTCCAATGCTGGAATTCCTCTGGCGGCGCCCAACGCGACACCGGCAGGTGTTTGGGCGTGGGCTGGAGATACTGGCCAATGGTGAGAATGTCGGTTTGGTCCGCAGCGATGTCGCGGAGCGTCTGCGCAACCTCCGCCTGCTCTTCGCCGACGCCGAGCATAAGACCGGTCTTGGTCACGAAGCCGCGGCTCTTCGCATGGCGCAGGATGGAGCGGGAACGATCATACCGCGCCTGCACGCGGACGGGTTTTTGGAGTCGTTCGACGGTCTCGAGGTTGTGATTGAAAATATCCGGCCGGGCATCGAGCACGAGATCGACGTGTGCGGTGTTGCCCTTGAAGTCGGGCGTGAGCACCTCGATCGCGGTGGAGGGGTTGCGGTGGCGGATGGCGCGGATCGTCGCGGCCCAGACACTGGCACCGCCATCGGCCAGTTCGTCGCGCGCGACGCTGGTGATCACGCAGTGCTTCAAATTCATTTTGGCCACCGCATCGGCGACGCGGGCGGGTTCGCCGAGATCGAGTTCGGTGGGGCGGCCGGTGGCGATCGCGCAGAAGTTGCAGGAGCGGGTGCAGATGTTGCCGAGAATCATCACGGTCGCCGTGCCGCGCGACCAGCACTCGCCCAGGTTCGGGCACTGCGCACTCTGGCAGACGGTGTGGAGTTTGTTCTCGTCGACGAGCCGGCGCGTGGCGGCATAGCCGGGACCGCCGGGCAGTTTGGCCCGGAGCCAGGACGGTTTGCGCAGAGTGGGCGGCGACGGATACATGGCGCCAAAACGCATACGAAGCCGACGGAAGCGCAAGCGGGTTTTGCGCGGGCGTCCGGCCGCCGGAAAAGGGAGAGGGCGTGGCGGGGCTTCATGGTGGACAGATCCATCCCAGGCCCACTCGGGTTCAGAGAATCAACATGGCGTCGCCGTAGCTGAAGACGCGGTACTCGCGTGCGATGGCTTCGGCGTAGATTTCCCGCAACCAGGCGATTCCGTCGATCGAACCTGGCGTGAGAAATGCGGCAACGAGACAGAGCAGGGTGGAGCGCGGCTGGTGAAAATTTGTGATGAGGGCGTCGACTCCCCGGAAGGCCCGCGGGGGGTGGATGAACAGGTCGGCCTCAGCGAGGCAGGCGCCGCCGAGGGGCTGCGGTTGTTCGTGATTGGCGAGAAAATGCTCGATGGAGCGCACGGTGGTGGTGCCGACAGCCACGCGCCGACCGGCCAGGGGTGGAAACAGCGCGCGCTGGGTGCCGGCGGGAAGCTCGTAAAGCTCGCGATGAATGGGGTGGGCCTCGATCGTGGCGGTGGTGATCGGCTTGAACGTACCGAGCCCGACGTGCAGCGTGAGGTCGGCCGGCCGAACGCCAAACGCCACGAGCTGCGCGATCAATTCGGGAGTGAAGTGCAGGCCGGCGGTGGGTGCCGCGACCGCGACCTGCCGTTGCCGGTCGGCGTAGACAGTCTGGTATCGTTCGAGATCGAGGGCGCGTTGCGCGGCTTCAAGCGAGGCCGAATCTCCCGCACGATCGATGTAGGGTGGCAGGGGCACGTCGCCGTGTTGGTTGGCGACAGTCGTGATGGGTTCGCCGGAGGCGGTGGTGAATCGGACCCAGACGGAGCCGTCGGGTTCGCGGGAAATAATTTCCCCGGCGAAAGCGCCCTCGGCGTGAGCAAATGTCGCGCCGGTCGGGAGCCGGCGACCGGGCTTCACCAGGCATTGCCAGGTGAAGCCGTCCCCGTCCGGTTCGGCGCGAAGCAGAAAGCATTCGACGGCACCTCCGGTTGGGCGCCGGGCGTGCAGGCGGGCGGGCAAAACTGCGGCGTTGTTGCGCAGGAGCGTATCGCCGGCGCGCAGGTATTCCGGCAAATCGGCGAAGACGCGGTGGTGAAGTGCGCGGGTGGCGCGGTCGACGACCAGGAGGCGTGAGCCATCGCGGAGCGGGGAGGGGCTTTGGGCGACGAGGTGTCCCGGCAACGCAAAGTCGAAAAGTTCGGTGGCGAGAGGAGGCAAAGGAGTGGCGGGGCGAGCGACGCACCCCAAGCCGCGGCGCTGGAGCCAACAATCGGAATCGAACCGATGACCCACGCTTTACGAAAGCGTTGCTCTACCAGCTGAGCTATGTTGGCGAACCAGAGCAGAACAATGAGTTAGATCGTTCTTTCGTATCCGGCGATATTGGAAATCTCACCCGAAGCTGTCACTGTATCCTTTCGGGCATGAAAACCGGAGCTCTTGGACAAGCTCAGGCTGCTCGAAAGGTAGTGTTTCATCGGGTGTCGGAAAACCTCCATCGTTTGGAAACGAGTGGCGGTATTACGGTTTGGTCAAACGCGGTGACAAGCAATTTCGTCGATCCCTGGAAACCTCTCTTCCTGCTGCGCAGCTCGGAAGAAACGGGATCTTCCAGGGGTTCGGAACCGGGAACCGTGGCACCGCGGCATCAACTCCCCGGGCGCAGGGCGCGAACGTAGACGTAGTAGGCGCCCGCGATTTCCTGCCCGGCGGCGTCGCGAAACCACGTCTGCAATTCCACCGGGCCGCGTGGCAGGGTGACGTTAAACGTCACCGCCTTGTCGTCCGCCGCGACGGGTCGCTGCCGGCGCAGGTCGCCAATCTTCAGCTCGGCGCTCGCCACCGGAAACGCATCGCCTGCGGCAAAGCTTCCATCGACTCCCCGATAGGAAGGCATCGCCGCCGTAATCGGCGCATCGGCCTCGATGGGCCAGCGGCGCAGGGAAATGTCGTAGTCGCCGGCGTGGTCGACGAAGAGCGACCAGGCGCCGTTCTTTTTCGTCCGCCGCACCTGGTTCTGCTGATCGAAGAACACGTCCACCCAGTCGCACGGCGAAAGTTGGGTGGGATTCGCGCGGGCCGAGCCAAGGTGAATCGGGCTGATCTCGTTGACGCGCGGCTCCACGCCCGACCACCACTTCGCATAGTGGGCGCGCAGCACGGTCGCCACGTCCGGAAATTGCGTGATGACATTTCGCTCCTGCGCCGGGTCGGTCGCGAGATCGTAGAGTTCCTGGTCGGAGACGAGGCGCCACCGCTTCCAGAGCACGACGGCATCGCCCGGCTTCGGACGGGAGTCGTTCATCCGGGAGAACTGAATCGTGAGTTTGCGATCCGGCAGCGTCGCGGCGGGATCGCGCAGCAAGCCCGCCAGGCTCGTGCCGTCGAATTTGGCCGCGGCGGGTTTTGCCATGCCGCAGAGCTCGAGCAGCGTCGGGAGCACGTCCTGCACCTGCGTCAGCGCCGTGATGTCCCCGGCCGCGCGCAGTTTTCCGGCGGGCCAGCGGATGAAAAAAGGCACGCGATGCCCGCCTTCGTAGAGCGCGATTTTCTTGCCGCGCATCCCGGCGTTGAAGACCGGGTCGCCGGTGGCGGTGCCATTGTCGGTCAGGAAAATGAGAATGGTGTTCTCGCGCAGGCCATTTTCGCGCAGGAACGTGTCGAGCCGGCCGAGGTTTTCGTCGATGTTCGCGATCATGCCGAAGAAACTCGCGATCGCCGGCTTTTGCTGGCGGTAGGGCTCGCGGTAACGATCGGGAACAAAGAGCGGACCGTGCGCGGCGGCGAGCGGCAGATAGCAGAAGAACGGCTCGTGGCGCGCGGCCTGTTGCTTCATCCACGCCTGGGCCTCGCGGAAAAAAACATCGGTCGTGTAGCCCTCGAATTTCCGCGCGACGCCGTTGTGCTGGTAGACGTCGTCGAAGTAGTCGTTGTTGAAATAACCCGCCGCCGACGGGATGTGCGAAGATTGATACCAGATCGATTCCTGAAACCCGCGGTCCTGCGGGCGGTAGGGGTAGTTGTCGCCGAGATGCCATTTGCCGAAAATTCCCGTGCGGTAGCCGTGCGCCGCGAGCATCTCCGGCATCGTCGGAAAGTCGCGGCGCAGGTTCGTGCGGCCGCTGCTGACGTTCATCGCGCCGTTGCGTAGCGCGTCCACGCCGGTCATGAGCTGCCCGCGCGTCGGTGTGCACATCGGCTGCACGTGAAAATCCGTGAAGCGGATGCTCTCCGCGTGCAGCCGATCCAGGTGCGGAGTCTTGATCACGGGGTTGCCGTGCACGGCGAGATCGCCGTAACCCTGATCGTCGACCATCACGATCACGATGTTCGGTTTCGCCGGGACGGCGGCGGGGGCGGGGCGAATGCAGGAAACGCCGCCAACGAGGAGCAGGAGAAATGGGAGTAAGCGCGTCATTGGGGGCAGGGGCGCGGGGGTCTGAGTGGCGGCGAACGTTGGCGCGGGGACGACCTACTCCTGTCCCTTGTAAGCAGGATTCGGGTCCATCATGGCGGCGGAAACGCTCCTCCGCCACTGGTGCAGCAGGGCCGTCATCTGCTGGGTGCGCCCGGGTTGTTCGCGGGCAAGATCGTGCTGCTCGCCGAGGTCTTCGCGGAGGTTGAACAACTGAACGGTGTTGTTCTCGAAATACTCGAGCAACTTGAAATCGCCCTGACGAATCGCCGCTCCGGGACTCTGCATCCCGTGATTGCTGTAGTGGGGGAAGTGCCAGTAAAGCGCGTCGCGGGCGGGTGGTTTCTCGCCGCGCACGACGCCGGCGAGACTCACGCCGTCCAGATGCTGCGAGGGCCGTGCCGGCGCGCCGATCATCTCCAAAATGGTCGGGTAGAGATCCGTGCTGATCGCGGGCACGCTGCTGACGATGCCGCGGGCGCTGCGACCCGGCCATTTGATTATCATCGGCACGCGGATTCCGCCTTCGTAGAGCCAGCCCTTGGCGCCGCGGAGCGGAAGATTGGAAGTGGCAAAGGCGGCATCGAGCGCGGTGGGCGCGACGATGCGATCGGGACGACCGAAATTCGCGGCGGACATGCCGCCATTGTCCGACGTGAAAATCACGATGGTATTCTCGCTGAGGCCGAGCGCCTCGAGTTTCGCGATCACCCGCCCGAAGCTCTCATCCAAGGACTCGACCATGGCGGCGAACTGGACGTTGTCCTGGTGCTGTTTGATTTTGACCGTCTGGTTCGGAAGCACTTGATAGCCGCGATAAGCGTCCTCTTTGAGCGCCGCGTCCAGTTGGGTCCGCGTCGGGGCGTTCTTCGCGTCGGGATTTCCCTCGAGGATAAACGGCGCCCGATCGGCAGCGGCGCGCTGCTGCAACTTCGCCTGATACTTCGCGACGAGATCGGCGCGCCCCTGGATCGGATCGTGGGGCGCGAAATGAGAGAGGTAGAGGAAGAAGGGGCGGCTCCGGTTTTCGTCGATATACTTCAGGGCTTCGTCCGTGAGGCGATCGGTCAGGTAGTCACCCGGGGCATCGGTGAGTCCCTCCAGGCCAAATGGGGCGTGATACCCTTTGTTCGGACAACATTTGTTCCACCGGGGCACTTGCACATCGAAACCATGCTGCAGCGGTCCGGACGGATCCTCGCCAAGGTGCCATTTTCCAAAGTGACCGGTGGCGTAGCCGTGTTCCTTGAGGGCTTCCGCGAGGGTCGTCTCCTCAAGCGGCAGGTGGGGGCGGGGCTTGGCGTTATTGAGTTTCTGGAACGGGAAATCGCGGCGGCCGGGCAGCCAGTCGGTGAGCTGCAGCCGGGCGGGGTATTTGCCCGTCATGATGCTGGCGCGCGTGGGCGAACACACATGGCAGGGGGCGTAGGCGTCGGTGAACCGCACGTTGGCGCGGGCGAAACGGTCGAGCTGCGGCGTCTCGTAGAAGCTGCTGCCGTAGACGCCGAGGTCGCGCCAGCCGAGATCGTCGACGAGGAAGAGGACAATGTTGGGCGGACGCGACGCGGAGGCGGCGTGCGCCGGAGCCTGGAACGTAAGCAACGCGGCGGCGGCGAACAGGACAACGGGGAGAAAGCGGGACATGGCGCGGAGCGGGCGTCGTGGAGATTGGGTGACGCGCAGGGTCAGAAGTCTTTTTTCACACGGAGGACATAGTCCCGCAGCCGCACGTTGCCGTAGCGACTGTAGAAAAAGGGTGCACGCACCGCGGCGGCGTCGAAGGGTGGCTCGGTGTCGAAGAGGTTGTTGACGGAAAGCTGCACCGTGAGGCCTTTCAAATAGGGCTTCTCGTGCTTGGCCCCGAAGGCGTACGAGAGCGAGACGTTGTGATACGTCTGCGACGCCACCGAGTTTCCCCCCTGCGGTCCCGTGCTCGTGGTGACGAGCGTCGGATTCGCCACGCCGAGATAGATTGGATCGCCCGGCGCGCCGGCTTGCTTGTAGCCACCCTGGTAAGTGGCCGTCCACGAGGCCCGCCACTTTTTGTGCCCCCAGCTCAGCGTGGTCGTCGTCTTTTTCTGGTTCACGCCACCCGAGTTCACGTAGTCGCGGTACTCCAGCATCGGATAACCGATGGCCGGAGGCAGCTTGAGGTGATCCGTCAGCGTGGCGCGCGTGCGCAGCGCGAATACGCCGATCGGTGTGGCCTTGCGGTAGTCGGCCGAAACGTCCCAGCCGTCGGTCAGCCCGTCGCCGACGTTGTAGTTGGTGAACGTAAACAGCGTGATGCGCTTCGTCGTCGGGTCGCGCTCGACGCTCCCCTCGGGCGCGCGGTCGCCCATGTTGGCGAGTTGCTGGACGTTGTTCACGATCCGGATCAGATCCTCCTTGGCGATCCGCCAGTACTCGACGTTGAAGCGGAAATCCTTCAGGGCGCCCTGCGGCTCCCAGATCACCCCGAAATTCCAGTTTTTCGAACTTTCCGGTCCAAGGTTTGGATTGTTGCCGGCGACGCTGAACGACGAATAGGTGCTGTTCGTCACGGGATCCAGGAACAGCACGGTGGCCACGGCGGGCGCGACGCCGACGGTGTTCACGCGCTGGGTGAGCTGGCCGAACGTCGGCGGTAAGAACGCCGTCGCGTAGGAAGCGCGGATCGAAATTTCGCGGAAGGGCTGGTACTTCAGCCCCAGCGTGGGCTTCGTCGCGTGGAACTTGGCCACGTCCTTGCGGCTGATAACGGCGCTGTGCGTCTCGCGCGGCGGAATCGCGTCGGGAAACAGGTTCACGCGTGCATCGGGGTTGGTGTGGATCGCGAAGTTTTCGGAGCGCACGGCCGCCTGCAGTTCGAGCGCGCGCAGCAGCGGCCGCTCGTTCCGGCCCGAGACGATCGGCACGCTGATTTCCGCGTGACCGGCATAGGTCGAGATGCTCTGGCCGGTGAAGTACGAGTACTGGTTGGTTGGATTCTTCGCGGCCGGCGGCACCGGCGGAAACGCGCCGCCGACGAATGCCTGCGGGAGCCGTTCGGTATAAACTTCGGAACCGACCGTGAGGGTCGGCCGGCCACCCCAGAGCTGAAAGAGCGGGCCCGACGCGCGCACGTTGTAGTCGAGCATCGTGTCCTTGTTGTAGCCCGTCCACTCGCCGTAATATTTCCCGAAGTTGATCGGGTTGGCGAAGGTGTCCACGAAGGGATTGATGGTGCCGTCGAAGAGCAGGCCCTGGTAACCGCCGAACGTGGTCGTATTGGCCAGGTTCATCAGCGCGTAGGAAACCTTCTGTGCGGTCACGGAATAGTTCACGTCGGCCGCCAGCCGCCACTCGCGCGGCAGCTTGACGACGCCGCCAAACACGACGTTGGAGACCTGGTTGTTGACGTCGTTGTGCGCCGACTGATTCGCCGGCAGCGGCAAGCTGATGAGCACGTTTTCCCGAAACGGATTGGTCGGCGCATTCCCGGGCACGCCGAACTGATAGTTGTTGTTGCCGACCGGATTCCACTCGGCCTCGAGCAGCTTGTTGTTGTTGAAGGAAAAATCGGCGAAGAGGCTGATCGCCTTCGTCAACTGGTGATCGATGCGCGCCATCAATGACTGCTTGCGCGAAACGTGTGCGAGCAGGCTCTCGGTGCCCCGATACACCGACCGCGCAAAATCGAGATTGTACTTGCCGGCGTTGGCCAGCAGACCGGCGGCGAGCGTGGCCGCGGGCGTCGCAGCGGCGGTGCCATAGGGAATGTGCGTGAAACGCGAATTGATCGGCTGGCCGGTCGCCTTGAGCGTGAGCGTGGCGTTCTGGGCATTGGTGGAGCCGTTCAGCGCGGCCGGGTTCAGCGCGATGTTCGGGGTGGCGCCGCTGAAGAAGGGCTGGGTGGCGGTGTGGAACGCCGCCGGGCTGTTGGCCACCGCCCGCTGGAAGGCGTCCATGATGAACGGACGTTCCTTCAGGCGCAGCGGTTTGCCGTCGCTGAAGCTGGCGCTGAGCGTCAGGTGGGTCCTGCCGCTCCGGCCCAGCGACGTGCCGAAGATCGCGTTGAACGTGCGCAGGGGTGCATCGGTGTCGAAAGTGTTCTGATAAGTCGTGCTGACCTGGCCACCGGTGTAGTTGCGCTTCAGGATGACGTTGACCACGCCGCCGACGGCGGTACCGCCGTAAATCGCGGACGCGCTGCCGGGGAGAATCTCGACGCGCTCGATCGCCGCGAGCGGAATTCCGTTCGTGTCCGGCTGAAACGTCGCGCCGCGGTTCGCGAAGTTCGACGTGCGCTGGCCGTTGATCAAAATGAGCGTTTGCGAGGCGCCGAGCCCGCGCAGGTTGATCGTGCTCGTGGCGCCCATCTGGTTCAGCAGCGAGGTGCTGTTGGGGTCAATCTGGGCGTTGGTTTCGACGACGGTGTTTTGCGTGAGGCTGTCCCGGAGCACCTCGTCCAGGTTCGCCTTGCCGGAGTTTTCGATCTCGTCGGCGCCGATGATGTAGTAGGCTTGGACGTCGTTAATCCCGCGGGGAATGTCCATGTTGGCGTCCGTGAAAGGCACGGATTTTTTGTCGAAGACCTTGAATTCGGCCATGACGCGCACGTCCGCATTTGTGCCGGCGGCGGGACCGACCGGAGCGGGAGCTGTCTGGGCGCGGCCGGGCGGCGACACGGCCACCGCGAGAAACAAAAGTGCGCCGACGCGGGTCATCAGGATCCGAATCGGGTGCGAAGGGTGTGGGTTCTTGGGGTTCATGGCTGTTTGCGGTTAACTAATTCGTGGAGGGGCAAGTGGGTTGGCGATATTCACGGGGCAAGTGGGGCACTCGGCGTCGACCACGCGACGAAGACCCAACGTGCCGGAGTGTCCGGTCAAGAGAAGCGAATTTTCCGGAGGATAGCCCGAGCATTCACCCGAGGAGGTGCTTTTCAATCGATCCGCTTCGCACCACTGCGCGACGATTTCAGAGATCTTGTACCGGGCGAAGCGACAGTTTGAAAGTCGGGCATCGATCATCGGGCAGGTGAAAATTTACGATGCCCCGGAAGATCGTGCCTTCATTCGCGTGGGCAGGTTTGTGGGAGGCGAGGGGCTCACCCCGCCGATTTCGATTTCTGAGCCCAGTTTCTGCGGCGCGGGCTGACGTTGCGGGCCGGGCCGAGGCGGTCGTGCTTCCGGAGGATACGTTGCCCGTTGCGGGAATTGCGGTGTTCCGTTGCGCGTCAACCGCATCCCGATATTCTTGCGCCGCAGTCAACCCGCCGCACCCTGCGCTTGCATGCGAAAGACGCCCGATGGATTTTGACGACCAAGCCCTCCTCCAATTTCTCCGCCCGCAAATCCGCGACTTCGGCGGGCAGATCGAGATCGACGACGGTCTTTGGACGCTCTTTGCCGTCGAGGCCTCCGACGAACCCGCCAACGCCCTCGCGCGTTCGCTGTTGAGCACCGCCCCCTTTGCGTATGATTCCGGGACATCGGCGGACGACCGCTGGACGCTGTACTACGTCGAAACCGCGCACCGGCTGCAGGCGGTCGAGTGGCTCGAAGAATTGAGCAAGGTCATCGCCGGCGAGATTCGTCCCGTCACAGCGTTGCACCGGGTGGTCGTCCAGGAACTCGTCAGCTCGGCGAAGCCCCACCGTCTCGCGCAGGAGCTCGCGGAGCTCCACACCCGCGGTGTAATCGGCGCGGGCACGGTCCGCCGGCTCGAAGACGTGCGTTCGCTGCTCGATCGGTTGCATCAATGTGAGCCGCTCTTCTTTTCCGCGTTTCTCACGCTCCTCCGCCACCAGCTGATCGACATGCTCGTGTTGCACCGGCAGCTGCTGCCGGAGGATGTCGCGCTGAAGAACGAAATTGTGAAAGGTGGCATTTCCCGTGATCCGTTCTTGCAGAGCCGGCAGGATGCGGCCGCCGAAATCCGGACGATTTATCTTCGCTTCCAGCTCATCAACCCCATCGACCAGCACAAGAACACCGCGATCGCCAACCCCTATGCGGTCCACCTGGAAATCGTGGTGGCTGGCGACGAAGTCACCCTGCCAATCGACGGCAACGCCATCGCGGTGCGGCGCGAAATTTTTCTCCGGGCGATCCATTCCATCCGCCGCAACCTCTACCGCGGCGAGCACTTCAGCAGTTTCGACACCCAGTCTCCTTGGATGACGAGGGAGATAGCCTATCCGTTTCGGTTCATCAAGCAGCGGGTCGGCAGCCGCGAAGACCTCGAAGTCATGGACACGCTCTACATGCTTGAACGCGCCGTGAGCGCGTGACGCGTGCATCTCCGGGCTGCGGGCCAATCCCTGCGGCGGGTTGTGCAAAAAGTGCGGCGACAGGATTTGAGGCTTGGAGTCTGCTGTTGGCCACACCCGGCGCGGCCCGCGCCCGATTCCGCGCGCGGCGCCATCCCCGGGATCTCTTCCTTCGTTTTCATCATGCGCTCCACCAAATCCACCGAGTCCGCTACGGCTGCCCGTCGTCCGACCGATGTCTCGCGCCGCGGTTTCCTGAAGCAATCGCTGTCCACCGCGCTCGCGGCGCCCTTTGTCCTGAGTCTCGAGGAAACGGCGTTGGCGTCGTCGAGGCCGGCCCGGAGCACGGGCGTGGTGATTTCCCCGGACGCCGCGAAGAAAATGCCGGGAGGCAAGATCGGCCCGGTGGCAATCAGCCGCCTCATCTGCGGCGGCAATCTGATCAGCGGCTACGCGCACAGCCGCGACCTCATCTACGTTTCCACCTTGCTGAAGCACTATTTTTCCGAGGAAAAAATCTTTGAGACCTGGGCACGTTGCGAGCAGCACGGGATCAACACGATGGTCGCGTCGTCCTCCGATTCTCGGGTCGCCCGATTGTATCGGGAATACGTGAAACGGGGCGGGAAGATTCAGTATATCGCGCAGGTGAACCCCAGTCCCGGGGATTTGACGACCTCGATCCGCCTGGCGGCGGAGGCCGGGGCGGTGGGGGCGTTCTTGCTGGGTAATCTTGGTGACAAGTGGATTCGCGAGGGTGCGGTGGGGCGGGTGGGCGAAGTGGTGGAGATCATCAAGGACCACAATCTGATCGCGGGCGTGGCGGGCCATGCCCTGCGCACGCCGATGGCGGTGGAAAAGGCGAGAATCGCCGTCGACTACTACGTGAAGACCCTGCACCAGGACAATTACTGGTCGAAGCGCCGGCCGGACCAAACCGCCGAGGTCATCGACAACTACAAGGTCGACAACTATTGGTGCATGGATGCCAACGAGACGGTGGCGTTCATGGCGCGCGTGAAGAAGCCGTGGATTGCGTACAAGGTGCTGGCGGCCGGGGCCATTCCCGTGCGCGAGGGATTCCGTTACGCCTTTGAGAGCGGCGCCGATTTCGCGCTGGTCGGCATGTTTGACTTCCAGGTGGATGTCGACGCCTCCATCACGCGGCAGCTATTTGCCGCCAAGCTCGATCGTTCGCGGGCTTGGATGGCGTAATATTATTCTCACCGCACTTCGGTCTGTAACCAAAGACCTAGCTTCCCTCCCCTCGTTCGCGTCGGAATGAGAGAACGAGAAAGAGAACAATTAGGGAGAACGAAGGATGCGTTCCGGAAACGTCGCCGATGAGATCGATTCAGATCGATCTTGGCTCACCGATCTCCAACGATCTTTACCGATGAACCTAACTCGATCGTTTCTCACTTTCGCCGTGGCGAGCGTCGTGCTCGCCGCGTTTTCACTCCAAGCTGCCGACCAAAAAAAGGGCGGCGACGGCTGGCAGAACTGGTTCAAAGACGGGCTGGGCGATGCCAAGATCGTCAGCGGCACCGCCTCGTACAAGGCGGAGAACGGGGTGCTCACCGGCACGACGGTGGAGGGCAGTCCGAACACTTTCCTGATGAAGGGCCCGTACAAGGATTTTGAACTCGAGTTCGAGGTGAAGGTGGACGACGCGCTCAACTCGGGTGTGCAGGTCCGCAGTCATGTCGCGAAGGCGGGGGATCCGGCGCTAAAGGGCGGCAAGGCCGGCAAGGCGCTGCCGGTCGGGCGCATGTACGGTCCGCAATGCGAAATCGCGGTCAACGGCACCGCGGGCGACTTTTACGACGAGGCGCGCCGGGCTGTTTGGTGGACCGACGTGACAAACACCCAGGCGATCCGCACGGCAGCCTCCAAGGCGGCCTTCAAGAAAGGCGAGTGGAACAAGTACCGCATCGTCGTCCAAGGCGACCATTACCGGAGCTGGGTGAACGGCGTGCCGACGGCGGACTTCCGCCAATCGGATGACCCCGAGGGCTACATCGGTTTCCAAGTGCACAGCATCAAGAAGGGCGCGGGGCCCTATTCAGTGCAGTGGCGCAGCGTGCGGATCCGGGAGACGAAGTAGGACGGTCGGTCTTCTGAGCGTCGGCGAGGATGCGGCTTACCGCCACGTCGTTTGCCACGCCGCAAACTCCGACGGCCGGAGGCGGTAGCGGGCGAAGTTGCCCGCGTGCAAACTCGTAAGTTCGGTCTCGGCCATTTCGGCGAAGTGTTTTCGCTCGTTCGCGGCCGGCAGTTTCTCCGCTTCGCGCCGGATGTAGCCCGTCGCGAGTTTCTTGTCCATGCCGTGGCGCACGACCCCGGCCACCACCTCCTTCAGGCGCTCACGGTGACGCAGCCGGAACGCGTCCGGTTCGCCCAGCACCTGGCGCACCGCGGCGTAGCGCGCGCACGAACGCTCGTAGGCCCACGCGAAGACATCGCGCAGATAGTCGACGCGGTTCAATTCGTAGACGCCGAGAATGGCGCTCGTATAGTCCGACTGCGGGACATCGATGAACGACAGCGGGCCGAGATTGTGCTGCACCAGCGGGATGTTGGCGGCGAGCCGCGACACGCGCTTGTTCACGTCCTCGAAGGGCTGGAGATAAGGGAGCTGAACCATGGCGAAGAACGCCTGCTCGAACGGATCCGTGATCGCCGCGGCGGTGGCGAGAATTTGATCGAAGCACTCCTCGATCATCGCTGGCACCTCGGGCGGAAGATAGACCGAGCCGCCGATTCCGACCGCGTGGGTGCGCAGCCGCCCGCCCGCCGCCGGTTCGGACAGCAGGTTCTCCGACAGCAGCGCGTGGAGGTTGCAGACGGTGTAGCGGTTGAAACCGATCTCCGCCGCGTGCTCCGCGAGCAGTTCGATCGCCGCCTTGTGATTGAGGATCATCTGGGTCTCGTGCGCGGCCCGGCCCTCGGCCGCCTCGCCCGCCTCGAGCAGCCGCTGCGTTTCCAGCAGCGAGTAGGTGTTGCCTTCCAGTCGGCTCGAATTCCACGAAAGATCGATGAGCACTCGGTCCATCACCTTGCGCAGGTGCGTGCCGGCCGGCAGCGCCTCGCCGGTCGTGCGGCCGAGGCCGGCGAGCTTTGCGCGCAACCGCGGCGAAAGATAGGCGGACACGTTGGGCCGGTAGCCGTCGAGAAACGAAAACTCATATCCCACCGGCTTGCGGTGTGTGACCGGCCGGTTGACGCGCCGCCTGGTTTCCTGCGCGGCGGACGAAAGTGGAATGGGATCGAAGTCCGCGGGCCGTTCTGCGACGAACTCTGGCGCCACCTCGCGCGGCGGCGGTAACTCCGCCAGCCGGCGGGCCGCGAGGCCGGGCACATGATAGCGCCGGCCGGCGCGCGTTCCGACGGCGGTGAGCCGGCTTTCGGCCACGAGTTGGGCGAGCCTGCGCTGCAACGTCCGGCGTGCGAGCGAACAAGTGAGCTTTCCGGCGATCAACTCCAGCGACGCCGGCTGTGGCAGAGCCCTGATCGCCTCGAGGACGGCAAACAGTTCGGTGCTGGAAATCTCTTTGGGCATGGCGGTGGGATGTGGCGCAAGATATGGAGAAAAACGGCCGCTTGCGCCAGAACAATTTTTTTATTCTCACCGCCTATTGTCAGGTATATAATTTGGAGACAATATGATAAGTGATTATAGAATCACTTGGTTCCCGATCTAAAAATGGCGCTAACCCCGTCTTTGCGCCACTTCCATTTCGCTTGCGCCACATGGTCGGCGAGCGGCGAGAGCGGCCTGATGCATAAGGTGCGGGCTTTGTCGTCGCCGTGGCTTCCGATCGAGGTCACGGCTGCGACAAAGCCCATTCGACAAGCTCAGGGTCCCCGACGCAGCCCTCCAAAACACGTCCTTCGGATCGGAGGGCGACGCTTTGTCGTCGCCGCCATCGCGTGGTGGCTCGTTACGACATTTCGATCCGTTCACCGATGGCTGGCCAGGCGCTCGCAACGAGGTCCGCATATGGCGCGGGGAAATCGAACTCCACCGCAACGTGGTGCCTGTCTCCTGCAAAGGACAAGGGCGACGCGCTTCGCGATCGGCTCGGCGTCCGCGCCCGCGATCAGCTACCGCCGCGCGACCTGAAAACGAATCGTCTGTCGCCCGCGCAACGCTGTGAGGTCGACCGTGCCGCGCTCGTCAGGCGTGAACTGCGTCGCACCCGCGGTCGCGGACACCACGCGCCAGCCGTCGGGCACGCGGGCGCGCAGCAGGGTCTGCTTGGGCGGATTGCGACCCGGCAGGGTGACATCGGCGACGATTTCGCCCGCGGCGAGGCGGGACTGCACGTTGACGGATATTTCGCCGAAGGCGGTGGGCGCACGCTCGACCTTGATGCTCTTGCCGTCCTCCAACCAACGGCGCGAGGTGCCGAAGAGCAGCCGGAGCGTCTCCGGTTTTCCGTCATCGTCGCGGTCCGAGTCCTGCACGAGCATGGCGCGGAGCATCGAGAGCACGTGGGCGTTGGCGGCGCTGTTCGGCGGGCAGTAGAACATCCGGCCGCCGTCGTCGACGGGGTCAAGCGTGCAGCCTTCGCCGCCGACAAAGGTGTTGCGGGTGAGGCCCTGCGCGAGCGTGCCGTAGAAACTGACGAGCGCGCGCTCCGGATCGTCGCGGCGAAGGGTGTCGAGCGTGTAGCGCGTGCCGTAGAGTGGATTCACCCGGTCTTCACCGGTCCAGAAATTGAACTGCGCCCCGCCCGAGCGCACCATGCCGAGGAAGATGCCGCCGTTCTGCTCCTGATAGCGCGGTATCCAGTTTTCCTGTTCGCTGCCGGCCGGGAAGATGCCGCTGCCGATGGTGTAGCCGATGATGATGTTCCAGTAGCTGCCGATGCGGGTGTGCAGAATGGGATCATGGGCCGGCTCGCCCCCATCAAGGGCGATCGGGATGAACGGCGGGGTGGTCGTGCGCACCGTGGCCCGCTCGATGGCGCCGAGCACAACCGGGCGGAAGGCGGCGGCCGCGGCGGCGTAGTGGTGCGCGGCCGCCGTTTCTCCGAGTTCCGCGAGCAGCGCGCCCAGATCGCGCAGCGCGCGCCAGGCCTTGGAGTTCGCATTGAGGCTCTGCACCAGCGTGTGGATGTCGCCGCAATATTGCTCTTGCGGATACAGCCCGTGCGGGCCCGTGCGATCCCGGTCGAGGCGGACGGCCTCCTGCTCCCAACGGGCGCGCAATTCCGACACCACCGAGGCGTCGCGCGTCTGCCAGTAGTAGCGAAAGAGATTGCCGAGTTTGAAGGCGGCCTGGTGCTGTTCGAGACCCTTGCGCGTGAAATCGAACAGCGGCACCATCAGCCGCCGCATGTCACGTTCGAAGCCCCAGACGAGCAGCGCGAGCGCGGCATCGCTGCCCTCGGCGGAATAGATCCGGTCGTATTGGTTGCCCGCGCTGTAACGCATGCTGTCGCCATTGATCAGCGCGAAATCCTGGCAGAGGGAGTTGCGCCAGACGTGGTTCACCCGGTCTTCCGGCACGTCGACCTGCATGCCCCGGGCGACGATCTTCTTCCAGGTGTCGGCGCACTGCCCGCGCTGCGTCGCGTAGGTGGTCGGGTTCAACGTCAACGCCACGCCGGACGCGAGCGGCTGCGTGGGGATGGCGAGAGTGGCGGCCGCGTGGCCCCGAATTCGGGCAACCATCTTGTGCCGTTCGCGTTTCCAGGACGGATCGAAAATTCCGATCACCTGGCCGGTCGAATTGAGCAACCGGCCATTTTCAAAAGTGAGCGCGGTGCCGGCGCCGACATCGATCGCGACGAAGCCATTGGCCCCCTGGGCGAGATCGAACTTCACGAACACGACGCCGTTTTCCGCCAGCGCGGGATCAGTGCTGGCGAAGGCCTCCAGGCGGTAAATCTCGGGCGGCAGATCGGTCTTCACCATGGCGAGCGGCACCTTGCCCTCCGACTGCACGGGCGAGCGGTGGGAGTAGCGGATTTCCGGAATGGGCAGCCAGCCCTCGGCGAGGGTGGGATCGTTCAGCCGGTCGTGCAGACCGCCAAAAAGAAATTCATCCGGCCCGACGCGAAACGTGAACGGCACGCCGTTTTCATTCCAGCTCCGGGAGCCGCCCGGCAGATTGACGCCGCTACCATTGGCGATGAGACGGGCCTTTACCTTCGCGTTGGGCGCGCTCAACACGATGGGGTAGTAGCGGAAATCGGCGTGGACGTAACGCGGCGGCGGCAACAGCGGGGCGAGGAATTCGTAGCTGGCGCCGTTGGGCTGGGCCATCGCGGCCTCCCCCCAGACGTCGCGTTTGGCGGCGAGGGCCTCTTTGAGCAAAGGCAGCGCGGCCAGGGCAGGCGAACCGGCAGAAGCGATGGCCGCGACGGCGCACCGCATCAGGGAGCGAAACGAGGACTTCATGTTCGAGCGGGGGGGGCGCGCGTTGGGAAAAGATGCGCCGGGCTAGCGGAGGCGGGATGGCGCCTGATGTCACGGTCGATTTTCGCGGAAATGGGAGCGACCGGCTGCAGCAGGCGACTCTTCCGGCGGGCCGTGCTTTTTCGCGGCGATTTGAGAAATGCACCAATCTTTCTCGTTCCTCGTACTCTTTCTCGTTCTCTCGATCCGCGAGAACGAGGAACAGTTACGAGGAAAGAGAACGATGAAGCCCCATTGGCACCGTTCGGTTGCGGCCAGAGGCCGCGTTGCCCGACGCTCCATCTGTTTCGTCCCGGCCTGCGACGATTTCGGATTAACCGCAGATTAGGAAACCGGCGGATGCCCGCTTTGGTTGCGGCTGCCGCGGTTCGAAATATCCGAACTAGATCTGCCCCGGCAGCCGCACCGTGAAACACGCGCCGCCGCCGGAGATCGCACTGACGCGGACTGTTCCGCCGTGGGCCTCGACGATCGCCTTGACCATGCTTAGGCCGAGGCCGAGGCCGCGTTGCGAGCGGCTGGCGTCACCGCGATAAAGCCGGCGAAAGATCGCCTCGCCTTCGCGGGGCGGCACCCCGGGACCGTTGTCGCTGACGGTGAGTTCCGCGGACCCGGCTTCGTGGCGGAGAGAGAGCATGACGCGGCCCCCGGCCGGCGTGTACTTGAGCGCGTTATCCAGCAGGTTGTTGACCACCTGGCCGAGGCGGACGGCATCGGCGAAGAAAACGACAGGTGCGGGCTGATCGAGGGTGACGCCGATTTTCTTTTCTTCCGCGACTTCGCGGTACAGATCCGCGGCGCGTTCCGTGAGCGTGCGCAGATCGATTTGGTCGCGATTGAGTTTCAGGACGCCGGCCTCGGCGGCGGAAATGTCGAGCAGGGTCTCGAGCAGATGGAGTACGCGGTCGGACTCGTCGACGCAGCCGGCGAGGGCGGCGCGGGCCTCGGCGGGATCGCCGGCGTCGCCCAGCGCGAGCTCGGCCGTGCCGCGGAGTCGCGTGAGCGGGGTGCGGAGGTCGTGGGCAAGATTGTCGAGCGTCTCGCGGAGGACGCGCACGTGGGCGGCGTTCTTGTCGAGGAGAGTGTTGAGCTGGCGAACGAGGACGGCAAGCTCGCCGGTGCCGTTGGGGCCCGGGACGCGCGCGGCGAGATCCCCAGTTTCGAGGATGCGGCGGGCGGTGGCGGACACGGCCCGCAGCGGCCGCGTGGCCCGCCAGGCGAGGACGATGCCGACCCCGAAGGAAAGCAGGAGGGCGCTGGCGCCAACGACTGCGAAGGCCTGGTGGAGCGGTGCGAGGAGGACATGCCGGCTGTCCATCAAGCGGCCGACCTGCAGCTGCCAGCCGCTGGTCCACTGGTATCTCGCAATCGAGTAGTCGCGCAGGGCGTTTTGGGGAATCCGCTCGGTCTGGACCTCCTGCTTGAGGGTGAAGGGGCCGAAGGGGATGGATTGGATCTGCGTCTCGATCCAATCGTTGGGCAGTTTTTGAAAGACGACGACCTCGGCCGGAGAGATCAGACGGATGAAGGAGGCGCTCATCTCAGGCGAAGAATCGCTTTTGACGCGCGCGATGACCTCGGCCGGGGAGCCACGGGAGAAGGCGCCGGCCAGGGCGTGCACCTGACGTTCGAGGGTGGCGAGTTCGCGTTTGTTGAGGGCGTCGGCGAGGCTCCAGTAGAGGGCGCCAAAGAGCACGGCGGCACCCAGCGCGAAGACCAACGCGTACTGAAGCGCGAGCCGGAACGCGAGGGACTGGCGCAGGCGTTCAAGCATGACCGTGGGGGCGGAAGGTGTAACCGACACCGCGCGCGGTCTCGATGCGCTTGTGATCGGGATCGATTTTGGCGCGGAGCCTGGACATCACGACGTCGACGACATTCGTTTGTGGATCGAAGCTATAGTCCCACACGTGTTCGAGGATCATCGTCTTGCTCACCGGCCGGCCGGCGTGGCGCAACAAGAAGGCGAGGAGCGAGAATTCGCGGGGTTGCAAGCCGACGGGCTGGCCCGCGCATGAGACTTCCCGGGAGATGAGATCGAGGGTGACATCGCCGCCGACCAGCCGGGTGGCTTCGGGGGACGACGTCGCCCGGCGAATCAGCGCTTGCACGCGGGCGAGCAGCTCGGAAAACGCGAAGGGTTTCGTGAGGTAGTCGTCGCCGCCGGCCTGGAGACCGCGCACGCGGTCGTCGACGGAGCTCTTGGCGCTCAGAAACACGACGGGGATCGGACAACGGGCGGCGCGCAGGCGTTTCACGAGGCTGATGCCGTCGAGGTGCGGGAGCATCACGTCGACGATGGCGGCGTCGTAGTCGGTCGTCTGGGCGAGGGCGAGGCCGGTTTCCCCGTCCGGGGCGTGATCGACCGCGTACCCGGCCTGTTTGAGGCCGCGCACCACGAACGAGGCAATCTTGGCATCATCTTCGACGACGAGGACGCGCATGGGTAAACAGTGGCAAGTGCGAGGGTCGAAGGGAAGTGAGGAGTGACCTGGGCGAGTGGGAATCGAAGGGCCGCGGCGGTGACGCCGGCTCCAGAATCGTACGATAGCGAAGGGCTGCGTCCGGGACCCTGAGCTTGTCGAATGGGCTTGGTCTCGGCCGAATCCACGGTCTGACGAAGCGGCGCCGGCGAAGCGGCGCCCCTATCGAAATATCTCGAACGGACGTCAACCTGCGTCGCGCCCTTCGGGTCAATCTGCCGGGAAGGAGTTTCGCGATTTGCAGGTCAGGAAAAAAACAGCCCCGGCTGGCGTACAACCGGGGCTGAGCTAGCCACAACTGCCTGAACCAATTCCAAAAGGCGGGACCTTACTGCGAGGCCTCTTTTTCCGAGGCGGTTTCGTCGACGACCATGAAGATCGTGCTGCCACGTGAATAAAGTCGGAGCAGGGTCTTCTTGCTGTCGGCCTTCGCGCTGAGTTCGGCGGCCTCCTGGGCGGAGGTGACCTGCTGCTTGTTGATTTCGAGCACCACATCCCCGGCGCGGAGACCGGCTTTGGCGGCGGCGGAATCAGGTTCCACGTTGGAGACGATGGCGCCCTTGAGCCGGGCCGGGAGGTTGAGCTGGCGGCGCATCTGCGGTGCGATGTCTTCGACGGCGACGCCATTCAGCACACCTTCATCCTTGTTCTCGCGCTGCGAGAACGACTCGGCCTGCGGATTGCGCCGTGAGCCCGGTCGCTCGCCGGTCGTGGCGGTGATCCTCCTGGTCTGGCCTTCGCGCAGTACTTCGAGGTTTAGCTTGGTGCCGGGCGCAAACGAGCTGACCTGCAGCTTGAGATTGTTCGCGTCGGTCACGGGCTGGCCGTTGAGGGCGGTGATGACATCGCCCTGCTCCAGGCCGGCCTTGGCGGCGGGCGCCTCCGGCACGACGTCCGCCACCAGCGCGCCCTTGTTGGACTTGAGCTCAAACGAGTCCATGAGTGCGGGGGTGATGTTCTGGATGTTCACACCGAGATATCCGCGGACAACCTTGCCGGTCTTCACGAGGCTTTCGGCGACGTGGCTGACCAGATTGGCGGGCACGGCGAGGCCGACGCCCTGGAAGCCGCCGTTGCGACTGAGGATCGCGGTGTTGATGCCGACCAG
>SXGU01396845.1_pt1 | contig 29897 bp, 47 predicted proteins | sample 3174531 | NCBI WGS metagenome assembly SXGU01 (sample SAMN11356863, study PRJNA531348) | freshwater metagenome | isolation source: freshwater sample F1-140 | place: China: Fuxian Lake, Yuxi | collected 2017-12-25 | reverse complement strand
GACTCAAAATCCCGCGATGGTGACATCATGGGGGTTCGATTCCCCCTCTCGGCACCAGTGGCTTAGATCCACAACTTTCCTTTCTTTTAGTTTTTCCCCTGCAACCAAGTCACAAAGCCGTTTCCAGCCGTTTTTTGTTGGTTCGTTTGTCAATTAATTTTCCCTTGTTTTCCTGTTTTTCCGTTAACATTACGGAAATTTTACGGACAGTTTTACGGAAAATATGGCTTCATTTCGGAAAAAAGGCGGAGGTTGGGAGGCTTCAGTTTGTCGCAAGGGCGTGCGGCGGTCAAGGACTTTTGATACCAAGACCGAGGCTTCTTTTTGGGCGGCGGAGGTTGAGCGGGAGATTCTTGATGGGTTGAGCGGGAAGATACCGAGCAAGCGCTTTGGCGATTTGCTTTTGCGTTATGCTGCCGATGTGAGTCCGACAAAGCGCGGCGGGGTGTGGGAGGTGAAGCGCATCAATGCTTTTTGCCGGGATGAGATTGCTGGTTTCATGCTTGCCGATTTGCGCGCTGAGCATTTTGCCGCTTGGCGCGATCGGCGTCTGCGTGTTGTCACGGCTGGCACGGTTCTGCGGGAATGGAATTTGTTGCGGCATGCGGTCAATGTTGCGATCAAAGAATGGGGTTGGTTGCGCGAGAATCCATTCGCCGGGGTGAAGCGCCCGGCAGCGCCGCGCGCGAGGGATCGATTGATTTCTGACGATGAGCTTGAGCGATTGCTTTATGCGCTCGGGTACGATTACAACAGCCCGCCGGTGACAATATCGGCCAGGGTTGGCGCGGCGCTATTGTTTGCTATTGAAACTGCGATGCGCGCCGGTGAGATTTGCGGGTTGCGTTGGGGCGATGTCGATCTTGATCGGCGCGTTGCGGTATTGCTCCAGACCAAGAACGGGCATAAGCGGGAGGTTCCGCTATCGACCGAGGCAGCCAGAATTATTGGGCAGTGCAAGGGTGTTTGTTTGGATGATCCCGCTGTGTTCGGTTTGCAGTCGAGTCAGATCGATGCGTTGTTTCGCAAAGCAAAGAAAATGGCGCTGATCGGTGATTTGCATTTCCATGATAGTCGACACACGGCCATCACGCGCCTAGCCAGCAAATTGAATGTGCTTGAACTTGCGAGGGCGGTGGGGCATCGTGATCTGCGTCAGTTGCAGGTTTATTTTAATTCATCAGCCGAAGAATTGGCGAAGAAACTTGATTAAGCGCTCTTGCGTCTCCGTCTGGTTTCGGTTTCGTTCCGGTGCGACAGCCACCAGTCTATCACTTCTTGCGCGATCCATCGCGGATGCCCGCGCCCTGCCGATGTTGTCGGGCGGATTGCGCGCGGAAAGCTTGGCATGGGGGCGTAGGTGTTTTGGAATGTCTTGGTTTCTATCTGCAGATAGTCCGCGCACTGTTCCGCGCTCCAAGGCCGCTGGTCTAGCGGCACATTGGCGCCGCCGATGTGGCTCGCAATTGATCGGCATAGGTTTTCGATGAGTTCTTGTTCGTTCATTTCTTGCCTCGCGTTGATTCAACGGTTGCGACTGCATCGGATCTAAACTGATCCCATGTTTCCCGGTGCGGTTTTCCCGGTCTCCATAGGCTGTTGTAGTATTGCCACGATTCCTCGGGCGCGCTGTCGAGAGACGGTAGCGGTTTCGGGTGGGTAAATAGCAGCAGCCGGGCAAATACTGTAGCCAGTGCATCGTCGGTTGCCAGGCAGTCGTAGCATTTGTCCGCCGGGATTCCGAGTTTGAAAATTACGTCTTGAATTGTTCGTTTGGTCGATGGGTGTTTTTGCACGCCGCGAACGCCGCCGCCTTCTTCGAACTGGAAAAATCCGCGCGCGGGGCCGTTGATTTGTTTACGGTGTTCGAAGCGTGATTCTTGCAGTCCAATGCTAAGCAGCATCGCCACGGCTTCCGGGGTGTTCATTTTCTCGGGCAGTAGTGCCAGCCCTGGGTTTATTACACTATTGAGTGCTTCGGTTAGGTTCATTGTTGGCTCCTCTCTGTTGGGTTCCGGCTCCATGTCCACTGCGCATAGTCGGGCAGTTCGTGCCATTGTGGCCGCTTGCTGCCGTCTGGATACAGTGGGCGTATTTTCAGATCGTTTTCGTATGCAATTTGTCCGGCTGATTTGTGCATGATTAAAATGGGATATCGTCGTTCATTGGGTCAGGTCCGTCATCATTCCCGCCGCCTGCGCCAGCGTTGCTTGGTGTCGGTTGGTCGTTTTCGCCCGGCTTGGCGTTCGGCTTGCTGCCGAGCATCTTCATATCTTCGGCAACAATCTGTGTGGTGTAGCGTTCGATGCCTGCTTTATCAGTCCACTTTTTAGTTTCGATCCGCCCTTCAACGTAAATTGACCGGCCTTTTTTCAGGTATTCGCCGACGATCTCGGCAAGCTTGCGATAGAAAACCACGCGATGCCATTCGGTTTTTTCTTGCTTCTCGCCGTTTTTGTCTTTCCAGGTGTCCGTCGTGGCTAGGGTGATATTGGTCACGGCCTCGCCGTTGGGCATGTAGCGGGTTTCCGGGTCTTTGCCCAAATTTCCAATTAAAATTACGCGGTTTACTGATGCCATTGTCTTATCCTCATGTGCCCGCGATTGCTCGCGGGCTGGTGTGGTTATCGTTGTTTTCCCTTCTCGTTGATCTTCGCCGGTCTTACTTTTGTTTTTAGTGCTATGTTCCAGATTTGGTCGAAGGCTGTGTCGGCTTCGATTATTCCTTGGCGCATGGCCTCTGCTTCGGTCAGTGCTGCGGTTACTTCGTGGCCGTCGGTGCGTAGTTCGTTTAACAGACTAAACAGGGGCGAAATGAATTTGCGGTTGGCCAGCATGTTGATGTCTAGCCGGACCGTACCTTCGCTCGATGTGAAATCCGGTTGGCCTAGCAGTTCGCGCGGGTAGTTGTATTTTCTGGCGGCTGGCAGCGCAGTTACTTTGGTTGGCAGCTTGCCGATGTAGTCACAAGCATCGGCGAACCTTTCAAAGGGAAGATTCTTGTAGCTGTTTATCTTGTAGTGGTTATTGAATCTTGCCCAGCCGTAAGGTTTGTCACGGCCATCGGGGAAACGATTGGCCATCAGGTTAAACAGGATGCCTTGCTGTTCGGGTGTGATGTGGGGCGTTGCGACGTAGCTTCCGGTTTTGCGAATCGCGGGAAGGATTTCTTCCATTACCTTAATCTCGAACTTTTCGGCTTCAGGTTTTTTGGATTTGATAATCAGGCGGTAGAGATTGCCTTCGTTGATGAAGGTCATTTCCTGATCGCAACTTCTAGAGGGGGTGTAACGTTTCGTTACACCCCTATCTCTGCAATGATCTGAAATAGCTTTTCGTGAGTTTGTGTAACCCAACACTTTGCATACATCGTTAGCGCAAAACCACGGTTCGCCATGATCATCGGCAAAGGTGCGTATGTCGGTGGATTGGAATGAAAAAACGACGGGCGCAAATGCGCCATTAGACTGAGCAGCCATGATTGGCCTCCTTGCGGTTAAGTTGAATTTCGCTCCTGTTGATGGAGCGGCCAGGCACTTCAACACCGCCGCAAGACGGTTTGCAACTTTCCCGGTTTGCACCGGTATTTTATCGTTGCCCACTACCCGGCCATAGAAAACTATGGACGTAAAAAAACCACGACTTTCGGGCGCGGGGCATTCCGCTTGCGGAGGTGTGTTGAGCACCTGAGCGGAAGGATAAGCCCGAGCGGCTGGCGGTGTCAAGCTTATCAAAATACCTTGATTACTTATCAAAGTATTTATATAATTGCGTCTATGAAACCACTGCGCTTTATTGGCACCAGCCTTGATGATATTAAAGATTTCCCGATGGAGGTGCGGGGGGCTATTGGTTTTGAGCTTTATGCTGTGCAGTGCGGATTGATGCCTGCCGATTTCAAACCCATGCTTGCTATCGGCTCCGGTGCTTATGAAATCAGGGTGCATGTGCTGGGCGAATGGCGGGTTATTTATGTCGCCAAACATCGCGATGCTATTTATGTACTTCATGCTTTTCAAAAGAAGACCCAAAAAACAAAGCGCGAAGATATTGAACTGGCTGCGCGTCGCTACAAACAAATAGGAGAATGAGCCATGGATAAAGAACCAGTCATTGAATCGAACGGCAATGTATTTGCCGACCTTGGGTTTTCGCCTGAAGAGGCTGCATTGTTGGCGATGCGAGCCGAATTGATGACTCGTTTGCGCGAGACGATCAACGAGCGAGGCTGGACTCAACAGGAGGCATCCAAAATGCTTGGCATCGGCCAATCGCGCGTCTCTGATTTGGTGCGCGGCAGGTGGGATAAATTCAGCCTTGATATGCTGGTCACTCTCGTGACGCGCACTGGCAAGCATGTTGAGCTGGCTGTTATTTCCATTGAATCTTGATGTCATGTTTGTTTCTAAACAAGCTCGATCTTTGTTTCGTTTGCTACTGGCGCGAGTTCGTTGATTTCGTCCACGACGGCAATCAGTTCGTCGTTAACCGCGCGGGCTTCGGTCAGCAGGTTTTGCGCCGCATCGAAGTTGCAGCGCTTGCCGATGGCTGCGCCGGTTTGGCGCAGGTCTGCCGTGACATTATTAAGCACCAGCGCTGCGCGCGATAAAATGTTGTTTCTTTTCTCCACCAGCGCTTTGGCTTTTTTGACGGCTACGTGGTAGCGTCCGATTGCTTCAAAGTTTGTCATGTCTATCTCCTGGTTTGTTAGTAACACTGCTTCACAGCAGCCAGTTTGATTTGTTCAACCTTCGCTTGATGGTCGCGTTCATCCATCCAGCCCAGCAGCGCCAGCAGCGCTACGATTCCGATCAGTGCGAAGCCTGGCGTGCTTAAGATCTCTCTTTTTGCCCGATAGTCTTTTGTGTCAAATGGGATCATGGTGTCTCCTCCTGGATTATTGGATTGAATGATAGAATCAAGTTTTTGTGTCTGTTAATAACCTGGAGCCGTTATGAACAAAAACGACGAAGTGCCGAAACAAATCGTTGCAGAATTAGTTCGCTCATTTGAAGAAGCGCTTGGAATATTAGCCGCAGCCGTAGCCAGATCAGGCGATGCCGAGAAATTCCGGAGTGCTTTGCACCAACAGATAACCAGCGCAGCGTCTTCAGGGCTAGCGGCTCCGCTGACAGTCCGTCTAGCCACTTCTGCGCTTGCTGCCGTTGATGCTGTGCGGCTTGAGGGTCAGAGTGACGATCAAGGCAAACGTAGTCATTGAGCCGTTCTTTTCCGTCCCATTTTAATTCTGTGAGGTTCATCATACTGTTTCCTCCGTTTCCATCAGTTGCGCGATTTGATCGTGTAGCTGATCGATGTCGCTGTCGTTGGTGATGATTGGTTCTCCGTCCATCGGTTCGATGGATCTTTCGCTTTCGTGGCTTGTGTTCAGTGTGTGCGGATTGTTGGGGCGGCGGATGTGCCAGATCGTGCCTCCCTGGTCGCGCAGCCATTTTGCCTCGCCTTCAAAGCGGATGTCGCTGACTACGATGCCGCGTAGGTACAGGTTATTCGACGCCGCAAGGCTGTTTTGGTAATCGATCTCTCGTTGCGCTATTTTGAGCCAGACATCGAGGCAGATATGATTTCTGCCCCATTCGGTGCCAAGCGTTTGCATTGCGTGGCGCGGCGTATGTCCGCACAGCAGATCGAGCGGCTGTTCTTTCAGAGTGCGGTCGGTCAGGCATTCCATCGACAGCCCGAACATTACAGAAATCCCGTTACTGATCGGTTGCGCCAGGGCGATTTGGCGGAATTCTTGTGTGTCGCACAGGATTCTAGCGATCGTGTCCTTGCCGCAACCGGCGGGGGCGTGTAGGCCGATTAGTTTGAGTTGGCTTGGCATGTCGTTACGGCCTGCCAAAATAAAGCGGCACTTCGGTTTCCGATTTGATGTTCTTGATCACGGTATTTGTGGCGTGCTCGAAAATTTTGTCCGGCCTGATGAGTTCGTACCAGAGTGTTAGCGCGCCTTGAGTTACGCGATAGCGCAAGCGCGCGGTGAGTTGGTATGCATCGCCGCCCCAGAACACAGGTATGCCGATGGCTATTTTCTCGAACAGCTTCATTTGTTGAAGCGTTTGTGCGTCGTCGTCTTCGACGAAATTCAGTTGCACACCGCCGCTCTGCAAGCGGATGGATGATTTGTAGCGCTTGTCCTGATTGGCCTCGAAAGATACGGCCATTTCAAGCAATTGCGCGCCGGTTGGCATGCCTTCCGCTGCGGCTATGTCGGCAAGGTTGTCTTCGATGAACAATGCGAATTCGATTTGTGATTTTTGCTCGCGGTCGGCGCTCGTCCAGCGTTTCCATTCCTCGGAGAAGAATGGGGTGTATCTCGCCTCGTGGTCGCGCCATTGCTGCTCGCCGTATTCTCCGCCGTGGTCATTGATGATGCACCGGAAGCCGATCTCTGATTTCAGATAATCTGCCTGGCAGTAGATAGTGGTGAGATCGATGATCTTGTGACGGTTGATGTAGTCGACAAAACTGTTTTGTTCTTCAAGAACAATAGCTCCGGTTTTGCGATATGGTTGAGCGTACAGGCGCTCATCGTTGTTTTCTTTCAGAGTCCAGCCCGGCGGCAATGCCACGCGTTTGATGTGATCCTGCCCGCCAATTTCTATCGGTGTTATTTGCGATGCCAGGTCGATGATGGCTTGCGTTTCGCTGTTTTTGATTTCTAATTGATCCATGATTAATTTGTTCCTTCAAGTGTTTTCAATGGTTGTTTTTGCTCGGCGACAACTTTGAGGTCGAGCTTTTGCTGTACTGGATTGTCCGGCGTCAGCACGCCGTCTTCCGTCGCAAATAATACGGTTTCCATCGGCTCCTCGGCTGGCATGGTGGCCTTCACTTTGCCGGTGATCTGCATTGCGCCGCTTTTAAGCAGTTTTTTTACGTTAATGGTTAAATCAATTTTTCCGCCCTTACCGGATTCGTTGACTTTTTTAACCAGTTCCTGAAATTTATCGCTCGCGGTGCTGATAAAAAAGCCGTTGCTGATGTGGTGCATCGTGTCTGTTATTGGTTTGCTCATGTTGTCTCCTTCTCGTCGTGGGTAATCATCGGTTGCTTTGGTGCGAAGTACACCACTGTTTCGCATCCGCCAAAATTGATAAGTTGGCGCGCGCATCCCATCTCAATCAGCGCATTTGCAATGGATGGGATGGCGTGGTGCGTGCCGTCGGCGTCCGGTTCCAGCCCCAAGTGTTCGAGCGCATCGCCGATGCTGAAGCATGTTGTCCGGCTTGCGACAAATTCGCTCAGGCGCTGTTGGTAGTGGATCATTTCTTGAGTCATGGTTGTTGTTATTGGCCTCCGCGTTTTGCTATGATCGATCCACATTGATTGCATGGCGAAAGGCTGGGTGGTGAAAATGAATGACGAACATCAGGTGTCAGAGACGCTGCAAGCGCTGCATCAAATTCAGAATGAAATTTCGTCAGTTGTATCGCGGCTTGCCGCGCTACCTCCGGAAGCGAGTTGCAGGAAAGAGTGCCGAGGAGCGCTTCATTCTCTTGGTCAGAGCCAGCAATCGATAAATAATCTTGTGTTAGCACTTTCCCGCTCAAAGTGACCGACACACCGCCGTGTGTGTAGGTCAGCGAAAACTCGGGGTTGCTGTTAAAAACTGTTTTCATTGTTGCTATCCCTTGGGGTAAATTTTTATCAACTCATCTGCGCTGGACGACTCATGGTGGCTGTTGATGATTCGGATAATACGCTTGTGTATTTTTAATGTCAATACGTTAGCGTATTTATTTTTGATTGCGGGGAATTTTGGGCAATAAAAAACCCGCTTGAGGCGGGTTTGGGGGGGGTGGTGATTTATTTTCGTGAGGCGTAAAATTCTTTCTTGCTGACACCGGCTTGCCTTGCCATCGAGCTAATTAGGTCTTGGCTGAATGGTGATTTTGGACAGTCAACCGTGACCTTAAATAACTTATCATCATGGTATCGTACCCATTGCTCGTGCGATGTGCCTTTCGTTGGTCTTGGGGCGAAGCCCAGGGAAGATAGTATTTGTTTAACTTCCTTGCATGTCAGTGGAGGGTACGTGCTGCTCATTCATGGGCGTAATTTTGCGGCACCAATGCCATTGGAGACTTGAATAACCGATGGACTCCGTCTCTAAACATTCCTATTTTGTGCATGAGTCTGTAATAATGATAGGTTGCTATTTGCTTGATCGGCGCTTTGCGTTGCAGCAGCTGTTCTGCGTACTCGCGGTCTTCGCCAACGAGCGCATCATACAAGTATTCGGCAATCATATTGTTTAGTTTGCTGCGAACTTCGCTGAAACTGTCTCCCTGGGCTGATAAACAGAAATCAATACAAAATGCTTGCCATTGGTCGCCAACTTTATTGGCGTAGCAACGAAGCAATAATTGTCTTGGTTTGATCTTCATTTTTATTCTCACTTTAGAGTCCGTTCCGATCATCAATTAGATAGATAAAGTCATAAACGGAATTTCTTTCCTGGTGGTCTGACTCCGCGCTCGATTTCTTCTCGTGTTCTTTCAGCATTTTTTTTGAACTCGTTCTGTTCTTTCAATATGCGCTCTCCCGCAGAATCAATGGAACTCTTAATCTCATCAAGATCAGGATTCATTCTTTTGTTCGGGTTTTTGGGGTTGGCAAAGCGCGCAAATCTACTGGTGTCTGGAAGGATATCCACAACACTACTTATCCCGTCGAGTAAATTTGCTATTTTGTCGTTCAAAATATTGGTTGCTTGTATGAATGAATGTTTTATCTTACGGAAAACTTAGTCGCCGCTTGAGTGATTTTTGTTCCATGATTGTAAATCACTTTGCAGAAAAGAGCGAATTTATCGCAGAACAGAATACCCGCGCCCTTGCATACAGCGAACTACCATTTGCCGCACGGTCATTGCTTCGTTGCCAAGACCGCCGATGCCGCCGCCTGCCGCGCCTGCTGCGGCCATTGTGCCGATGTCTAGCCCGAGAATCGCGCCGATGATTGCGCCGGTTGCGGCTCCGGCTGCGGCTCCGGTGGCTGTGCTTGCGGCGTATTGGGTGTTATGTTGCGCAATGCTGTTGCACGCAACCAGGTCGTTGTTTAGATTGCAATCTTTGCAGATCGATGCCGGATCAACGACGACGGTGTGAAATTGTCCTTGATGCGGTTGTGTCGCGCAGCCAGCCAGGGTGATGATTATTGCGAGTACTGCGGCTGCGGTGCGCTTCATGATTAGTTGTTACCGCAGCGCATTTCCAGGGTGTAATTGGTGCGGTCGAACCTGTTCCAGGCACCGGTGACGCCGCCGTCGATAACTAGCATCGAGATGATGCCGAAATCAATCAGGATGCCAAGTAGTGTTGTCGGATCGAACGATTTGGATACTGGGACGCTGGTATCAGTGCAACCGTCTTTCTTGGCCGTTAGGATGTAGTCCTCTTTTTTTCTGAGCGTTGCAATACCGTTGCCGGTGGCGATGTATTCGCCATTTGCGTAGAGCTTGGCATCGCGTTCTGTGGCGCTCACAGATATGTTTTGCGTGGTGCCGTTTATCATTGAGGCGCAGCCGGATAGCGAGATTGCGATGATGAGAATCGCGGCGGTTATTTTGTTCATGATTTCCCTTTGAGTTTTATTGTCTTGCGGCCTTGATGGCTGCGGCGATGCCTTTGCCGATTGATCCGGCAGGGGCTTCTTTGGTTGGTGATTGCTTGTTGTTTTTTCCGGTCGGCTGCCATTCGTGCGCTTCGGCGGTGCCGTCTTCGTAGACGTACAGGGTGATGATGTTTGGCGATAGTGATTGTAAGAGTAGATTGTCAGATATTCCGTCTTCGTGTCGCTGAATGGTGATGTGTGCGTAGCTCGGGTGGACATAGGTGATTGTGCCCCCGGCATTGTCGGCAACTTTATCGCATACCTTGCCTTCGCAGAAGGTGATGGTCTGCGTTATTGTATTGCCGTTGATTTGCATTGAACCGCTGGCTTTGAATATTTTACTTGTGATGGAATCGTCGGTGCTGCCGTCATCCCATGTGATGATGGCGCGTTTGAGTGTGTACGATGCAGCGTGCAATGAACGCGATAGCGTCAGCAAGAATAAAACAAAGAGTAATGATTTAATTGCCGCCCCCCCCCCCCCGCGATCAATGGTTTTTACACGCTGATTTATTTCGATATTGTTATAATTGTTGGCGATATCTTATCACTATCTATCATATTAAAGCGATCTTTATTGCCGGTCGCTTTTGCATTTGCAGTGATCTGTTTTGCAGTGCTCGTCGATGCGGATCATGTATCCGTTATTTCCCGATGCTTTCTCGTTTACTGGGATTTTCGGTTACTTTATACTCGGCTCGCTGCTCCCAGGCCACGTGCACAAGGTTTTGTATCAGTGGTAGTTGCGCGCGCCCGGCTTCGATGATTTTTTTTAGGACCGTTATGATGTCCGGTGACAGTTTATCATCATCTATTTCGTTGATGTACTTTAGTAGCGCGAGCTTCACCGGGTTTTCCGTCGATAGCATGTCTATCGGTATTTCGCCGCGCAGGTGCGCTGCTTGTAGGCCGTAGACGGCTGCCAGCCTGTCCAAGTTGTGCGTCCTTGGATCTTTGCTCTCACCGGTTAGTATGCGATGGATCGTTGGTTGATTTACGCCCGATAACCGTTGCAGCTCGTAGGCATTATGACCGTGCCGATCCATTAATTCTTGCAGTATTTCCCCAGGTGTTTTTTTCATGCCTAAATTATACGCGGTCGTATCTTCGCGCGTTAATACGATTGGGTATTGACAAGGATGCGCTGACGTATTATTATGGGTTTCCATGAGCATGCAAATTTTAATTACAGAAATATCTAAGTCCGGTCTGACCGACAGCGAAATAGCATTCAGGCTATCAACCGACGATGACAAAGTGCCTCAATCGATCGTGACCCGCTGGAAAAATGGCGTGATCAAGAGCACCGGCTACGAGCGCTTTTTGCGGATAAAAAACCTGCATCAGTCGGTTACTGATCGCGCCGCATAAAAACACTAAACCCGCTCCCGTTCGGCTAAAAGCGCGGATATGCCGGTGAACCGGTTGCTTCATGATGCTCCTTGTTGTATCCGGGCGGGTTGCGATTATCTCCCCGCGTTACCTGCCCGGTTTTTAACGGTTTCGTGTGCTTTGTTTCCTAACTGAGCAAAGCACACCGGCGCAAGCCTGCGGAACCCCGCTGCGGTTTCTATCCTTTTCCGTGGCGGGGGATTCCTAAGCGTGCATGGGGATGATGCGCTTGATTTTTGCGAATTTGAACGGCGTTTTTTTGGAGTAAACCGGAATGAGCTTAAAAGACATTATTTATGCGGAAGTGCATCGATACCCTGGCGGTTGTGATGCCGTGGCGCAGCGGATGCGCGGCATGGGTTTCCCGAAGATGACCGGGGATACGATACAGAAGAAGGTCAGTACAACGTGTGACACGCATCATTTGCGGGCTGACGAAATGGAGGTGGTACAGGAGATCGTCAACACCGACGGATTCGCCATCGAACTTGCCCGGCAGCGTTTCATGGTGTGCATCCCTTTGGCGCAGTTTGCCGGGGTGTCGGATCAGGAGTTGCTTGATTTGGTGCTGGCGTCCGAGCAACAGCGCGGCGAATGGGCGTTTGCTTGCCGCGAAGCGTTGCACGATGGCCGGATCGATGCCGTGGAATTCGAGCGCATCGAGAAAGAATACCGGGAATACGTCGCCGCCGATGCGGAATTGATCGCGCGGCTTAAGTCGATGATCGACCCGAATGTGGGAGGCTCCAGAAAATGACCGGTGCCGCCCCATTGAGCTACGGCCGCAACAGGCCGCCGGTGACGATGGCGGACAAGTGCAAGCTGGTGCAGCAATTGTTCATCCGCAATGCGGAAATCGACACGCCGGAACAAGCGCTATGGATGGCGGCGCTGTGCAAAGCTATCTCCGATAGCTGATGCCGGGCGATTCAAGTCATCCTGGTTACCGCCGCCGTGTGATGGCGCTGCGGCGTGAGGCGGTGAAATATTTTTCAAGAAATCACATGCGCTGATTTGCGATTTCGTAGGATTGAATCCCGATTGGGTCAATGAGGTGCTGCGGGATCATGCGGGGTTGGAGTGTTAAAAAAACTTAACAATAAGGAGCGAGCAATGAGTGTAATTATTTACGGGCCGCAAGGGTGCGGCAAAACAAGTAATGCTGAAGCTTTGGCCAAACATTTTGGCTTAAATCACATCATCGATGACGGGGAGGATGAACACGGCAATAGCTGGCATCCTGGCGATCCTGTGCCTGATGATGCGTTGGTGCTGACAAATGCGCCGGGGATCGACGGCGCGATAAGTTTTGATGAGGCGCTGGCGGCTATGCAAACGGCATCGGCTTAACCGGGATTTGAGATTAAAGGCTATGCTTAATTCCGGCCTGCTTCAGGATCGCGTTGGCGGTGAATCTGGATACGATGGTTACGGGAACCGGAAAGCTCTTTCCGGAAATGGGGCTGCGCCATATTTCGTGGCTGCCTTTTCCTTGTCGGATAAATATGCAGCCGTTCTCAAGCAAAATGCTCCGCAACTGCGGATAAAGGCTGTTGCCCATGAATTACAACAGAAATCCTGTCGCGGGTCGTTTGGTCTTGATGGAAGCTGATGCGCATGGTGTCTGCGCTGACATCGATGCCGTTTTCCACGGCAATTTCCGGCGCGATTTCCCACACGCGCTCGGTCAAGCCTTCGTAGGTTTCGGATTCCGTGACCAAGCCGATTTCGTCACACACGGCAACCCACATGCCAGATTCGGTGTCGTGGGTGACGTTAACAATAAAAGCCGGGTTGATGCGATCAAGACGGGTTTTAACGGAATACATCATGTCTGTAATAGTCCTTCCAAAATAATCGTCAACCTGAGAAAGTGTAGCGAGATACCATTTCATCAAAGAATTTACTCGGAAGCAGGATTCGCGCAAATCATTACTCGCCTGCTCTCCATCCTCGTATGGTTTCCATGCAAGGTTACACAAGGAATTCATAAGATTCCCGATAGCATGAAAATGAATTGCTGGGCCAATATCGCTTTCGCCCAGCAACACCACTCTCCTGTCTCCAGCATCGCCAAGGATACGCAGCCCATCGTCAAAGAATTTAACTACAAATTGGCGCAAGTTGGGAACAAAACAATCATTCAATGCAGCGATAAGGTCGTCGCGCGACACGAACACGTCACCGTTTTTGACGACGAAACGCACGGGAAATTCACCAAACCGAGCTGTGTAGATAGAAGTATTCATAGCTCAGAAGGTTACAACAAATTCAAATTGTTGACAAATCCAGCCATCAATCAGGCTTATCAGTCTCGTCGATGCTCGCGCACCCACGCTTTGAGCGCTTCGTCCATGCGCGTCTGCCAGCCGCTGCCGGTGGCGCGGAATGATTCCACAACCTCGCGCGATAAGCGGATGGTGATACGCTCTTTGGTAACGGCGGCGCGCGGGCGTCCTGCCCGTTTCAATTTCGTAAACTCTTCATCCGTCAGCGGCAATGCGTCCGGATCGGACATGGCGGCTGCTGTGATGGCAGCATCTTCTTCTGGTGTATTAAGCAGGATTTTTCGTCCTGATTTAGTCGTCAAATACTTTTGCATAATGCCTCTTCTCCCGGTTATTGGCCTTGCGCAGACTGATGACGCGCCGCTCATCGGCGCGATCTACGAAGGCCACAAAAAACAGCCGCTCATCCAGCGGCACCAATCCGCACATTCTTGGCTCGCCGTAATCCTTGCGGTCATCTATCCAAATCACCGCAGCATCCCATTCAAATTGATCCGCCAACGCCATCGATACGCCATGCTTGGCGACATTGACGGTATCTTTGGTAGGATCGAATGTGATTTTCATGATGATAATTGTACATACAAAAATAATCTTGCTCAAGTTATTTCTGTATGCCCATTTGACAATCCAGCCGCTCGGGATTATTCTTCCCCTGCCTCGGAAAAAAACGAGGTCGGGTTTTGCAGCCTGGGTTGGAGCGGCGATGAGCCGCAAGCGTTACGTTTGGCGGCTTTTTTATTGCCTGAGTGTGCTCATAGTTTATGGGCGGACTGGGCGGGGAGCCGCAAGGCTCGCTGGTGCTCCACCGGTCTGCAAACCCGTTCTGTTCCGCCCACCCGTTTTGCAGCGGGTAGGCGGTTCGTTAAACGAACTGGAGCACATATCATGACAGCACTATCCCAAAAACCGTCCGTCAAACTCGTTGACGGCAAACCAACAACCACCAGCCAGCAAGTCGCAAAATTTTTCCGTAAAGAGCATTACCGAGTTCTGCGCGCTATAAAAAACCTGGATTGTTCGGCTGAGTTTCGTGCCGCCAATTTTGGCGTGACGTTAATAACAGTCGAAATGCCGAATGGTGCAACGCGACAGGATACTTCATGCCTCATCACCAAAAACGGTTTCATGTTCCTGGCAATGGGATTTACCGGCGAAGAGGCAGCGAAGTGGAAAGAAGCCTATATCGCTGAATTTGACCGGATGGATCAGATCGTACATGCGAAACTGGAAGCCAAAGCCGCGCTTAAGGCATTGCCTGCATCCGAACCAAAACGCTACAACTACTCGCGCCATTTGCTCGAACAACCGTATTTCAAATCGACAAACGGCAGCGCCCGGTTGAGCATTTCGATGCTGGCGAATACCGAAAAATTCATTTCGCCATTGTTTTGCCTGCTCAACGAACTCCAAACAGAAGGCCACGACATCGCCGCAGCATGGGACGAAGCCATTGCAATGCGCGAGGCGATCGTTCGCGCTGATGAAACCTTGAAAGAAATTTATTTATTGGCGCTTAGGGAAGGGCACCGGCCTTCTAAGGTTGCGTTGAGGGATAAGCGATGAGTTCCCGGTCATCCGTCGATTTCCATGCCATTTCAACCGCTGCATTAGCTGTTGCGCGGCGGTTGTTGTCGGAGTGGTTGCCGGGTGGCGATTGGAGCGGTGATGAGTACAAGCCGCGCAATCCTACGCGAGACGATAAGCGCCCTGGTTCGTTTGTCATCAATGCCCAAACGGGCAAGTCAATGCCCAAACGGGCAAGTGGATCGATAACGCGACCGGGGACACCGGCGGTGATTTGATCAGTTTGTATGCGTACATTCATTTTGTCGAGCAGGTCGAGGCAGCAAAAGCCGTGGCGGCGTTGGTCGGCATCGATGTCGAAACCGACAACAACGACCGACCGGCAGCCAAAACGCAACAAAACGGGGGCAAAATCCTGAATAACGAAATCGAGCACGAACATGCGAAATCGCCTTGGGTGCCGATTATGCCGGTGCCGGATGATGCGCCGGTGCCGCCGGTTGCGCATTATTTTCGCGGGCGACCTGATGTGGTCCACACCTACCGCGCAGCCGATGGGCGCGTGAATGGGTATGTTTACCGGTTCACGACATCGGATGGCGGCAAGGAGACGTTGCCGGTTTGTTTCTGCCGCAATCGGGATGATGGCAAGCTGGATTGGCGGTGGATCGGGTTCGGTGATAATCGACCGTTGTATCGGCTGGATAGATTGGTGGGTACCAGCATTCCTGTTGTCCTGGTCGAGGGGGAGAAGTGCGCCGATGCCGGTGCCGCTGTTCTTGATCAACTATTCAATTTAATCACATGGCAGGGCGGCACCAAAGCGGTCGGCAGGAATGATTTTTCGCCCCTGGCTGTTCCGGGCATAAAAATTTATGCATGGGCTGATTGCGATGCACAGCGCCGCAAGCTGACCAAGCAGGAGCGAGATGCCGGCGTCGATCCCGATTCGGTGCCATTGCTGCCGGAATCCGATCAGCCTGGAATGCGTGCGATGCGCGAGATTCACAAGATCCTGCTGGCGCTCAATCCGGATGTTGATTTTCAGTTCGTGGACATTCCTAAGCCGGGAGAAAAGCCGGGCGGTTGGGATATTGCGGATGCGATTGTCGATGGCATGGACAAGGATGCGCTGATGGCGTTTATTGCCAATGTTCGCAAGCAACCATCCAAGCCAAAAGAAAAAGGGCGCGTGAATCGTTCTGATGCCGGTCTTTTGTTGAACAAAGACTACAAGATCGTTCCTTGTCTGGCGAATATCTACGACATTTTGCAAAGCGACATGCGTTGGAATGGCGTGCTGGCTTTCAATGAGTTTTCCTACACGATCGAGAAGCGCAGGCCGCCACCGTTTGATTTTGGTGCGGTTGGTGAGTGGGAGGCGAACGACGATGTTCAGGCCTCAATATGGTTGACCCGTGAATATAGTTTTGCGCCTACGCCTGCGCAAGTGGGGGAGGCCGTCGAAGCGCTGGCGCGGGCCAATGGTTTCCATCCGGTGCGCGATTATTTGAATGCTTTGAAGTGGGATGGTGTGGCGCGCATTGATGATTGGATATTCGACTACATCGGCGCGGCCAAAACACCTTACACGATGCGCGTTGCCCGTTGGTTTTTGATGGGTATGGTGGCGCGGGTTATGGAGCCTGGCGTTAAGTTCGATTGTTGCCTGGTGCTGGAAGGCACGCAGGGGCGGCGTAAGTCGGCGATGTTGCGCGTGTTGGCCGGTGAGTGGTTCGGTGATACGGACCTTGACCTGAATAACAAAGATTCGATGGGGTCGATTCGCGGCAAGTGGCTGTATGAGTTCGCGGAGCTGGATTCCATCGCTCGGGCTGAATCGACGCGACAGAAGTCGTTTTTATCGCGGCAGGTGGATGAATACCGCCCACCCTATGGTCGCAGGGACATTCGTAGCCCGCGCCAGCTTGTGTTCGGGGGAAGCACAAACGTCAACTGGGGTTGGAACAAGGACGAGACTGGCGGTCGGCGATTTTGGCCGATAGAGTGCGCTTCAGATATCGATTGCGATGGTTTGGCGGCGGCGCGAGATCAGTTGTTTGCCGAAGCTGTTGAGTTGTACAAGCAGGGTAAGCGGTTCTGGCCGACATCGGAGGAGCAACGGAGGATTTTTGACCCGGTGCAGATGATGCGGCATCAGACGGATAGTTATGTCGAGCTGTTGGCGGATTACGTGAAGTGTCAGGCGAGTGAGTTTCGCATGATCGATGCGGTCGATGCGCTGAAGATCGATGCGGCGAGGTTGACGCGCGATATTCAGACCCGTGTCGGCAAGGCTTTGATCATGTTGGGTTGTAAAAGAGTTGAAAAGAGAGCGAATGCTGTCAGGTTTTGGTATCAGCCGCCAGGCACTCCGGGCGGAACTGGGGACAAAAATGACGGATTCGATGGGGGTGCTGATGGCATTCCTTTCTGAAAAGCTCCATACCTCACCCGAGGTATGGAACAAGTATGGAACCCGGAAAGGCGCATGGATAGGACTTCTTCCATACCTTCCATACCTTCCATACCTAGTGCCTCCCGCGCGTATACGTGCGGGTGCGCGTGTGTGCGTGCGCGCGCGTGCGTGTGTACGTATTTTTATGTGTGGAACGTATGGAAGGTATGGAAGAGGTGCATGGATAAAAGCTCTCCAACTTCCATACCTGTTCCATACCTCACCCGAGGTATGGAAGAATGGATAAAGACGCGGTTCGCCGGGTGTTTCCTGAAGTTTGCGCGTTTGCTGATGCTGTGCGGGAAGAGTTCGGCGATGGGGTGAAATTGGTTTATGCCTGTGAGGATGGGCGTGAGATCGGCAAGAAAAGCGATCATAAGCCGGAGGACGCGGTGAAGTTGGCCGACATTGTTCAGAACCTTGAGCCGGTTGTAGGGGTTGATGAGCAAAGGAAGTTTGGCCGTGGGCGCAAGTAATTCGCAAGGTACTTCCAGCGATCATACCCCATAAGGGTAATTCGATCCGCGAATATGCACTAGGGTGTGGTGTTTTAACATACTTAACTGTTTTTATTAGTTAATTGGGGTATTGAGATGCTATCGATTAAGCATGATTTTGGCAATTTAAGTGACAAGCTAAACGATCTTGAGAAGCGTCAAATTCCATTTGCGATGTCGTTGGCGATTAATCGGACGGCGCAAAAGATAAAGCAGGCCGAAGAGCGGGAAATGAAGGATGTTTTCGACCGGCCAACGCCGTACACCTTATCGTCTGTGTTTATTAAGCCATCGACAAAAAGTAGCCTTACCGCTGTTGTTGGGCTGAAAGATCAAGCAACGAAAGCAATTCCTGCAAGCAAGTTTTTACAGGCGCAGATTACCGGTGGTCCGCGCCGATTGAAACGATATGAAGTATCGCTACGTGCCGCTGGTGTTCTCCCACCAGACTACTTCACTGTTCCAGGAAAAGCTGCAGTGCTTGATGCGTACACCAATATGGCAACAAGTCAGATTATCCAGATTTTGTCGTATTTCAGAGCTTTCCCCGAGGCAGGGTACCGAGCTAATTCAACAGAGAAGACGCGGGCTAGGCTTGCGCGCGGCACTCGCAAGAAGATGGGTGTCTCGTACTTTGTTGGGTCGCCAGGAGGCGGTAAGTTGCCGCTTGGAATTTGGATGCGCGTGCATTCCGGTTTTGGTCAAGCGTTGCGTCCGATATTGATATTCGTTCCGCACGCTCAATACCAACCAATCTTCGATTTCAAATATGTTGCGGAGAACGTGATAAAGAAAGAGTTTTCAAACGAATTAAGCCGCGCGTTTTCCGAAGCGGTTGGCACAGCAAAATGACAACCGGCACACAAGCAGATTTCGCGCGTGCCTATGGGTACAGCAAGGCTGCCGTCACTCAATTCAAACAAGCGGGTCGGTTGGTTTTTGTGCGCGACGGGGTTCTCGATTTCGAAGCCAGTAAAAAGCTTATTGCAGAAACTGCCGATCCGAACCGCGATGACGTTGCTAAGCGTCATGCAGAAAAACGCGAGCAAAAGATCCCTCAGCCGGAAGATGATGTCGATGCGGCTGGAACAGCGACATATCAAGAATCCCGCGCGAAGAAAGAGAAATACTTAGCACTTCAAGCGAAGGTCGATTACGAAAAGAGCATCGGTGATTTGGTTGAGCGTGCAGCCGTCGAACGCGATTGGGTCAATGTGGCTGTCGTTTTACGCCTTGCGCTCGAACAAATACCAGAATCCATGTCTGCGGAACTTGCTGCGGAAGCGAATGAAAACAGGGTTCACGCAATGTTAACAGCAAAGATTGAATCGATTCTCAAACAAGCATCGGAACAGATCAATCAACTGGCATGACGACAAAACACACGAAAGCATTTGCAAAAGCGCTCCGACCAAGGACACGGTTGCTGGTATCCGAATGGGCGGATGCGCATAGAGTGCTTTCTAGCAAATCATCCAGCGAGCCGGGAAGATGGCGCACCTCGCGCGCACCTTACACGCGCGAAGTGATGGACTGTTTGTCTGCATCGAACCCGGTAAAACGCATTGTGTTGATGTTTGCAGCGCAGACGAGCAAAACCGAGATCGGTTTGAACTGGCTTGGTTATATAATGGATCATGCCCCGGCACCAGTGCTGGTGGTGGTGCCAACCCTCGAAGTCCGTAAACGCTGGCACAAACAACGGCTTGTGCCGATGCTGACGGAAACGCCCGCACTGTCGGAAATATTCGATGCGAAACGCGCCAGGGATGCCAGCAATTCAGAGGACGTGAAGGATTTCCCCGGCGGTCTGCTGGTTATCGGAGGCGCGAATAGCCCGGCTTCGCTTTCATCCATGCCGATCCGGTATGTACTTTGCGATGAGGTTGATCGTTTCCCGTGGGAAGCAGGGCAAGAAGGCGATCCGCTTGGCCTTATTGATGAACGGACAAAAACATTTCCGCGCCGCAAGGTGTTGCTGGTATCGACCCCAACCATAAAAGACGCGAGCCGAATCGATGCGGAATATCAAGCATCAGACCAACGTCGCTACCATGTCCCGTGCCCGCACTGCGAAGCGCTGCAAACACTGAAATGGTCAAACATCAAATGGAAGATCGAAGAAGGTGAAGTATCGCGTGCCTGGTATGCCTGTGAGCATTGCGGAGCCGATATTGATGAGAGCAGCAAAACATGGATGCTCGAAAACGGGCAATGGATCGCGGAATATCCGAATAGAGAGGTGCGCGGGTACGCAATCAGCGGGCTTTATTCACCAGCAGGGCTGGGATTTAAATGGATCGAGATTGTCCGGCAATGGCTAGTGGCGCAAGGCGATCAAACGAAACTGAAGCGCTTCATCAATACGACCCTGGGCGAAGTGTGGGAAGACCAATCGGCCAAGCTAAAAACGAATGATTTAGCCAAGCGCATGGAAGATAGACCGCAGCGGAGCATCCCTGCAGGATGCTTGGCGCTGACGGCAGGGGTTGACACGCAGGATAGCTGGCTTGCTGTGAAATTGCTCGGGTGGGGTGACGGAAAACTGTGGATCGTCGAGTGGCACCGAATCGACGGTGATACCACCCGCCAGGAAGTTTGGGACAAACTGGAATCGTATCTGAACACGCCGCTAAACAATCGGTTCGGATACCCGATGCGAATCGATGCCTGCGCGATAGACACGCGCGGCCATCGTGGTAAGCAGGTGCGCGAATTCGCCGCGCGCCGCTCGTTGAAAGTACCGGTGTTTGCGATACAGGGTTCAACTACGCGCATGGGTAAAGCCATTTCTTCCACGCCATCGCACCCAGAGAAAACGCAGAAAGGGAAGATCATTCGTAATAGCTATGCGCTGTGGAACATCGGCACTGAATACTGTAAGGATTTTATTTTTGGAACATTGGCGAGCGACGAAAAACTATCACCCGACGAACGCGTAATCAATTTTCCAACCGGGTTGGAAGACGATTACTTCGATGGTCTTTTGTCGGAAACCTTCGATCCTGATAGCAATAAATATGTCAAAAAGAAGGGTGCTAAGCACCTGCGCAACGAGCCGCTGGATTGTTTCGTTTACGCTTGGGCGATAGGCCATCATAAGCAGGTTCGTATCGGGATGACTTTGCGCGGCGATCCAAGCCCGCATTATTGGACACGGCGGCAGTCGATGCTTGAATCCAGTTTCATGCTGTTGTTCGACAACGAAGAAGAAACGCCGCCACAGGATCCGCCGCCCGATGCTGTTCGACCAACCGCACCGGGCAAAATATCGCTCGGAACCTGGGCGCGCGGATGATGCGTGATATAGATATTGTCGAAGACATTTTTGCTCGCGTGCGTGAGATCCTGGGGGATCGGTTCGCCGGTGAAATCAGTGTGAAGCTCGCGGAAGAAGAGGATAGAGTCAGACAGGCATGGGGCGGCACGGAACCGTATGTAGCCAAAAGACGTGACCGTGGATGTATTAAAAAAATGGCGATGGATAAATTGAATCATGGCGCGCCGATTCAGGCGGTAGTAAACGAGACTGGCATAAGCCGCGCCGGAATTTATAGATTATTGAAACGAAAATAATCTCAAAATCCCCTAAATTTGACACTGAAAATGAAGTAGCGTTATCCAAAATTTGGAGGGCACACTATGTCAGGAATAACACTCGCTCAGGCCGAAGCGCAGCTTGCAGCCTATCTCGAAGCAGAAACGAAGGTATTGTCCGGGCAATCGTATGAGCTTGCCGGGCGTCGACTAACTCGCGCCAATCTTAAAGAGATCCACGATGGCGTGGAAACATGGGATCGGCGGGTTAAAGAATTGTCGGCAAAAGCGAGCAATCGCGGACGCTCTGTCACTGTTGCGCCGGGGTGGTGACGATGAAAAAAGTACAAATGAATCTTATCGATAAAGCGATCGGCGTGTTCTCGCCAAAGGCGGCGCTTAATCGGCTGCATCAGCGTACCGCACTGGCTTTGGTCGGTGGTAGTTATAACGGCGGGTCGATGAGCCGCGCAGCGCTGCGCAATTGGAATCCGTATGCTGGTGATGCTAACGCAGACACAATTTGCGATTTATCTATGCTTCGCACTCGCTCGCGTGATCTGGCGCGGAATGCGCCGATTGGCGGGGCGGCTATCAATACGGTTGTCACCAACGTGATCGGCACTGGGCTGTCGATGCAAGCGAACCCCGATGTTAAATTCTTGGGTATGAGCGACGAAGATGCCAACACATATAAGCGCGAGGTCGAGGCCGAGTGGCTGCTGTGGTGTAGCAGCGTTAATTGCGATGCAGCGCGCACGCTGAATTTCTACGGTTTGCAGGCATTGGCGTTGCGGACGGTGCTTGAATCCGGCGACACCTTAGTGCTGACGCCATCGATTAGCGGGCGCGGCGGACCTTATTCTTTAGCGATACAGCTTGTCGAAGCGGACCGGATGAGCAATAAGGACTATCAAAGGGACACTGCCGACAAAATAGGCGGTGTAACGCTGGACGCCAACGGCTCGGCCATCCGCTACGATATCAGCAAACAACATCCCGGCGCAGTGGTAAGAAACGCGCTGGAATGGATAGAAATCGAGGCTTATGGCAGAAACGGACGGCGCAACGCGATTCACCTATTCGACCGGCGCAGGCCGGGGCAGGTGCGCGGCGTTCCTTATCTAGCGCCCGTGATCGAGCATTTGAAACAACTGGCGCGGTATTCCGAAGCGGAATTGCAGGCCGCCGTTATTTCCGCAGCATTGGCCGTTTTTGTGAAAATGGATGCGGACGCTTTTGCGACACTGTTCGACGATGACAATGGCGCGAAGTATATCCAGGGGGCGGCAGGCTGGGATGGCAGCATCAATATGAATATGGACAGCAACGGCAAAGCAGTCAACCTGCTGCCAGGCGAAAGCATCGAATCGCCGATCCTTGGGCGTCCGAATGCCAATTATGACCCGTTCTTTCTGTCGATGCTCAAGCAGATCGGCCCGGCATTAGAAATCCCGTTCGAGGTTTTGATCAAACATTTCAGCAGCAGCTATTCCGCAAGCCGTGCGGCATTGCTGGATTTTTGGCGGTTCGTTAGAGTCCGCCGCGATTTCATGGCGACGTATTTTTGCGAGCCGATCAAAGAGCTGTGGTTCGAGGAAGCGGTGGCACTTGGACGCATCCGCGCACCTGGCTTCTTTTCAGACCCGAGAATTCGCCAGGCATATACACGGGTGACATGGATCGGAGACAGCCCCGGAAGCATCGACCCCGAAAAAGAGGTTAATGCAGCAGAGAAACGCATTGATCTCGGCATCAGCACGCGAGAAAAAGAATCGATTGCATACGACGGTGGGGATTGGGATGCGAACAATGCGCAACTGGCAAAAGAACAAACAGCGCGCGCGGCGGCTGGTTTGGTGGATGATACAAAACAAAGCAAGCCATCGTTGCCGCAGCAAAGTTAGCAATGAAAATAATCTCAAAATCCCCTAATTTTGAGACAAATTAATCGGTAACGTAGCCCAATCCAAAATCGGATTGGGTTATGCAAATCACAGACATCATCACTGCCCCATGGGCTATTGTTCCTGAAAAGCTGCTGGAAATCCGCGCGATTTACGCGGCACATTCGCGGGGCGAGAAAATCGATTTTGCAGCGGTTGAGGCAAGGCTAGGAAGACCGCTCGCAAACGACCCGCAGGGGTATCAGATCCATTCCGGCGTTGCCGTGATTCCGGTCTCTGGCGTCATCGCCAAGCGAATGAACATGATGAGCCAGATTTCCGGTGGCGCATCGACCCAATTGATCGAGCGCGACATCAAAGCCGCGCTTGCAGACCCGAACGTTAATTCCATTTTGTTGCACATCGATTCCCCCGGCGGAACGGTTGACGGCACGCAAACGCTGGCCGATACCGTGCGCGCCGCACGCGAACAAAAACCAGTGCTGGCATTTGCCGACGGCATGATGGCGAGTGCGGCCTATTGGATCGGTTCGGCTGCATCAGAAATCGTTTCGGCATCCGATACGACGCAAATCGGTTCGATTGGTGTTGTGACAACGCATCGCGATATTTCCAAAGCGGAGGAATCCGCTGGAATAAAAACCACGGAAATCAGCGCGGGCAAATACAAGCGGCTTGCCAGCCAATACGCACCGTTGTCAGCCGAAGGCGCCGATCTGTTACAAGGTCAGGTAGACCAGCTTTACACGATCTTTGTCGACGCTGTGGCGACAAACCGAAACACAACGCCAGACCAGGTGCTCGCCGACATGGCAGACGGGCGCGTGTTCCTCAGCCGTGAAGCGATGCAACGCGGCATGATCGACCGCATCGCCAGCCTAGAAACCACTATTTTGAATTTATCCACAGGAGTATGGCCCATGAGTAATAAGACAAATGCACCATCAACGCCAGCCGCCGATGTGCAAAACAATCAACCGTCTGTCGCAGGTGAAATTGACATTGCAACATTGCGCGAAAAACACCCGGCAATCGTTGCAGAAATTGAACAGGAAGGTGCTGCCGCAGAACGCGCGCGCATCCAAGGCTGCGAAGCGGCAACGCTTGCCGGTCATGAGGCGTTGGTTGCGGGGATGAAATACGACGGCAGGTCAACCGGCGCGGATGTTTGGCGGGAAGTTTGAAAGCTATTTGGCGTACGCAAGAGCATGTGAATCCGGCAGCGTCAGGATACACGGGCAACATGGACGCGCATAACTTACTTTAAAAATCAACGAGGTTATAGATTATGACTACACTAGCAGCTAATTCTTCGCGCGCCTACGAGTTGGGTTCGCGTAACCATTTGCCGGTGATTGCATCGGACATTATCTACGAAGGCGCAGCGGTCGGTATTGTCGCCGGGACAGGTCATGCGCGTCCACTGGTCGCAGGCGATCGTTTCGGTGGATTTGCGGAAGCGAAGGCGGACAATTCTTCCGGCGCGGCAGCCGCTATCAATGTCGACGTAATCGAGTGCGGCGAAATACAACTTTCTGTTTCTGGCGCTGTGATCACTGACATCGGGCAACCTGTTTACGCAACGGATGATGACACATTCGTGTTTTCGCCGGTGGGCGGCGTGTTTGTCGGGTTCGTTAAGCGCTTTGTGTCCAGTGGCGTTGTTATTGTTGATTTCGATGCGGATGCTTATCGTGACCCATGGGGTCAATATAGTGTGCGTGAAGCTATTACGATAGACAAGACGCTGGATATTGAAGACAACGGTAAGCTTTTCTGGGTGACTGTTGACGCGAAGATTATTACGTTGCCAGCGGTTGCGACACCGGTCAACTGTGTGATCGCAAATGGCGGGGCATTTGGTGCTGTTGCTGTGAATGTTAGCCCGGCGGCGGCAGATAAGATCCAAGGGCCAGACCTCCCTGGAACGGATAACAAGGATTTGATTAACACCAAAGCAACCGCAAAACGCGGTGATTTTGTGAGACTTGTTACCGGCGATGCAAACGGTGCCATCGTTTCTGAATTACGCGGTACTTGGACAACGGAAGTTTAATAACACAATAGATTTCTAGTAGTACAGGATCCGGGCCAACGCAGTGATGCGCCGTTCGGAATTCACAAAAACCTAACGCAGCGATGCGCTGGAGAAGACAATGGATCAAAGTATTTTATCAAGCCGCGCAGTAGTCGGCATGTATTACGCACAACTCGAAATCCCGGATTCTTCCGGGTGGATAGATGGTGTATCGAACAAATTCAACAGTGATCAAGCGACCGAACAATATCCGTTTCTCGGGCAAGTACCGAGAATGCGCGAATGGATCGGCGGGCGGAACGCCAAGGGTCTGAGAAATAATAATTTCTCGATTGCTAACAAACATTATGAAAACACGCTTGAAGTACGCTTGCGCGATTTGCGCCGCGATAAAACGCGCCAAATAGAAGCGCGGATTGCTGAATTCGCTCAAGAAGGTGATGCGCATTGGGGCACGTTGGTGTCGACGTTGATCGAAGGCGGACCATCCGGCGTTTGCTATGACGGTCAATATTTTTTCGCCACCGATCATTCCGAGGGTGATAGCGGCGCGCAGAGTAATGACATCACTGTCGATATCTCAGCGCTCCCGGCGGGCGTTCATGGCGTAGTTACCGCACCGTCGCTCGAAGAAATGCAACAAGCCATTGTGAAAGGTGTCGCGCAAATTCTGTCGTTTAAAGACGATCGCGGACGGGCGATGAACAGTAATGCCCGTAAATTCCTGGTGACTGTACCGATAGGATTATGGGTGCCTGCGGTGGCTGCTGTTAGCGCGATCACCACGGCAGCATTGCAGCAGAACATGAATCCGAATGCGCTGGCCGGTATCACGATTGAAGTGCAAATGATTCCAGAGCTGCCGTGGACAGATTCATTCGCCGTATGGCGCACTGACAGCCCGATAAAAGGACTGATTCGACAAGAGGAAACCGTGCCGATTCTGAAGGTAAAGGGCGAAGATTCTGAATTCGCCTTCGATAACGACGCGATACAAATCGGCGTCGATTGTTGGCGTGGCGCAGATTACGGACTCTGGCAGCGTTCTTGCTACGTGACGCTGGTTTAATCATGAATAAGTACACGATCATCGCGCGGTCGATCCGTCTTGTGAGCGGGAAGTTGAAGCTGACCGCAGAACAGGCAAAGACGCGTTTACCGAAACTCAAAGCGCTTGAGAAGGGGATCTACGAAATTGTCCATGCGGTCGAATTCAAGTGCGGAGAAATCATTGGGTACGACGGCGATCTACCCAAGTCTCTGTCCGATTTGATGATGGATAACAATTCCGTAGCAGCGAGGAAAGGAAAAGGCAAACCCAAGCCCGTTACGAAAGAACCTGACCCGCCGTCTGGCGCTCAAGATTTGACGCCATCCGATCCTGACACACAGCAAAACGATCCAGAATCGCAGCAGACCAAAACGGATGAATAACCATGTCCTTCGCCGAAGACCTCAGCGTATTCATTAGCACAGACACGCCCGGCGCTGTCATCGCTTTAATCGGAGCGACCGAAGTTACCGGCTTGTTTGATAATGGATTCGCTGATATGGGCGGCATGATCGGTGGCAGCCATCCGACATTGCTATGCATTTCGGCGGAAGTGGCAATGGTTGTGAACGGTACGGCATTAACCATTGGTGGGCAAAGCTACACAGTAGCCGGAACGCCGCAGCCAGATGGCACTGGATTGGCATTATTGCAATTGAGGGAGGCTTGACATGAGCGGATCGCGCGTCGAACGGATTATGACAGCAATGCTGACAGCGTTGACCGCACCGACCATGACGGCGGTACCTGCTGCATCGGTATTTCGCGACCTCGATTCAGCGTTGGATAGCGAGTTGCCAGCCATTGTAATCGAAGAAGGCGGCGAACCTGCGCCGGATCTTTCTGTGATCCAACGTGCCGGGCGTCATCTAAATGTTCGGGTGGCGGTATTGATCAAAGGAACGCTTCCTTTTTCGCTGGCAGATGCCGCCTTGATCGAATCGTTCGACCGGATTATGGCCGATAGGACTTTGGCCGGTTTGGCGATGAATATCGAGGAAGGTGAAACCAAGCGCGAACGGGCGATGTTGGAAAAACCGGTAGCGATTGTGACCAAGGATTTTATTGTGCATTTCCGAACCGATGAAACGAGCCTTTTGTGAGGATGATTGATGAATAAATTGCCAGACAGCGGCGGAAGCTACACCGTCGACCCCGGAGGGGAACTGATACAAATAGAAGCGCCTACGGTAGATCACCCCGAAGGCAATCGTGCCCGCGATGCTGAGGAAATAAAGCAGCCTGTGTCGGCGAAAAAGAACATGAAGAAGGAGAGTGGCGATGTCATTATTTGAACATAAAACGGTACTGACGGCGAAAGCGGAAACCACGTACGGCACCGATTCGGTGCCAACCGGGGCAGCCAATGCGATGCTGGTGGAAAATCTTTCGGTAAATCCGCTTGAACAAGAATTTGATGAACGCAAATCCATTCGTCCGTATTTCGGTAACCAGCAAAGACTCCGCGCTGGCGATACAGTCAGCATTAGCTTTGATGTTGAGCTGGCCGGATCTGGCGCGGCGGGAACAGCGCCGCCGTATGCGGCGCTGCTGCGCATGTGCGCAATGGGTGAGACGTTGGTCGTATCGACGAGCGCGGCTTATAACCCCATAACATCTTCTATTGAATCCGGCACACTGTATTTCTATGCGGATGGCGTTTTGCACAAAGCGCTTGGTTGTCGGGGAGAGGTCGGGATTAAGCTATCGGCAAAGAAGATCCCAACCCTTTCTTTTTCATTTAAAGGATTGTATTCGCCAGTCACCGATGTGGCATTGGCTTCGCCAACTCTGACCGCATTCCAGCCACCGCTGGTGGCGAACAGCACGAATACCACGCCGTTTTCAATACATGGGTATGCTGGTGTGTTGAGCGATTTCTCGCTGCAACTTGGCAATAAAGTGACTTATCGAAATTTGATCGGATCAGAATCGATCATTATCGAGGATCGCGATGTTACCGGCAAGTTGACTATCGAGGCCGTCACGGTGGCTACCAAAGATTTCTTTGCGCTGGCAAGGGCATCCACGCTCGGGGCATTCACGATTACGCATGGCACCGTAGCAGGAAACAAGTCGACGATAGCCGGGAGTGCTGTTCAACTGGCAAATCCGACTTATTCGACGCAGGACGGCATCCGCATGTTGAATTTGGATCTGATATTCACGCCGACCTCTGCTGGCAATGACGAAGTAACCATTACTTACACATAACGGAGAGCATGACATGTTTAATTTTTTGAAAGAAATTCCTCAAACATACACCTGGCCGGTGGAATTGATGGTTCCAATTAACGGCGGGAAGCGCAAAAAAATAACATTCGAAGCGGAATTTAAGCGCAAGAGCAGAACCGAAACACAGAAACTGCTCTCCGCAGCACGTGCCGTTGATGAAAATGGGATTCAATCGATCGAGTTCGCGCCAATACTCGAGGAAGTGCTGATTGGTATCAACGCAAAGGATGAAAGCGGGAAATCCGCACCATTGCCGGATGATATTAAAGAGGAGCTGCTCGAAATTACCGGTGCGGAAGCGGCGATTTTTAATGCCTACATGTCATCGTTAAGCCAGGAAAAAACAAAAAACTAACGGACGCCGCCCGTGCATGGGCGGCCAGGCTGATTGTCGGCGATAAAAAGGACAATCTTAAAGCGGCGTTGGAAGCATTCGGCATCGACGATGAGATTCCGGAGCGATCCGAATCTGTTCATCAAGTAGTGGACATTCTGCCGGAAAACCGCGAAACCGTTTCCTGGTTTCTGCGGATGCAACGCAGATGGGTGACCGCCGCCGATGGGCGTCTAGCCCGGCTTGATGAAGCGGCGCTGCTTGCGATGATGAATATAGCATGGGTTCCGCAACGCAAACGGTTGCGGATCTTGGCGGGATTAATGGCAATGGAATCGTCGGTATTGGAATTTTTGAGCGAGAAATCCGGTGACTGAAAATGTACAAAAAGTCGTACTGACTGCGGACGATCAAACTCGGGCTGCGTTCGCGTCGTTCCGTGCGAGCATTAAGAGCGCGCGCGAATCGACCGATATGCTGACGGAATCGACCGACTTACTCAAGACAGGGCTTGGTGCTTTGGGTGTCGGCTTGTCGATTAATAGTTTCGCCAACATGGTTCGCGGTGTTATCGACGCCGGTGACCGCCTCAACGACCTGCGCAAAATCAGCGGACTGACAGTCGAGCAACTGGGCGGGCTGGAAAAGCAAGCCAAGCTCAGCGGCACATCGCTCGATCAGGTGGCCCGATCAATCGGTGTTATGTCGAAGCAGATGTACGCCGGAGCCGATGCATTCAAGGTTCTTGGCATTGAGACGCGCAACGCTGATGGCACTCTGCGCGGTGTAGACCCCGTGCTGTTAGACGTTGCGGATCGGTTCTCGCGCATGGAAGGCGGCGCGACGAAATCGGTGTAACCCCCCCCGAATCAATGCCACTCATAACTAGAGGTTTCGGGGTTGTGAAGCACTCTGTACTCGACGGGCGTCAGATCGCCGAGTGCATCGTGCGGTAACTCTTCGTTGTAATCCTTCATCCAAGCATCCGTTCGCT
>SXGU01002447.1_pt1 | contig 29902 bp, 19 predicted proteins | sample 3174531 | NCBI WGS metagenome assembly SXGU01 (sample SAMN11356863, study PRJNA531348) | freshwater metagenome | isolation source: freshwater sample F1-140 | place: China: Fuxian Lake, Yuxi | collected 2017-12-25 | reverse complement strand
GCTCTTTCCCATAATCCACGAACGGAAAGTGCAGGGCATCGCGCTCGAATCGCTGCGCTACCGCTGGGCGGCGATGAACCCGCCCTCGACCGAGGACGACGACAACGGCTACCTCGGCTCCGAGCCCCTCGACGCCGCGCTTGCCGATCGCTTCGCCTTCGTGGTCGAGATGCCGGCGTGGGCGGGGCTGACCGAGGACGAGCAGCTGGCGATCATCCGTGCCGAGGACACGCCCGTCGCAGCGGCCGACGGGCAGTGCCTGGCGGACGTAATCGCGCGCACGCGGGCGAGCCTGCCGCTGATCCGCCTCGAATTCGCCGAAGGCGTGGCCGCCTACGTGCGCACGCTCGTCGCGCTGCTCGCGCAGGCCGGCATCGCGCCCAGCCCGCGTCGCGCCGGCATGCTGTTTCGCGCGGTGCTGGCGGTGAACGCCGCGGCGCTTGCGCTCGACCCTGCGATCACGCCCTCCGACGCGGCGCTGCTGGCTGTCAAGAACGCGCTGCCGCAGCGGGCGCAGGGCATTGCCGTGCCCGGGGTGAAACTCCTCGCCGCCCACCGCGACGCCTGGCGCTTCGCCAACATCAGCCCCGGCGACCCTCTCAAGGCCATCCTGTGCGCGGCCGACCCGGTGGAGCGCTTCCGGCTCGCCGTGGGCTCGGCCGCCCTGCCCAAAGGCGAGTTCTCGCGCGTCGTCGCCGACGCTCTGGCGCAACTGCGACCGGGCGCGCGCGAGGCGGCCATCGTTCACCTGTTCGAGACCGGCGCGGTGGGGCGCCTGAACGCGGCCATCGCCGGCCAGGCGGCAGAGGTCTACCGCGATGTCGCAACGCCGCCGAATTTTTCTGAAACCATTCACGCCTCGCACACGCGCTACCAGACCTGGTCGAGGGTGAAGGACCTGCTCTCCAGGCTCGATCCCGCAGAGCCGCGCGCGCACCTTCGCGCCAATGCACTGGCGGCTTCCTTTTCGCGCAAGGAACTCGCCACCCCTGCCGACGCCGAGGAGGCCTTTCGCGCCTTCGAGACAACCGAAACCCGGTTGAGGGCGGCTTGACCATGTGCGACTCGGGTGCACTCCTGCACAACATGTCGGCGCCGCCCCAGTCGGTGGTGAAGTATTCGGGCCTCGCCGATCTGGCGACCGTTCACATCCCGGGAGGCTCCGGCGTCACCGGCATCGGCTTCAAGGGCGACGGCTTCTTTGGCATCCCGGTCCGCTTCGCGCTTCCGGCGGATCTCGCCGGGAAATCGCCCGCCGACATCCTGCGCCATCTCGGGGCCGACGCGCAGCCCGACCCGGAACGGCAGCTTTGCGCGCTGATCAATGCCCGCGCCAACGAATTGCCCCTGCCCGAGGGCTGCGCGGTCATCGCGGCGCTCGAAGGCCACCGGCTCATCTGGGCGGACGCGCTGTCGGCGCTGGCGATTCTCGCCAAGTGCTCGGATGCCATCTGGCTGCGCGCCAAGACCCCGGCGCTCAACGCCGCCCTGGCCCGAACGCAGGTCACGCTGCTCGTCCCGCCGCTATTCGCCGAACACCTTCCGAAGGAGTCTCAATGAACACCGCGCTCGCGCCGTTGCTTTCTTCGCCTTTGCCGCAGCAAGACCTGGCCGAACGCATCCTCGATGCGTTTCCGAGCGGCTCCTATGCGTTGTCCGCGCTGTTACGGTTGATGGACATTGTCGAGAGCACTGCAGTGCCCACCGCCGCCGTCGAGTGCCGGGTTCAGCCGCGCCTTCTGGTGAACCCCGAATTCGTGGCGAAGCACGCGCAGACCTCCGAGAAGCTGCTCATGCTCGTCATGCACGAGCTGCACCACGTGCTCCTCGGGCACACAACCCTGTTCCCGCGCGTGACCAAGGTGCAGAACTTCGTCTTCGACGCCGTCATCAACGGGCTGGTCTGCCGGATGTTCCCCGAAAAGGACCACACCGCCTTCTTCACCGACTACTACGACGCGGAGTCGTTTCCGCAGTGCCTGCTGCGCCCGCCGCCGGGCTGGCTGGGCGACGCGGTCACTGCCGGCGGCATTGCGGAGCTTCCCGACCCGCAACGGCAGCTGGTGGGCGAGGTCCACGCTGCGCTCTACTCGTCGGCCGGGGCCACCTATCAGGAAGTGTTCGACGCGCTGCCCAAGCTCCTCGCCGAGCAGGCGATCGAAGGCATTCCGCTGTTGGGTGGACACGGCGAGGGCGATGAAGCGGGGACGCTGCTCGAGAGTCGCACGCCGGTGCTCTTTGACATCGTGCGCGGCATCGTCGAGCAGTGGCCGCAGCCGCCGGACCCGATCCGCGGGCGCTCGCTCGCCGACGTGCTCGACCCGAGCAGCGTGCAGGCGCGCCGGCCCGCGTCGCCCCGCAGCGCGCTTCGCGGCCTGATCCGAAAGGTGGCCGGGTTCAGCGGCGCAGGCGCCATACGCCGCCTTCGCACCGAGCAGATGGAGGCACCAACGCCGATCCCGGGTCTGGGCCGCCGGTCCATGGTGCTGCGGGCTCTCGGGCAGGTGCCGCTCCTTCACGCCGGCCGGGTCGAGTGGCGCCGCACCGTTCCATCGGGTGAGCGCGTGCACGTCTACCTCGACGTGTCCGGGAGCATGGATGCGGTGAAGGGCCCGCTCTACGGCGCCGTGCTCGACTGCGAGACGCTCGTTCACCCCGTGGTGCATCTGTTCTCGACCAAGGTTGCCGACATCAGCCTGACCGAACTTCGCCGCGGGGTCTGCAAATCGACGGGGGGCACGGACATCGCCTGCGTCGCAGAACACATGAACGCGAACCGCGTGCGCCGTGCGCTGCTCGTCACCGACGGCTGGGTCGGAAAACCCCGCGGCCAGCATCTGGGCACGCTCGCCGCGGCGAAGCTCGCCGTCGCCTTCCTGGGCGCGAACCTCAACCAGACGGACCTCAAGGACGTCGCCAACTACACCGCAACGCTTTTCATTGGAGCATGACCATGAGCAGACTCTATGCAGCCGAATTCGTCTTCCCCGGCCACCCCGACAAACTCTGCGACGCCATCGCCGATTCGTTGGTGCAGGAGGCAGGCCGCCGCGAGCGCCGCGCGCTGGTGGGGGTGGAGGTCGCCGTGCACCGCAATCGCGTGTTCGTCACCGGGCGCATCGCCTGCAAGGACGCGGCGACCATCGACGTCGCGCAAATCATGCGCGATGTCTACCGCTCGGCAGGTTACGGCGACGGTTGGTACCCGTCGGCCGAAGAGGTGGTCGTCGAAGCCGACCTGTGCCTGGGGCCGCTGCACGACGGCGAGGCCGAATTCCGCGACCTGTCGGACGACCAGGCGATCTGCGTGGGCTACGCCAACAACCTGCCACAGACCAACCACCTGCCGGTGGAGCACTGGCTCGCCGGCCGGTTCGCGAGAAGGCTTCACACGCTCAGAAGCCAGGCGCCCGCACTGGACCTCGGCCCGGACGGCAAGGTACTGGTGCTGGTGCGCGAGGACGGAGCGTCCTGGTCCATCGAGGCGTTCAGCTGTTCTCTGCAACAGCGCGTCAAGGCCGACGAAGTGGCGCTGCACCGCGCCGTGCGCCTCGCCGTCGGAGAGGAACTGCAACAACTCTCTGCGAATCTTCCGGGTCTCTCGGCGGCGCTGCCCGAGCAGCTGACCGTGAACGGTGCGGGCGCGTTCGAAGTCGGGGGCCCTGAAGGGGACAACGGACTCTCCGGCAAAAAGCTGGTGATGGACGCCTACGGGCCGCGCGTCCCCATCGGCGGCGGCGCCTGGTCAGGCAAGGATTTCTTCAAGGCCGATCGAGCCGGCGGACTGCACGCGCGCCGGCTTGCGAAGCTGGTCGTGCAACTTGGTCTCGCAACCGAAGCGATCGTCACCCTGAACTGGTTTCCTGGCGATCGCGAGGCGCGCGTGCTCGACATCGCAACGCCACCTGGGCAGGGTGTTCCAGCGCATCAGGTTGTACGTTGTATGGACATGACACTTGCCCGCAGCGGCGAGCATTTCTTCAGCGAGGATTTACTCGACGTGGCGCGTTGGGGGCATTTCCAAATGGAGGCCCGTCCGTGGGAGCAGACTGGACGGATCTAATGCATCGCCCGGCCCCAGAAATAGATTGTGTTGATTGCCTTGCCTTATTGGCATAGCCTCGGAAGCACATTGGCATAGCAAACAACGCCAGAATTTCTGGCTGGTGGCTCACCGGGTGAGCCGGTTCCTGCTGCAAACTAAAAGATTTGACGTGATCAACACGGCAGTGACCGTGCTTGATACCGCTACGGCAAGATGCGACCAGATCCAAGGGGAATTTATGAAAACTCGATTCATGCACACGAGTGACTGGCAACTCGGCGTTACTCGCCAGTTCCTAAACGATGATTCGCAGGCGCGATGGGCGGAGGCGAGATTCGAAGGGGTTCGCAATTTGGGTCGGATTGCCAAAGAAGAAGGATGCGAGTTCATTGTCGTAGCCGGCGACATCTTTGAGTCGAACCAGGTTGATCGGAAAACGGTTCTCAAGGCATGCGAGGCAATGGCCGGCATTCCGGTACCCGTCTACCTACTTCCCGCAAACCATGACCCTCTGGACGCAGGCAGCGTATTCCATAGCAAACCATGGAAGGATCGCCGGCCCGCGAATGTGCATGTTTTGGACACCGCTGGGCAACCCCGGGAAGTTCGCCAAGGCATCGAGGTAGTCGGAGCACCCTGGACATCCAAGAGGCCGCTAGACGATCTCGTGGCTGCCTCGGCATCAACCCTCCCTCTGGAGCCTGGCGTTCTTCGTGTCATGGTCGGTCATGGCGCTGTCGATCAACTCTCCCCCGACAGGGACAACCCGGCAGTGATTCGTGTCGCCGATGCGGAGAAATCTTTGCAGGAGGGTCGCTACCACTATCTCGCGTTGGGTGACCGCCACTCCTTGACGTCCATAGGAACCACCGGTCGCATTCACTATTCGGGAACGCATGAAGCGTATGACTTTGATGAAGTCGATCCGGGCAAGGTGCTCATCGTCGATTTAAGCACCGACGGCATAAGCGTTTCCCCGCGGGAGAACGGGGCATGGCGATTCCTCGTGCACGAAGCTCAGGTTTCTACTGCGGAGGATGTCGAGGCGCTCTCGCGGCACCTTGACGCCATTCCGGACAAGGAGCGGACGATACTCAAGCTCGGTCTGGTGGGGACTCTTGGGATTCAAGCCCACGCCCGCCTGGAAGAGGTCGAGGAACACGCCAAGGAACTCTTCGCGGCGATCGTCCGTTCAGGCAGTCGCTCGGAACTGGTTGTGATGCCCGATGGCGCCGACTTTGAAGACCTGACGTTGGCTGGGTTCGCTGCCTCCGCAGTCGAAAAACTTCGCGCACAAACTCGAGCGGAGGGAGCGGAGCGGGAACAAGCTGCCGACGCGCTTGCTCTCCTGGTGCGTCTTGTCGGGAGGGCAGCATGAGAATAGACCGCATACGTTTGAAGAACTTCTGCGGTGTCGCTGAGACAGAGGTCAGGTTCGCGGCGTCTGGCGTCACCCTCATTCACGGGCCCAACGAGACCGGGAAATCAACGCTGATGACGGGAATCGACGTCCTGTTCGACCACCGCGATGACAGCAAAAAGGAGGAAGTTCGGCAAACAAAGCCCGTCAATCGCGATGTCGGTTCCGAAGTTGAAGCGGATGTGCAAATCGGTGACTACCATTTCACCTATTTCAAGCGCTTCCACAAAGACAAGGAGACCGTGCTCACCATCCACGCCCCCAAGTCCGAAAGCCTGGTCGGCCGCGAAGCGCACGAACGAGTCCAGCAGATCCTGGCAGGCAGTGTTGATACCGCCCTGTGGCAGGCATTGCGGATCCTGCAGGGTGGAAGTCTTGAATTGCCCACACTACACGATCAACGAGCCCTGTCAGAGGCGCTCGACCGGGCGGCTGGTCAAGCAAAATCGGGAGAAAAGGAAAACGCGCTGTTTGAGGCTGCCTATACAGAGTACAGCCAGTACTTCACGGATACCGGTAAAGAGAGGGAGGTTCCAGTTGGTCAGGCCCGCAAGCGAGCAACCGAGGCTGCGGAGAACGAGCGCAATCTACAATCAGAACTCAATAAGCTTGAGGAGGACATAGGTCGTTTCGCGACACTGGAAAAGTCGGTGGCGACGTTAAAGCGCGGGCTTGCCGGGCTGGATGCCGCACAGGCCAAAGCGCAGGCCATATGGGATGCGGTTTCAAAATTGGCTGAAAACGTAGAGCGCACAAAATCGGCCAAACAACTGGCCGACCATGCGCTGCAGGCTGCGAAGGCTGCGCAACAGCAGAGAACCGAGATGATTAGCCTGGTCACGGCCACTTCCGAGAAAGTCGGGACTGCCAAGGCCCAAAGTGCCAAAACAACCGCTGCTCTCGAGTCCGCGACAACCACCCTGAATACTGCGCGGATCGCACGAGATGCTGCCATTGCCACAGCCAGCCAATGCGAAGTCGAGGAACGGCTACGCCGTACCGATCAGGAACTTCGCGACGAGGAGTTCGAGCTCGTTCGAATGGAGGAGCGACTTCAACATGTCACGTCGGCGGATACTGCGGCGGCGGCGGCAAGCGCAGTTCTATCGGCGACGAAGATCACGGAGCAACGACGGACAAAAATCCGGAATGCAGAAGTCAAACTGAAAACCGAACAGGGAATTCTCAACTCCGCATCGCCGCAATTCACTATTACCGCACTCGAGTCCGTCGACGTAAGCATTGACGGCGCGCCGCTCACTCTCACCGCCGGCCAGGTTCGGACGGTCGCGGTTAGCGAGCCTGTGTCGGCAAGAATTGGCAGCATGGTGGAGTTGCGCGTGGAGCCAGGCACCAATGCTGAGACCCTGAGCCAGGCAGTCACCGATGCGGAGAGCGCTTTAGCCAAGGCGTGTGCAGAGGCGGGCGTCTCAAGTCCCGAAGAGGCCGAAACAGTATGGACTGCTCTTTTGGATGCGAAACGCACCGTCGCCGATCGAGATCGGATTGCAAAAGAACACCTGCGCGATTTGACTCGCGAGGAACTTGGCGAACGCATTAAAGCCGCGAGAGCAAAGGTTGATGCATATTTGGGGAGGAGAAGTTCGGAGGTGGTTCTGCCGGCGACATCCATAGAGTGCAAGGCATTGCTTCAGGTGGCGACAAAGGCCGCATCAGAGGCAAAAACTGCACAGAAAAATGCTGAAGCAGTTTTTGCGAAGGTCCAGGAACACCACACCAAGTGTCGTGAAGATCATGCCGGAAGTGCGGCAACACTCATAAGGGAGCAACAGGACTACGACAACGCAGTTGCGCGCCTTGAAGGAGATCGAAAGCGTTGCAGCGACGAAGACCTGGGAAACGCGCTGGCCTTGGCAGAGAGCAATGCGAAAACGGCTTCGGAGAACTTCAGGCTCGCGGAAGACGGTTTTAAGAGTGCCGATCCTGAGTCGGCAAAGGCAATGTTTGAAAGTTCGGCGTTGGCGTCAAAAAAAGCCCGAGAGCAGTGCGATGCCGAGGATCGCGCGCTGCTTGTCCTCCGGACGAGGCTCGACTTGGCTGGCGACGCGGGCCTTGCCGAAGCGCTGGCCGAAGCCAAGCGTGTGACGTTTGAGGCCGATGATTTCCTCGGCCGATTGATGCGTCGGGCCGGTGCCGCGAAGCTGCTCTATGAGACGCTGCGAGCGGAGAGGGAAACCATGCGGCAGGCTTACGTGGCCCCCCTTCGCGATGGCATTGAGCGACTGGGCCGTCACGTATTCGGGCCCACGCTGCGTGTGGATGTCGACGAAAAGCTTCAGGTTGTGAGCCGCACGGTGGACGGCATAACCGTCTCCATCAAGCAACTGAGTACTGGTGCGCAGGAACAGATCGGGCTTCTTGTGCGTCTTGCGGCAGCGTCGATGGTGTCGAAGGATGGCGGGGTTCCACTAGTTCTGGACGACGCATTGGGCTCTACCGATGAAGGGCGGCTTGAGGCCATGGGGGCCGTTCTTCGCGTCGCAAGCCAGGATTCACAAACGATTATTCTGACGTGCGCTCCCGAACGGTACGTTCACGTCGGCGCCCAGGTTTCGGCGGCAATGGGGCGATAAATGTTCAAACTCTCTGGAAGACCTTGATCATGAGCACCCGTTCATCGGGCCCCAAGCCGCGCTACGACACTCCATCCCGGGAGGACTACTTCGACTTTCTGGTTCGTTGCTACTTTGGGGAAGGAAATGACCGCCTCCGACTGTGCGTCCAGCGGGCCTATCTTGATCTCAATCGAACGCTTCACGGGTTCGCTGGGCATAAAGGTGCCGAGGAACTTCGCGAAAAAGCACACCAGCTCGTCGCCGCCCTTGTAGGCACGTTGACAAAGAGGGCGCCCTCTCAGCGGGGGTTTGATGCGTGGCATCGGGACGCCTGCACGGCATTGCGGGCGCTTTATCGGCAGCATGGCTTTAATCGCTTCACCTTTGGACAAGCTCAGAAGTGGCTCAACATGACGCTCAAGTATGTCTTCACGTTGGGCGAGGCACGACTGCCGGGTTTCCTGTGCCACTACCCATTCGCACATCTCCCGATCGATAACGTTTTCGTCCAGGCGGCCAGAGATCACGGAGGGCCTGAACTTCCCATGGCCTGGAGTCGCCTCGACGACTACGCCGTCTACCTCGATTTGCAGCGCCGATATCGGGCCATCTTTGCGGGTTCTGAGCCATTAGCCGCCGAGTTTCGCCTCTGGATAGAGGGTGAAAAAGAACATTACAACAATGAGTAATACTACTTGCGTTAAATACTGGTACAGTATGTAACACCATGTCGTGATCTGGCGTGAGATATGCCATTAACAATTGAAGGCGTTTGTTTCTATACCAACACGGAAGTAGCGCAGTCGCTCGGCGTTTCGCGACAGACCCTCTGGCGCTGGAGAGCAGAGGGCGGTGTCCCGCAGGGCAGGCGCTATCGCCGTAAGTCAGTGGTGTTCACAAAGGATGAGGTCGCTCAAATTGCTGCCTTCGCAAATCGGATCGAGCCGATCCAGTCAGACGCGCGCGCGCAGGGAACCCTTTTCTCTACCGTCACGGAGGAACCAGTCAGATGAATGAGCGGCGTGCGGTAGTTCTGCTAAGCGGAGGCCTCGACTCCACCACGGTGCTGGCCATCGCCAAAAGCCAGGGGTTCGTATGCAACGCCTTGAGCTTTCGTTACGGCCAGCGGCATAAGGTTGAACTGGACCGGGCGCGCGAAGTGGCCGAGCGCATGGGTGTCGAGAGGCACGTCATTGTCGATTTTGATCTGCGGCAGTTTGGCGGGTCGGCCTTGACCAGTGACATTGAGGTGCCGAAGGAGCGCTCTGCCGCAGACATGTCCCACGGCATACCCATCACCTACGTGCCTGCGCGAAACACGATCTTCCTGAGTTTTGGGCTTGCGTGGGCCGAGACGCTTGGTTCGAGTGACATCTTCATCGGAGTGAACGCGCTCGACTACTCCGGCTATCCGGACTGCCGGCCCGAATACATCGAGGCCTACGAGCGGATGGCAAACCTGGCTACCAAGGCTGGGGTCGAAGGCACGCAAAAGCTGAAGATTCATTCTCCCTTGGTGCATATGACCAAGGCGCAAATTGTTCAGAAGGGCAGGGAACTGGGCGTCGACTATTCGATTACCAGCAGTTGCTACGATCCGGCGCCTGATGGCGCACCTTGCGGAAAGTGCGACTCATGCGTATTGCGCGCCAAGGGCTTTGCCGAGGCAGGAGTCGCCGATCCGCTTCTCGTGAAGTTCGGGAGTGCGTGACGCGATGGCAGAACAACTTCTCTTCGCTGCTGCAACGCCTTTCGAGTCCGCCCGCAAGGTAACGCTCCTTCCGGAAGGGCACCGCTCGCGCCGCCTCCATGGCCACAGTTTCCTGGCCAAGGTCAGGATGGCAATTCCACCAGGCTGGGCGAGCTTCCCTGGCGGCGAGGTCGACCAACTGCGAGACCGCTTGACGCGGTGTATCGCGCCGCTCGACTACCAGTTGCTCAACGACGAGTTGGAGCAACCGACCGACGAGAACCTCGCTCGCTGGGTACGAAGCCATCTCGACATTCCGGGCATCGAACAGGTCGGCATCCAGAGCACCCTCCACGAGGGAGCCGACATTGACCGCAACGAGCACGCCCATATCTGGCGGCGCTATATTTTCGAGTCGGCGCATCGATTACCGAACGTCCCACCAGGTCACAAGTGCGGGCGCATGCATGGTCACGGGTTCGAGGTCATCCTGCACGCCAATGTCGCTCTCAATAAGCGAGATATCGGGATTGACTACGACCATCTGGACGCCTGCTGGGCGCCGATTCACGCCGAATTTCACCAGGCGTGCCTGAACGACATCCGAGGTCTTGAGAACCCGACCAGTGAGCTGATCGGTAGCTACGTCTGGCATCGGCTCAAGCCGACTTTGCCGGAGTTGTCGTGGGTGACAGTCTATGAGACCGCCACATGCGGAGCGCACTTCGACGGTGAACGCTATCGCATCTGGAAGGAACTCACGTTAGATAGCTCCCTGCGCCTGACGCGAGCCCCGCACGGTGATCCGCGTCGTCGCATCCACGGACACACCTACACGCTGAGACTGCATTTGAATGCGCCCCTTGATGAAGTGAGGGGCTGGACCATCGACTTTGGTGATGTGAAGGAGATTTTTAGCCCGATTTTCCTCAAGCTTGATCACCAGCCGTTGTATGAGTTGCCCGGCGCTGAAGACAACGACACGGCGAGCCTGGTGCGTTGGATCAAGGCGCAGACGTCGGCTGATCTCCCGCAACTCGACCGCATCGATCTTTTTGAGACGCGCGGCTGCGGCACCATTCTCGCGTGGGGCGCCGACGACCCGGCGCTCCCGATCTGACACGATGACTTACAGTGTCAAAGAGATCTTCTACACGCTTCAGGGCGAGGGCATTCAGGCCGGCCGTCCAGCCGTCTTTTGTCGCTTCGCGGGCTGTAATCTTTGGTCGGGTTTGGAGCGTGATCGGGCCACTGCGGTTTGTACGTTTTGCGACACCGACTTTGTAGGTACGGATGGTGAGGGTGGGGGCAAGTTTTCGACGGCGGTCGCACTCGCCAAGGCAATCGCCGCGTGCTGGCCCAAAGATGACTGCTCGGGTAGGCGCTTCGTTGTTTGCACAGGAGGGGAACCGTTACTTCAGCTAGATGAACCCTTGATCGAGGCGTTGCACGTCGAAGATTTCGAGGTGGCGGTAGAGACAAACGGGACGCAGCCCGCTCCAGAAAAGCTAGATTGGATTTGCGTGAGCCCGAAGGCCAATGCGCCTGTCGTGCTTACTCAGGGGCATGAACTGAAGCTTGTGTTTCCACAGGAAGCGGCACGGCCGGAACGTTTCGAGAACATGGAGTTTAAGCATTTTCTGCTGCAACCGATGGATGGACCGGACCGGGTAAGAAACACACAACTTGCTGTCGCCTATTGCAAGGCTCATCCGAAATGGCGACTCAGCACCCAGACCCACAAAGTGTTGGGTATACCGTAGGCAGTAAGGGGGCACCTATGGCGATTAACTGGAATTCAGTGAAACCGAAGCATGTGAGGCAAGCCTGCGAGTCGATCTTGGCATCGGACGGGCGCGCTAAACCCAAAGCAAAAGGATTGACTGTGGAGTACAAGGATCAACAATTGCCCGCCAAACAGGTGCTCAAGCTTGCATACCAAATCGCAAACGGCCCGGGCTCGGGAATTGGCTTGGACTTCGCTAGTGGTGAGGGAACCATACGGATGCTGAAGACGATGGGGTTTATCGCGGGCCGCCTACCGTAATGCGTATCGGGAACAAAGTGAGCCATTGAAATATGTGCCCAATGGAAGATATCCAGAGTCACGGTGACGATCGTGGGATTGCCCTCGAGAAGGTTGGCGTTTCTGACCTGACCTACCCAATTACCGTGCTGGATCGATCAAGGGAAAAACAAGAAACGGTCGCCAACCTGAGTCTTTCAGTGGACCTTCCGCACCATTTTAGGGGGACTCACATGAGCCGGTTTATTGAGGTGCTCGAAGCATTTCGAGGTGAGATCACCTTAAGAACTATACCGCTCTTGCTAAAGAACATTCGCGAGCGGCTAGAAGCAGAGTGTGCTCACGTCGAGGTGGCGTTCCCGTATTTCCTCGAACGTAGTGCACCGGTAAGCGGTGCCAAAGCTCTAATGCGGTACCACTGCAGATTCAACGCCGAGGTAAAAGGGGGCGAAGATGATTTTGTGGTTGGTATCCAGGTCCCAGTAACGAGTCTATGTCCGTGCAGCAAAGCGGTAAGTGACTACGGAGCACACAATCAGCGTGGCTATATAGATATCGAGATTCGCACTCGCAAAACGGACGATGGGTCGCCCGAAATTGTTTGGTTTGAAGAATTGATAGAGATCGCCGAATCGAGTGCCTCTGCACCCGTTTATCCACTGCTCAAGCGGGAAGACGAGAGACACGTCACGATGTTGGCGTACGACAATCCGGTTTTTGTAGAAGATATCGTTCGTATTCTCGCGAAGAAATTAATGCTGGATAACCGCGTTGTCTGGTTTCGGGCTCGTGCGGACAATCATGAAAGCATCCACGATCACAATGCCTTTGCACAGGTTAGCTGGCAAAGGGGGCCTGCGGTCGAGGCTGCCAAGGGATGAAATGCGTATTCTGATTATCAGTTCCTGTACGGGGGAAAAGGGCGTTGATGACGAGCGCCGCCTTACCCTTAAGGAATTTAGCAGTGGACCAAAGATCGTAAGGGCTCGGGAAACGGAACTCGCGGAAAAGGCAACGCCTGCGGAGCGTCTCTATACAGGCATGCAACATGCCCGGCTCATGCGGGGAATTCAGGCCGCCCGAAATGCGCGGTTGCATGTTGATCTAAAAATTGTTTCCGCTGGGTACGGCATGGTGGCGTCGGATAAGAAGCTCGTACCCTACGAGGCGACATTCATTGGGATGGGGAAGGCGGTATTGCATAAGTGGGCACGCCAACTCGGCATCCCTAGTGATGTGCGCGGAGTACTCGCCGCGCGACATGATCTCGCATTGATGCTCCTCGGGGACGACTATCTGGCCGCCTGTGAACTCGATGACAGTATCAAACTCGGCGGGCAGACGTTAGTTTTTTGCGGTAAGGCGTCGGCCGCGAGACTTCCCAAGCTACCGAATTTGCACCCAGTATTGCTCTTGAACGCTGATGCGAAGCGCTTTTCCTGCGGCCTTGTGGGCCTGAAAGGCGAAGTCGCTGCACGCCTGCTCGAGGCAATTGCCGCAGATCCAAAACGGTTGGTGGGCTTTGTGTCGCGCCCGCAAGAATCGGTGAGCCAATTAGCGACGGTACACGGAATATCGAGTGCTAAAGCATCAAGAGCCCCGACACGTGCGAATGCCAGCGTTGACCGGGTTATCGAAATTCCGCAGGCATGGTGGGATAAGCCGCACCGCCAGAAGCTCCGCTATTTCATTCCGGAATGGGACGATTACGTCGATCCGGACTACGATTTCGAGACCGACACTCACTCTGGCGGGACGGGTGACTGGTCGAATGAGGTCTATGCCCACCAGATGTATCCGGAGCCCAACTACGACGGGATTCTGGTTTCACGGGCTGTGGCGGAAAAAAGCAAGAAGAAAGACGAGCGTATCAATGCGATGGGAGTGCACCGGTTTCTGCGGGTGCCGCGTACCTTTCCCATCATGGGCGACTGTGGTGCATTCGATTACATCGAACAGAAAGAGCCCCCTTATACGACCGACAACGTAATCGACTATTACACTCGGCTGGATTTTGACTATGGCGCGTCAGTCGACCACCTGATCGTCCCTGCGTTCTACGTTGACAAGCAGTTCCGGTACGACCTGACCATGCAGAACGCCGCAGACTTCCTCAAGGAGCATCACAAACGAGGCCTGAATTGGGAACCGATTGGTTCGGTGCAGGGGTGGGACCCAAAGAGTTACGCCGATGCCGTTGCCGCGTATATCAAGATGGGGTATCGGAATCTAGCGCTGGGTGGCTTGGTGCGTTGTTCGACTAAGGAGATCATCGAGGTCTTAAAGGATGTCAAGCCGAGATTAAAGCCAGGCATCGGTCTTCATCTATTCGGAATCGCTCGACCGCAGGCGCTCCCGATCTTCGCGTCGATGGGGGTGACCTCGGTCGATAGTGCCTCCCATCTTCGGCGTGCCTGGCTGATTGCGCGTGACAACTACTTTACCTTGGACGGCAACAGCTACTCAGCAATCCGGATACCGGAGGTAGGCAAGAGTTTTCGAACCAAACGAATGATTGCTGAAGGCAAAGCCTCTGAATCAGAGCTGAAAGAGCTCCAGGCCAAAGCCATGCACGCTGTAAATGCTGTGGATCAGAGGCGAATGAAGGTCTCTGATGCAGTCGAAGTTATCGATGCGTATGACCGCCTGATTGGCGAGGGCCGTACCTCGATGCGAGAGGAGTATCGTAGAACACTCGAGGACCGGCCCTGGAAACAGTGTCCCTGCGATATCTGCAAGACGTGGGGCGTGCAGGTTATGGTGTTCCGGGGTAACAATCGCAACCGGCGGCGCGGTTTCCACAACACGTACGTCTTCTATCGATTAATGCAGCAAGCTCTGCTGAATGGGGCTCCGGTTCCGCTAGAAGTGTCCCAACGGGATCTATTTCACGCCGAGGTAGAGACCTGACATGGACTTCGATTTCCTCGATCGCCAGTTGCTTGAGGTCACGCGTAGTGCGGTTGTGACGTTCAAGAGTGCCGTTGAGGGCGCGCGGCCCAGCGACAGGGAACTTCAGTCCCTCTGTTCGCGGATCCAGTCTTATCCGCATACCAAGAAACTGGAGTCGGAGTTTGCAGTCGCGGCAGTAGATGGATCGGGCGAATTCCCCGTGCTGCAGCAGGACGACATCTTTCTGCACTTTGCCATTGCGGCTGGTGCGATTTATCAGACGGCGTCCAATCGCCAGCACAAGCTCACCTCGGTCAAAGTCATGAACCCCATGATCAAGCGGTTTGTGCTGCTGTCGGACGACAACAAGCGAGCTGTTGAGAGTTATACCGACTATCTCACCGCAATATCGGGACTGAGCCTCGCCGATCTTGCGAAGAACTCCGATTACTGCGAGGTCTTTTCCCAGTTTGGCCGTAACCTGCGCCAATCGGACGTGACGTGGCGCAAAGTAACTATGTCCAAAGCTTCGCAGGTTGCCAGCCACGCCTACTTACTGCGGTCAATGGCGGAATTGGGCATGGCTATGCACATGCTGCAATTCCAACCGCGCTATCTCCTTATCGATACTTCGTTGGTTTACTTCCTGTTGGGCGAGGCGATTTTCCTTCCGGAGTTGATGAAGCGCTACTTGATTACGAAAGCGAATGAGCAAGGAACAGGAGTGGTGGCTTTGTGCAAGTCGCACAATATCCCGAATGGTGACCTCTTCGGCCGGCATGCGAAGGATGAACTTGGGCTGAAGGATCACTGGTATCTTCGGCTGCCTTCTGCCGCGCTTGGGGAGCCCACTCCCGCCTTCCTTGAGGGACGCGAGATTCCGCCCAAACTTAGTGTGTCGTACCTGTTCAAGTTTCACGCGACGTCATTTCCGCTGCGCGTCGACGTGGATGCCGGTTGGTGGAAAGCTAAGATCGATGGCGATGAGCTGAAGGAAAGGAAGTTTTTCGGAGACCTGGACTTCACATGCCATGAAGTCCGCAGTTTCGGCTACCCCTACCCGATGCATGCGGCGCATCGCTCGGCGAGTCTCACGAAGCAGGAGCGCAAGGCACTTAAGGACATCCTGGTTCAGCACGCGCAGAAAGAGGGCCTGCTGCGTGGATCGGTTATGTCGGATCCCGAAGAACTTCACATGGCGGGGATGTAGATGAACTACACCGAAGTACAGGAGGCATTGGGAAGCGACGAGTTTTTCGGGGTACTCGCGGGCGCCTCTACCAGTGAGATCGTGGTGTATGCCCGCAACCTGGATACCTCAATCGGCGACCTTTTTCTGGTCCCGTCGGATCGGGGTGGGGAGCGGGTGTACCTCTTCCGTATGACCCAGTATGCCAACGTGCTGCGGCGGGAAGAAGACATGGATCCGATGGCGAAGAACCTTCTGGCCATGGATGACCCCTTCTATGCCGATGATTTCATCAGCGATCAGTTGTTGCGCCTGTCCGGAACGTTGCTGGGCTACTCGGAGATCGGCGGCGCCGGCCAATGGGTATTCCGCACTCCGCGCAAGCTGCCTGCGCATCTTTCCAAGGTGTACAAGATCGGTTTTGGTGACGAATCCTCGATTCAACGGCAGGAACAGTGTCTTGCGGAGTTACTGACAACCCAGTTGGGGAATGGCGTCTTTGTCGGGCACCTTCTTGCAGGTGAACGGGCACTGACGGGCGTCCGGGTCAGCATCCCCGGCGAGTATTTCGCGCACCATCTTGGCGTGTTCGGGCGCACCGGTACGGGCAAGAGCAATAACCTCATGGTTCTGATCGAATCCCTCTATGCCAACAATCAGCGCTTGCGTGCGTTACCGCGCGACCAACGGGGGGCGGGGGATCGTTTAGTCTCCCTGTTCGCCATCGATCCACACGATGAATTTACTAAGTGGAAGTCAGGATCTCGTGGGGGGATCAACCGCATCGTGGCTGGTATGCAGGCCGCGGAGCGAGCCGCACTAGTCGAGCCGTTTTACTACCTCTCTTGTCGAGACGAAGCGGTCATTCAGTCTGACCCGCAGATCGGATCTCTCGGCCGGCGCGTGCGCTTGCACCGCAAGGACATCGCACCCGAGGACATCATCTCCATCATGGAGTTTTCGGACATCATGTCCTCCGCGGCGGAATCCATTGGTGATGAGTTTGGTGAGGACTGGATATCCGCAGTACTGAATGGCGACGTACAAGCGGATGAGAACCTGATCCACAAGGCCTCACTCGCGGGTCTTAACCGCCGATTGGGTTTCCTGGCTGGCAATCGATCGAACCTCGTGCCGAGCGCGCAAACTTACCAGTCGTCGCTTGCCGAGATTGTGCTGGCCCTGGAGAGGGGGCGCGTGCTGGACGTGGATACGTCGCTCATGACCGAGGTCGAGCAGTTCCTTCTTACCACCGTCGTGGCCCGGACCATCTTCGCCCTGCGCAAGGCAATAAAGAGTTCGCGAGACGTAGCCGGGCTTCTCGGTACGACAGGCCTGCCTGGCGAAATTGACCGGCATCTTCCCTCACAAGATTCGCTGAAACGCACCCTCAAGGAACAATTGGGTGCCAGCGACTCACCCTATGTTAACGAAGGAGGGCGCTTACGAAATCTCAATGAATTGCCCGCAGTGAACATTATTGTGGAGGAGGCACCGTCTTTGTTGAACCCGGCTCGCCTCAGATTCGGCTCGGTGTTCAGGGATATCTCGCGTCAGGGCCGCAAATTCGGGTTGGGGTTAACAGTTGTATCCCAACAGGTCTCTGAGATTGACCACGGAATTCTCAGCCAGATCAACACTGAGATCACGTTGGCACTGGGCAACGAGGAAGAGCGGCAGGCCGCTGTGCATACGGCAAGTAATGACATATTCCCGTTCAAGAGGGAATTGCAAGTAATGGGGACGGGACAAGCGATTTTGTCGGCCAGCTACAAGAGCGTGCCGCTTCCCATACAAGTACCAGAGTTCCGCTAGTCGATCGGATCCGGACGGAGAGAATGCCATGAATGACACCCGGATCAAGACCCGACATGGAATGATCCTCCAGGGGATCACGGCTGCTGCGTTGACCGCCGAAGGTTATGAATTCGAGGCAGACGCTCAGTACGACGCGTCGTGCGAACAGCCAGACTTTCTGATTCCCAGTGCCGCCAAACCGAAGTTCATGATCGAAGTACATCAGACGGACGTTCGCAACTCACTGGCGATGAAGATATTGCGTGCCTTTGTTGCGGTTACTGAGGCGAAAGCTCATTTTGGTGCGAGCCTCGTTTCTGTCAACCTTGTCTTCGGTGATCCGGATGAAGATTTTTCTTCAAGCCCGCTAAGCGCTATCAGTGCAATATACGATGTAAATATCTTCCCGGCGCGTGATAAGTCAGCGCGCAAAGCCTTGCAGAAGCTCGAGAAGGACTCACTCGAATTTGCCGCAGACGAAAACTATTCAACGCAGCGGGCGATTGATGAAGTTTGTTCCAAGAACGCGCCGGCAATAGCGACATTTGGGGCATACGTAAAGAGTGCATTGAAAGGCACCGTTGCTCGCCCGGAACTCAAAACGCTCTGGGAGTTTGAGAAGAAGCGACAACAAGCCCTTGGAGCGGCCCCCAATGCGGGTACTCCCACTTACTACAAACGCATGATGCTTGGTGCGCTGTTCTTCACCGACGCGCATTTTGACGAACTAATTAAAGGGCTCACCAAAGAGAAATGGCCGTCGGACGTAGCCAAGCAACTGGTGTCTGTTGGCCTCGCCACCGTCACGGAGGAAATCGACGGTGATCATCTCGTAGTTCATCCGGAATTTCTAACCTTTCTCAAAGACAGCCATGCACGGCGCCTAAGAAATCTGTGTCGGGAGGTGCTGGACAGCGTTCCAGATATGCACTGGTATTTTGAGGACATTCGCGACGCGGGCAGACGGACGAGCATGGCGAAGTCGTTTGTACGGTCTCTGCGAAAGAGTCCTAAGGAGTTTTCTGTTGACTTCCGCGCAAACGTATTGAACAACGTACACGCTGGCATTGAACATAGGCGGGCCTGGTACGCCGACTTGACCTCGGTTTATCTAGACCAAGGATTTAACGTCATCAACAAACTAATCTACCAGGATAAGCGCTACCCGCTTAAGTTATGGAGTCCGTTTAATAACTTGGCGCTGAAATGGTCTGCTCACGAGCGGAAACCTGAGTACGTGGCAACTGTTTGCGACATCGTGGGAGACCTGCTTTTTGTTGGTAGACAACCAAGTGGTGGGATCGATGGAGGAACGGTCGAGCGACTTGCCGACGGGCTCGCGAAATTCCGCGTTAGATCCTCCATCAAACTACGCCGTTTGAATCCGCTTGAAATTGTTTTTGCTGGCCTTTGCGTGGAATACGGATTGAAGATGGAGCGCATCCAGATTGACAGCTTGCTTTTTGATCTCGCTGCCGATAGTGGCGTTGGGCGATTCCTAGTCTATGCCGTGTCGTCTGAGACTAGTGGGAAGAGAATCCTTGCTAACGCAGTGGCAGTGCACGACGGTCACGGAGACGACAAATCGAAGGAGTGGGGCGCCCGACGCGTCGCCAGCATTTATCGATTTCTTAACGGGCAATCGCAATTGTCGGAATTTAGGGAGGCCTTGTTTGTCCTCGACGGCGAATGGGAGGACAAGGACATTGCCCGATTACATCGATGCGGCTGGAACCACATCTGTCGTCTAAGTGATTTGGAGGGTACTTTAAAGAAGCTCTTTGGCCTGAAAGGCAAGGTCAAGGGTGCAAAGGCGAAGCTTGCGGGGATTGCGCTCGTTGAAGGCGATGTGAATGAGTAATCAACCGAGAGTACAGTTCGCAAGCATCTCAGGGCCATCGTTGACACTATTCCGGTTGCTATTTCAAAAGAGTCCGCCTAGCCATCTCGCAATCCAGTTTTTGTCGTGGCCGCCCTGGGTGCACGACCGGGGGCGGGAAATTGTGCTCCCCCAGTCGATGAGTTGGACGACGAGAGGCTGGCCGAGGTTGGTTCCTCAAGAGGGGGCGGTTAGCTTGCGTCTATCGGCTGGTGATGATTCGAATATGTAAAGCGTTTTCGTCTCTAGTTAAACGGAAGAGGTACGAGAGCCCGAGGGACACAAATGTCCCTCGGGCTTTTTCATTTCCATGAAGCCGATCGAGACTAAGGTCGGTGATCGCATAAAGCTCCTCAGGGAGAGCAATGGCTGGTTGCAGCGCGAGCTTGCACAGGCAGCGGGCCTCCCGTTGCGGACTGTGGGCAGGATCGAACGAGGCGAGGTCGATGTGAGGCTTTCCACCCTTGCGAAGATAGCGCATGCCCTCGGGGTAACTCTTACGGATCTCGTGCAATGACGATTACGGAGTTACTGAATATCCTCTTTCCGCCGTCCGGTGCCGTGAAGCTCACTCCCGACCAGGAAAAAATCGTTCGCCATCCGCAGGGGCCGGCGTGGGTGCTCGCCGGGCCGGGATCGGGGAAGACCGAAGTCCTGACGGTAATGGCGCTCCGTCTTCTCTACGTTGATGGAGACCCGGCACAAAGCAAGCGTGTGCCGCCCGAGGCAGTCTTCATCACGACGTTCACCGAGAAAGCCGCCCGTAGCCTCGAAGATCGTATCGCCCAGAAACGCGCAGCGGTCGTTGCGAAGCGCCCGGACCTGGCCTCGATTGACGTATCCAAGCTACGCATTGGTACCTTGCACGGTCTTTGCAACGATCTACTGCAGGAGTTTCGGGCACCTAACTATCAGAACGTGCGGCTCATGGATGAGTTCGAGCAGAGCATGTTCATCTACGAGCAGTCGAACATCATCAAGACCCCGAACGTACTGACGGACCTGCCATTCTGGACCGACTTCCAGTATCTGTTCTCGGCACAGGCGTGGCAGCCAAAGTACGGCAACGTGCCAAGCAAATGGAACGCGACCGCTGCATTGATGAAGCTCTTCAACCGTATTGTGGAGGATCGCGCTTCCCTCACGGCCATGCGGGCAAAGGGTGGATCGTGGGCCCGTTTGGCGGACCTCTACGACGAGTATGTGGGCGCCCTGCAGGCAGAGCATCGGTGCGACTTTGCCCACCTTCAATTGCGCTTCCTGGAGTTCTTGCAGAGCCCGTTGGGACAACACTTCCGGGAGGGTGATGTGGCTCACGGCCACTCCGGCATTCAGTGGATGCTAGTGGATGAGTATCAGGACACCAATCTGATTCAGGAAGAGATCTACCTCACGCTCGCCAAGCGCAAGCCGTTTAATGTGGTGGTGGTTGGCGACGACGATCAGGCCCTGTACCGGTTTAGAGGAGGGTCGGTCGAGTGCATGGTGACCTTCGACCAGGCGTGCAGCACCTTCCTCGGCATCAAGCCCGCGACCGTAGCGCGCTTTCCAATGGTAGAGAATTTCCGCTCCCATCCTGACGTGGTTGCCTTCTGCAACAACTACGTCGCTGCGTTCACCGCCATGAAGCAGAAGGGCGCGCGGGTTCCCGGCAAGCCGCCTCTTGTGCCGAAGAGCAGCATTTCAGGAAAGTATCCCGCGGTCGGGCAATTGAGAGCCGCGTCCGTCCCGGCGATCGCCGATCGATTCGCAAGCTTGGTCCAGGATCTCGTCGCGAACGGGATCGCCAAGGACTACAACCAGTGCTGCTTACTGCTGCGGAGCACGAAGGAGTCGCCGCAGAACGCATTGCCATACGTTGATGCCCTTCGCGCGCGTGGGATCCCCGTCTACAACCCTCGCAACAAGGCTTTTCTGGAGCAGGAGGAGGTTCTGGGCCTGCTTGGCGCCATTTTCGCCGTGCTCGATCCCACCGGCAGAAATGTTCCGAACGACCCCCGCAACCCAAGGGCATTCCAGGTCATTCGCGATTTTGCCGCCGCCTGCCAGGGCGAATATGCGCGGCTTGCCGCGGCGCATGTCCCACTGCGCAAGTATGTCGAAGATTGCGGCAAGGCGTTCGCAAGAAACCCGGGGCAATTTCTGAAGGCCTCTCTTCAGGAGATCGTCTATTACCTGCTCGCCCTGCCGCCCTTTGACGGATGGCAGACGGATCCTGTTCGGAGAGTTCGATTGGCGCGACTGACGGCCCTTTTCGAGAGTTATGTCTCGATGCCGGTACCGGGCAAGCCGACTCTGTCTCGCGGGTCTCTCCGCGCATCCAGCGGAAACCCCGGTGAGGTAGTCGACGGGTGGACCCGCAGTTTCTACCACTTGTTCGTGGGCTATCTCTCCCGCGCCGGCCTGGACGAAGAGGAGGACGACGATGAAATCTGCCCGACAGGCATGGTGCCCATCATGACCATGCACCAATCAAAGGGCCTGCAATTCCCGTTTGTCTTCGTCGGCCACATGGGTCAAAACTGGGATACTTCCGCCACGCATCGCCTGGAGACGGAGCTCGGGCAGTTTCCGGGCAATCCAGCACGAGCGTTCCCCCGCTTGCCGGAGGCGGCCCGCGCGGAGTTGGATCTCATCCGCCAGTACTACGTTGCGTACTCACGTGCCCAGAACGCCCTGATCGTGGTGGGCACCAATGCGCAGTTTTCCAAGGGTGCCGTTCCCTGCGGCCCGAATGCCGCCTGGATCAGCAACCAGGTTCTGGCGATCTAGATGAGCACCTGGAAACTCTACAAAGGGGCCACAGTAGCCCCACCCCAGGCAGGCAGTAGTCGGCCCCGGTTCAGTCTGACCTCCGACATCATTTCCTACCGGCGTTGCGAGCGTCAGTACGGGTATTTCGGTAACGACGGCTTTGTTCCGGCTCAGGCCGTCCAGATCTTTTATGGAACCGTGGTGCACCAGGTTCTCGACCGGTGCCATCGGCACTACTCGGGCTTGATCCCTGGAATTCCGAAAGGGATGATGCCGAACGACACGGATATCGACCATTACTTTGGTGAAGTGGAGAACGCACTCCGATCCCACGGCGTCAGGCCGGCGTCGCCGGCGGTGGCGGAGAAGGCAACGCGGGTGTTGAAGATCTTCAACCGCGTGGAGGGCTCCCACCTTTACCCCCGAGTCTTCGATACGGAATATCGTCTCGAAAGTGACCGCGGCCAGTATGTCTTGCGGGGGGTGGTAGACGTGCTTGCGACAGGGGCGGGCGCTGGTGGTGACCCCTCCAAGATGGAAATCTGGGACTACAAGGGCACCAAGCTGCCGGATCTGTCCTCACAAAGCTTGCAAGACTACGTTTGGCAAATGTGTGTCTACGCCGAACTCTACCGCGTACGGTCCGGCGCATATCCCGCCAAGGCGGTGCTTTATTTTCTGAACGAGCTTGATCAGGAACCAGAGCCCACAAGCCGACCCCTGCGAGCGGTCTACGAAGTCAAGTTCACGAAGAAAATGATTCAGGACGCGCTCGCCGAGTTCAACCTGACGGCGAATGCCATTATGGCGTGCCAAGCAAGCAGGGCCTGGCCGATACCCGCTCATGATCCTGGCAAGGAAACCTGCGATATCTGTGACATCCGCTGGAACTGCCCTGCCAAGAAGGGTGTGTATCCCCGGCGCTTGCCAATCTGAGATTGGCCTGAGATATGCGCTTTGAATCTGAGGAAGAGTTCGAAGCGTTCTACAAGACGCTCGCGTCCCCCGGGGATCAACTCCGGGAACTTGCCGAGTGGCGTCGGTTCCAGATCAAGATCGTCTCCAAATTTATCGATCAAATACGATTAGTTGCAGACGAGCAGTACTCTGACATCGATCATTTCCTGCTCGAACTGCTGCAAAACGCGGACGATAACGATTACCTGGAGGGTACGTCGCCGCGAGTCGCCATCGATTTATCGAATGACGAACTGGTACTCGATAACAACGAGGTCGGGTTCAACGCAGACAATCTCTACGCCATTACTTATGCGGCGGCATCAACCAAACTCCGCCGCAAGACTGCCTCCACTTACATCGGTGAAAAGGGAATCGGATTCAAATCGGTTTTCGCAGTGGCGGACTCTGTCGAGATCCATAGCGGGCCGTACCATTTCCAACTAAACAATGGCGAATTCATCATCCCTCATCCAGCGGCCTCGGAGGCTGTGAATGGGACCCGCATCAAACTCCGATTCAAGTCGGGGCGGGATGATCTGGCGCGATTGCTATCGCAGCGGCTTGAGCAGATTGGTGGCGGACCTCAGGAATTCACATTGTTTCTGAGCAAGATTCGGGAGCTTGCAATTCGTGACCGAGTCGCGGGCCGCGAGACTGTGATCCGTTCGGACCCCGACGCGCAGGCGAACTTCTGGCGAGTCGAGTGCAATGGCGCTCCGCGACGATACGTAAGGCACGCCTACCCAAGAATGATCCCGGGGACGGTTGTGGAGACCCGCTTCCGGGATCTTAAGCAAGAGGTTCCTCGAGAGATTGTGCTCGCTATTCCCCTGCCAGCGGGAGCCGAGGTATCCGGTCCGGCCGAGGGTCGCTTGTTTTGTTTCTTGCCGACGCATGTTGGTACCGGCTGTCCAATTCACATCCAAGCGGACGCCAAGACCACAACAAACCGGGAGAACATCCAGAACTTCGGTTCATCCCCTTGGAACAAGTGCCTGTTCGACGGGCTTGCCGCGAATCTTCTGGACCTCTATTGCAAACTGACTGCCCTCAAGGAGTTCAAGCAGGATCTGCCAGCCTATTGGCCAGTAGGAGTCAGCCAGCGCGACATAGGCAATGCCGATCTGAAGGCGATCCTCGTCCAGGTCGAGGCCGGTTTGGGGAGCCAGCCACTCGTACTCGATCGCCATGGCCACTGGCAATGCGCTTCCGAAGTAAGGCTGCTGCCGGAGAAATTCGCCAGGTGGCTGGCTGATGATGCATGCGAAAAGGCTGTCTCCTCAGCAGCAGGTGCGGAAGTGACGTTCGTTGACGCTTTATGGGAAACGCGCCATCGCAAAGCGCTTACCACTATCGGGGTTCGCGAACTTACGACCGACGAACTGCTGGCCGCGCTGGCGTCGGACTTCGCTAACCGAACCGTTCCGGCGGATGAACTGTCACAACGGCACTTTCTTGAGGAAGTGATCTCCCTTGGAGAACGCTTGTCATTTCAGGCATCAAAGCTCAGGCAGCTTCCGATCTTTCCCGTTTGCATTGGCGATCACAGGACATGGGCTCCCGTTTCATCCAACGTATTCTGGGTTCAGTCCGACTCTCCCAAGGTTACCGTCGGTGGGAGTACTCCAATCATCGATGCGACCTTCACCTATACGCCGGGTGGTGGTGTTACGCGCACGCCGGAGGGCGACCGTGTGCGCATTTTCAACGGACGCTTTCGTACATTTCTTTCGCAAGTACTGGGCGTCCCGCATCACGATGAAGTCCAGCTGTTGCTGCGCACGGCGGTAAAGGAACTCAAGGCGGCTACAGGTGAACTCAGCGATGTCGCGCAACGTCGCAAAATCAATCAGCTGTGGTCGCGACTCTTCGCGCGTGCATGGAAGCGACAAAAGACGATCATCAATGACCTCGGCCAGAAGGCCTTTGATGACTTCGTCGTCGAATTGAGGAAGTGCAGGATTCCGGCGCGCGAGGTCGGAACATCCGCTTGGAGACTGGTGGAAGTATCGACTGCGTTCCTGGGCAGACCTTTCCTGCCAGACGGAGTTCTCGACAAGATCTATGCGGGCACCACCGCGCCATTCATTCAGCTCGACCTTCTCGATGAAAAAAAGCCTAAGAAGAAGAAAAGAAAAGCGAAAAGCAAGGCAATCGATTGGGCCGAATGGAGGCGTTTTTTCGAAACTATCGGTGTTCACTCCGGGCCCTTCTACGTTTCTGTTGATGTGGCGAGTAAGGATTGCCTTGGGAGTTACCAGCGTATTGGAATTGCTCACGCCACGTTCGGAGCCCTGAAAGCCGCAGCGGATGCGGCGGTCGCTGCAAATGGAGAGTTCAAGGGCGAAGGGGCTTCATCGTATTCAATCCAGCCCACAAGCAAGAGCGCTGGGCTGGATATGTATTCCTTGCTGGCGCTTCGAGACGATCGCGGCAACGCCCTCATCGGACGGCGTATCGGCCAGACTTGGGATGCCGTTGCAACCTTCGGCACTGAGCTGCGGTTTACCTGGGGCCAAAAGTATTCAAGTCGCCACGCACAAACCGCGACCATCGCATTGTTCGATCAATTGCGGGCGTTGCTCAAACTGGATTCCACCCAGGGCCTTATGCCCCCGGCGACATGCTTCATTGCGTCGGACGTTAATCGCAGGGTGCTAGGTGACATCGCGCCATTGGTGGTGGGATCGGAGGCCGGATATCCGCTGCCCATGATCCACGTACTCGGCGTGCGTGGCGACGTATGTATCGATGACTTAAATGACCTAATCGACCAATGGGCTGATGCGACGCCGCGTGAGGTGCGTAACGCGGCCCAGTTTCAACCAATGATTGAAGTCGTTTGTCGCTACCTTGAGGAACATCCGGATCAGGCGCCTCAGGCCGAATTCAAACTGCGTCTGCTTGACCCCGAGTCCGGAGAGATGAGGGGTGTCGCGGATTGGATGGCAGCAGCAGCGCCGCAGCAGTTCGACGCGCCTATTGTTGCCCGTTTGAGGGAGCTTCTCGGTCGTAGCGAAAAGCGCGACGCTGGCAGTCTCGCAGGGATTCTGTTTGAGATTGGCGATGTGGCCACGCAGGACGAGGCGTTCTTCAGGGCTCTTGCCGCGCTGGGTAGGCAAGTCGTTGTGGAAGGTAGTGCAACTGCGCTACGTGTATTTGAGGCGAAACTTGCTGAGATCGGCATCAGCTATGGTGGACGCATTATCAAAAGCCGGCAGGAGCTGCCGTTGGTGTGGGATGTCTATCCGGTCCCTGCCACTGAGGGGACTTGGCTTAGTGGTGATATGCCTGCAGAACAGCATCAATTCGTGTCCCAAGCGCTGCGAATTCTGGGCTGGCCGTGCGTTTCGTCAGCCCGAATAAGCGTCGGCAATGCGGAACGTTCGCGGTCGCTGGATCAAACGGTCGCGCGACAGATAGCATTCACCATAGAGGATGTGACCAAACGGCTATCGCTAGGGCGACCTGATATCGGCGTACGGATACGTTCGGTTGAGTTTCTCAAGTCGGCTGAGGCGATTCTGGTCGGCGTGCGCATTGTCAATGGACTCACGATCCGGGTCGATACAGGGTCCGTGGGGTCAAAGGCTCGGGTGCCCTTTTGGCGCGTCGACGGAGCTTTCTATGTGGACGAGGCTTGCCCCGTTGAGAAGGCGGTGCCGGAGTTTATCGATTATGAAACGAACGCGACGTGTAGAGGGTTCTTCGATCTCGTGTGGGAGCAGGCGAAGGCACAGAGCCGTGTCACGCCAGGTGGTGGAGAGGCGGAGCCCACAGACCCGCCGCCACATCCGGGCGGCAGCGAAGGGGGAGCCGGTGGAGGTGCGGGAACCGGCGGCGGGGAGACGGGGGGCGGTGGCGGAACAGCCGGCGGCGGGGGTGGCGAGTCGGGCGGCAGTGGAGGACCGTCACCGGGGACAGGTGGTGACTCACCCGGCGACGGCGGACCTCGGAGGAGACTGTGCAGTCTTGTGATGCTTGGCGGAGGAAGCGTTGGCGGAACCAAGGACGGTGGCGGCGATGGCAACAAGGAAACCAAGGAGGTGGAGGAGGCTGGACGAAGGCGGATGCTCGCGTATTTCCAGGGCAAGGGTGCTCAGGTTGTCTCCCGTGAAGCAGAGAACGTCGGCTACGACTTCGACGTGACCGTTGGCGGAAAGACAATCTTTGTCGAGCTGAAGTCCAGCAAGGATCGTTGGCAGGGTTGGGAGCATGCGTTGACCCGCAACGAATTTATTCAGGCATTCGCCAAGGGCGAAGACTACTTTTTGTGCGCTGTTGACAGAGTTTTGTCTGAAGACTGGAAGATCTATTTCATCGGAAATCCGGCCGGCATGGTCGATCAATACATATTCGACGACCCGTGGAAACGCGTGGCAGTGGACATGAATGACATCTTGGCTCATATGAAGTCTGCGGAGGACGGCAACGAGACGGTCTAGGCGCACTTATCGGTCCTCGCCAATCTACTTCATGTAATCTGTCTGAGGGGCGGTTAGATTACATTGAGTGGGCCAACAGCCAAGGACATAAGGCAGGATTTCGTTATTTGGGCCTTGTTGCCCCAGTCACAATCGCGAGATTGTGCAGCGCCAATGCGAGTCGATTGGCCTCTCCTTCCAGTTCCAGATATTCAGGTCCGAAGCGGCGGCATGCTGCGCACGTGCACGCAATAGCATCCATAGCGTTGTCTGCTGACGCGCCGACCATGGCGAGCCGCTTTCCATCAGCCGCAGCCCGTACGTAGTTCGAGCTGTCTACTGAATCGACGCCTCGCGCAAATAGCTCCTTGACGAGGTGCGGTAAACCAATTCCGAACACGTGGAGTGGACGCTTTGCGTCCACGCTACGGATCGCGGCTACGATTTCCAATATCGATTCAGGTGTTCGGATCCTAGGAACCATGCCGCCAAGCGCAAAACCATCAAAATCATGGGAAGCAAACTGCTCAGTTATTCGTCGTGCCGAAGGGGCATCCCACGCTTGGATCGACGCGAAGAGGAGAAAGGCCTTGTTGGAACGATTGCGAAGCGCCCAAAGCGCGTTCTTGATTGTGGCCGATTGACGGTGCTCGGCGTCAGCCAGAGGCAGTCGAGGGGGAATAATGAAATCAACGGTGGCGCCGATATCAGCGTGCTGTTCCTGAAAGGCGAGTACGTCGGGTGGAGATATTTCGTCTCCTTCCTTGGTATGAATCGCCGTAAATGCGCCGTGATCCACGTACTCGGCACCCTCGAAAAGACTGGCGAATCCGCCAGAGTCAATGAACAACACACCATCTGGTCGTTCGGTCATCATCTTGGCGTAGTGATAGCTGACCATGACACCTCGACCGAATCTTTTTAGATAGGGTTGAACGAGTTCGTCCAACGGGAATTTGCCGCCGAAAGTTGTGACCGGGAAGAAAGCTGGAAACGCCAGAGGCCCTGACGATGTCGACAACGATTTCATCGTTGGCCTTTTCGCGTAATACCGCCGAATGGCGCTTTAAGGTAATTCGCGCCCGTGTAATCAACCTTCCGACCGTTGTAGATGTCGTAGGATTTCCCGATCTTCATCCAGAGCTCGGCAAGCGAGAGTCGCAGTGGGCGGGTACCCCCAGGATCGGAGAACTGCCTCAAGAGAGGCCGGAGATCCCCGTCGTCGTGCAATGCGAGGCGTGCACGCAGGACGTGCTTGCATTGTGAATGCCCCTTGGCGAAGTCGGCGCAGTCGCATGAATAGCTGCGTGTGCCTATGGCGTTTTCTGTAACAGATACGGCGTGCGGCTCGGTTCCACCGCTAACGCGCACGACCTCGGCCGAGAGATGGTCAACGCGAAGCTCCAGGGCACGGCGAAGTCGGTAGGGGTCGACCGCATGATTTTTTGTGCGTAGTCGAGGGGAGGGCGCAAGTTCGACAGGTGCAGAGATCGAATACTGTTTCGTCTCATCGAGCACGGGCTGTAGTGTCTTTGCTGACTCGAGTATCCGCTCGGCGACACCGACTCCGGAGCCGATGACATCTGCCAAGTGTGCGGGGGGCAGGTTTATGACCTCGATGATTCGGAAGATGCCCTCATTGCACAATCGTTGCGCGCGTTTCGGTCCGACTCCTTCAATTTGTACAAGTTCCAACGCCCCTTTTGGAATGCCGTAGGCGACCATAGTCTTGAGGGAATCGACGATCAGTTCATGCGCGGAGGGAAGAGGCGACTCTTCGCTGTTCGCTTCCATCGCCTCTTGGAGATGCCGCCTCCGGTTGAGTACCGCGAATATTCTTTGGGCAGCCTCGAGTATCCAGACCGCGTTGCGTTTCAATGATGCGAGATCTGCGGGGTAACAATCGAACTGACTCGCCAGGTCTTCGAGACTTTGCTGCCGCGTATGCCCGAGTAAGATGACAGCACATTTCACCCCCGATAGCAGGGTCCGTTCGTTAATGTGGGTGAACAATCGCAGGATTTCAGGCGATCGCCAGTCGAGCAACGCGCTGGGAGTCTGAAGGACTAAATCCCCCATCTCGTCGATTTCCTCGAAATTGAAGCCGAGCTTCGGGGTGACTTCAGAGGCGAGACAGACGCCAAGAAGAATATCGAACTCGCTCGGCGTATCAATAGTGTCGAAGATCGCCTTGAACAGCATGACGGTCGTCGGTGTGATCGACATTTGCGTGGCGATCCGCCCGAGCGC
>SXGU01494258.1_pt1 | contig 29970 bp, 27 predicted proteins | sample 3174531 | NCBI WGS metagenome assembly SXGU01 (sample SAMN11356863, study PRJNA531348) | freshwater metagenome | isolation source: freshwater sample F1-140 | place: China: Fuxian Lake, Yuxi | collected 2017-12-25 | reverse complement strand
TAAGGATGGACAGTCCCTTCTCCCTCCGGGAGAAGGTTAGGATGAGGGGATCAAATAAGGCTTTTTTCCTTATTTTTATTCTCCTCACCCCAACCCTCTCCAGCAGGAGAGGGAGCTTTTTCCTTAACTTAATGGCAGTGAAGCTCCTGCTTGGGAACCCCAGTGAGCAAAGCTCCAGCTTTGCGAGACGGGAAGCTGGAGCTTCCTACACTGAATTCCCAAGCTGGAGCTTGGGAACTAGCGTTGACTTAATGGCTGCGAGCCGGAGCTTGGAAACGAGCGTACGGATACCTTTACCTCACATCGCTTTAGAACTGACGAGATTTACATGGATTTTCGCATTACCCCAACCTTGATCTATACACTGCTTAGCGCACAACTGGCCGCTTGCGTGGTCGGCCCCGATTATGTCCGCCCGCAGGCGACGATTGCCCATGAATTCAAGGAAAGCAAAGGCTGGAAACAGGCTCAGCCGCGAGACAATACCCTGTCCGGCAAATGGTGGGAAATTTTCAAAGACCCCAAGCTTAATGCCTTGGAAGAACAGGTCGCGACCGCCAATCAGTCGATCATTCAGGCCGAGGCGCAATACCGTCAAGCCCAGCATCTGGTGCAGTCGGCGGAATCGGCTTTTTTCCCGATCGCCAATTTGACCGGCATGACTAACCGTTTCCGCGCCGCCAGCGGCCAAAGCGTGGCGGTGTCGGGCGTCAGGAGCCTGTTTGGCGTTGCCGGTGCCATCGCTTGGGAGCCGGATTTATGGGGCAGCGTTCGCCGTCAGGTCGAAGCCAATACCGGCAACGCCCAAGCCGGCGCGGCGACTTTGCAGGCGTTGCGGCTGTCCAGCCAAGCGGCGCTGGCGCAAGATTACTTTCAGCTGAAAGTATTGGATGAGCAAAAGGCGATGCTGGATGAAATCGTGGCCGTCTACACTAAAACCCTGCAAATAACCCAAAACCGCTATGCGGTCGGCGTGGCCGCCAAGAGCGAGGTCGTGCAGGCTGAAACCCAACTGGAATCGGTCCGCGCTCAAGCCATCAATCTCGGGGTGCAGCGGGCGCAACTGGAACATGCGATTGCGGTCTTGATCGGCAAATCCCCGGCCGAGCTGTCCTTGAGTCCCGCTCGGCTGGACGTGCGGCCGCCGTCGATTCCGCTCAGCCTGCCTTCCGAGTTGTTGGAAAGACGCCCCGACATTGCCGCCGCCGAACGCAAGATCGCCGCCGCCAACGCCCGGATCGGCGTCGCTAAAGCGGCGTATTACCCGAGCTTGAATCTGGCCGTGACCAATGGTTTTCAAACCTCTACATTGGATAACCTGTTCAAGATGGCCAGCCGCTATTGGGCGCTGGGTCCGGCCGGTACGGCGTTGACGGTATTCGACGGCGGCGCCAAAAACGCCCAATACAAACAGGCCCTAGACGATTTCGACGCCAACGTTGCCGCTTACCGGCAAACGGTGCTGACCGGCTTTCAGGAAGTGGAGGATAATCTGGCCGCCTTACGGATATTAGAAGAAGAAAAGCAAGTGCAGGATAAAGCCGTAGACGCAGCCAATCAGGCGTTGAGGTTGACGATCAATCAGTATCAGGCGGGAACCATCAGTTACCTGAATGTCATCATCGCGCAAACTGCGGCTTTGTCCAATCGGCAGACTGCGGTACAGCTGCATGGTCAACAACTGGCGGCTTCGGTGTTGCTGGTCAAAGCCTTGGGCGGCGGTTGGAACGTAGCGATGCTGCCGAACGAAGAGCAAGCAGGCGGCGAAGTGAAGTGGACGGATTATTTGATATTGCCGGTGGAGTGATAGGGTCTTGCTGGCTTGTGGGAAACGTGTAGCCTGTGTAAGCCTTAAAGTAATGCCCACACAATTATCTAAAATTATATATAATGAAACCTAAGTTCTTAGCCACTATCGGGTAGTTATCATGGCATTAAAATTTTACGACAGCCCATTTCACGTCAATCACGATGCGGAAATAGCAAGCAAAATGGTTATGAAAATGGATTTATCCATCATGCTCAGCCGTTTAATCGAAAGCAAGCAATGGACGCAGGCGCAGGCGGCTGAACACCTCGGGGTCAAGCAATCGCGCATATCCGATTTGGTAAACGCCAAAATTGAAAAATTCACCATTGATGCGTTGTTCGATATGCTCGATAAACTTGGCTTTCAAGTAAGCTGGTCTATGCCGTCATTACAAAAAGCCACTGTCGTTATAGAAACTAAAGCTGTTCAAAGAAATTAGTTCAATTTACGTTTCTTCTTGGCTTCGATTAGATTCATCCATCTTAAATTTAGGTTGTCATTATGTCATCGATTATTTTCTATCTTGATCAAAATCAAGCTTTCGTAGCAACAGACACATTAGCTGTTGAACCTGGTGGCGTTCCATCTCAATTTTGCAGCAAAGCAATCTATCTTCCTCATTTGAGAACAATTATTGCTGGGACAGGACTGGGTATGTTTTCGGGTGATTGGGCTATGTTTGTGAACAATCGAATGGTTCTTTCCGGGATTCAAAATCTCAATCACCACACTCCAACGGCATTGCGTAGACGCTGGGAAGAATATAAACAGGAGTTCGATCTGTCTGAAGACATGACAGCAACTGTGTATCAATTCGGGTTCACTGAAGATTCTGATGAAATGGTTGGTTTTGCCTATAGGTCAAGTAACGCGTTCGAATCGGAGCCCCGACAATATGGTTATGGCATTAAACCTGATTGCTCTATTCCTCAAGACGGAAGTCTCGTAGAAAATTTACCTGCCATGATGAATGAGCAGCGCTTAATTCAGAATACTAAACCAGAGCATGAGCGGCTCTATATCGGCGGGCAGGCAATTGGAATGCATTTGACTAGGGACGGTTGCAATATTTTTCAACTCTTTGAATTCGATGATTATGAAGATCATTTAGAGCAGATTATGAGCAACCATGTGAAGAAAAACGATATAGTCCCGTAGGGTAAGCTGTGCGTACCTTTCAGCTGGTGCTTCTACATGGGTTTATCAAGAAAACCCAAAAAACACCGAGGCAGGAATTAGAACTTGCCAAGGATAGATTAAAAATATTGAGGGGTACGAGATGAACCAACATATTGGCTCTGACTTTGACGATTTTCTCCAAGAACAAGGTATTTTTGAAGAGGTGGAAGCTGCGGCAATAAAAAAGGTGATTGCCTGCATGATTACGCAGGCGATGGCCGACACGCATATCAGCAAAAGTGAAATGGCTAAACGCATGAAAACCAGCCGCGCTCAATTGGATAGATTGCTCGACCCTAATTGCCATTCCGTTACCTTGGCAACATTGACCAAAGCCGCCGCCGCTATCGGTAAAAAAATCTCTATTAGTTTTGAAGATAACGACACGCAAACGGCTTGATATACTTGAAACTGTCTCGTTCCCACGCTCCGGCGTGGGAATGCAGTGAGGGACGCTCCAGCGTCCTGTACCGCTGGAGCGGTACTCCGGCATTCCCACGCCGGAGCGTGGGAACGATGTCGCTTTATTCACTTCGGCCTCTGTATATAACGAAGAGCGCAACGCAAAGAAACGAGGAATTCTTCATGGCGACCTGTCTTCTTTCTGCCCAAACAATCCAAAATAAATAAATCCGCTCTCGGATTTAAAGCCTTTTTAAACCCTTAAGGTTCCCGTCTAACTTCACCTCGTCCCCACTCAAGCCAGCTACACTTCAGCAGTGTTGATCAAGAAGCAGACAAGTAGCAAAAGTTTCCGGAAATTGATGGTTAACAAGCAGGCCCTCATTAGCTCTCTTTTAAAAACGCCCCGGCTTTAATCGGACAGCCCTCTACGCGAACCCCGCAACACCTTATAAATACTTTAAATATAGCTAGTTATACTTTGTAACAGCTGTATTTTCCCTCATCTTTCCAAGCAATCCTGATATGGCATGGAACATGCTCTAGTCATAATGACAGCATCAACTAGAGCCGGTCGACAGGAGGCACTCCTTTCGATTCATCCCTCAGTAACAGGATTCGGCATTTTTTTTAAGCAACGGGAGATCTCGCATGAATAGTCCTTTAGTGGCTTTTGATAAATTTGAATCGTTAACTCTCGCACCTGAGAGGAAAAGGGCCGATGTCGTTCCGATCAATCAGGACATCGGTCGATTGATGGAAAGCTTGTCCGCCTCATCGGCTGCCCTCGCGTTGGGGAATTTTAGAGCCGGCTCCGATTTTCGCGATAACAAGGCTATCGATTATCTGATTATTGCGGCCTTGTCGATACTGGTGCATACCACCGTTGTCGATCACTTCAAGCAGGTATCGGTTGAAAAAGAGCAACAGGTCGAGCCGGTCAAGCCGCCGTCCAAGGTGAAGATTTCGTTTGTCCGGCCTCAGCCGAAACCGGTTATTCAACCGCCGCCTCCGCCGCCACCGAAAGTGGTTGCGCTTAATAAGCAGCCCAAGCCCAAAGTGCAGCCTAAACCCGCGCCTAAAGTTGAACCGCCACCGGTGGCAACGCCGAGCCCTGTGCAAGTTGAAGCGCCGGTCATTTCGGCCCCGCCGGCTCCACCCGCGCCCGCGGTCGTGGAAAAAGTGACCGAACCCAGCGCCGGCGCCGGCTATTTGGATAACCCGCCGCCGGTCTATCCCGACGTGGCGATGGATCGTGGCTGGGAAGGAAAGGTGCTGATGAAAGTGCATGTGCTTGCAAGCGGCAAACCGGACAATGTTTCCGTAATCAAATCCAGCGGAAAAGAAGTGTTAGACGATGAAGCCGTCAGAACGGTTAAACACTGGTCGTTCATTCCGGCCACGCGCGGAACAACGCCCACTGATGGTTGGGTAACGGTTCCTATCTCTTTTACTTTACAAGGTTGAGGTTTTATTTATGACAGACACAACATCCGCGACCGCAGGAGTTTCCCAAGCGGCCGCTCAAACACCGATTTCAGGCGCCGACATTGCCGGCGCGGCCCCTGCGGCTTCAGCAGCTATTGCTCCCGGCGGCCATGAAATTACCTCGGCTTTGATCGTCGACGGCACTTTATGGGTTTTAATCGCCTTTTCGGTAGTGACCTGGGCTTTGATACTGATCAAAGGCATTCAGCATTTACGGATTTCTCACCACAACAGGATTTACGCCAAGAAATTTTGGGGAGCCCAGGATTTTCAGGCCGCCTCGGCCTTGGCAGGGCATAAAGGACCGGCGGCCAGGGTTGCCGATGTGGGTTTTACCACGTTGATTGAAGCCGACGGCGGCACTACGACGCACGATCTTGAGCATACCGGAGATCGTCAGGAATTGTTGGACAGACGTCTGCGCCAGCAAATGCAGAAAGAACGCGGCGCGCTGGAAAGCGGCTTGTCGATATTGGCGACCATCGGCAGCATCTCGCCGTTCGTCGGCTTGTTCGGCACGGTTTGGGGCATTATGGGCGCGCTGACCAGCATCAGTAAAACCGGCTCGGTCAGCCTAGAAGTGGTGGCCGGACCGATCGGCGAGGCCTTGGTTGCCACCGCTGTCGGTATTGCGGTCGCGGTGCCGGCGGTAATCGGCTACAACTTTTTTATTCGCCGAAACAAGGTGATCTGGGCGTCTCTTGACGACTTTGCTATCGATTTTGTCCATCTCGCGTTGAAAACGTCGTTTTTAATTAAGCGCCCGATTGCCGTGCGCACTAGCGGAACGGGAACGAAAAAGCCCGTTCTTAAAGCCGGTAATGAGGACTTGGAAGCACAGGGGGTACATATCTAATGGCTATGAATACAAAAGACAGTGGCGGCGACGATGACGTGATGGGCGAAATCAACGTTACGCCGTTGGTTGACGTGATGCTGGTGCTGTTAGTGGTGTTCATCGTGACGGCTCCGTTATTGACTCAAGCCGTACACGTTAATTTGCCGAAAACGGCCGAAACCGCAGCGCCCGAGGAAAAAGAAGCGGTCTATGTCAGCGTCGATGCGAAAGGCAAGGTCTTCATCGATAAAACCGAGATCGCCTTGGATTCTTTTGAACGCGAGCTATTAACCCGCAAGGCGGCCGATCCTGAAATAGCGCTCAATCTAAATGCCGACGACGCCGTTCAATACGGCATTGTCGCCAAAGTGATGTCATCGATAGAACGCTCCGGAATTACCAAGTTATCGGTTCTGACAATCCCCGGTAAGTAATCAACGCAGAAACGTTTAAACCGGCCTTTTTAGGTCGGCTAGGGATGCTTTGTCCACAAAAACAGGGCTGACCTCATTATTTTAATTTTATGAAGGACTTTACCAAGATGAGTATTAACCAGTTAGGACCGCGGCGGATTGCCGGAAAAACCCCGAAATCGTTGACAGGGCAATGGCTTAAAAGCCGATCGTTAGCCACCGACATCGTTACTGTACTACATGGAAATACAGCGAAAGCGGAAACGATGACACGCGCTCGGACTGCGCTAAACGGCGCCGCAATGGTTCTTGCCGGAGCTTGTCTGTTAGTGCCGGACTACGCTTTTGCCCAAGACACTACAGCGGATTTAGCGGCAGAAGTTGAACGCTTAAAGAAAGAATTAGGGACGACGAAAAAGGAAAACGAACTGCTTAAAAAAGCGGTCTCGGGCGGCAATGCGGCGCCGGTTGCTGCCGCGGATGCGCTATCCGCCCGGCCGGTCTTGGCGGAACCTGTTGTTGCGGCAACGGCTGAAACCGTAAACGCCGAGCAAGCGGGTAAAAATAAGCCCGCCGTGGAAGAGGCTAAAAATTTGTCGGAAGTCACGGTCACCTCGCGTCGCCGCGAAGAGAAGCTTCAGGATGTGCCGGTGCCGATCTCGGTGTTGGGCGGCAAAAATATTGAGCGGGATAGAACTTATGACGTTCAGGATTTAACCAAGCGCGCGCCCGGTTTAACCGCGACCACGCCGAATGCCCGCAGGACCGGTATTTCGCTGCGCGGTATCGGAAAGGCCAGCGGTAACGATAGTATGGAACCGGCTGTCGGCGTCATGGTCGACGATGTCTATTTAAGCCATGTCGGCATGACTTATCAGGACTTCACCGATCTTGATCGCGTCGAGGTATTGAGGGGACCGCAGGGAACCTTGATGGGGAAAAACACCACCATAGGCGCCATTAACTATGTCAGTAAAGCCCCTACATTTAGACAAGAAGGAACGGTTTCTGGAGAAGTCGGCGGCAATCAGCAAACCGGCATATTGCCCGGCGCATTCAAGATTAGATCGTCCTACGGCAATGCCATTGTCGATGATTTACTGGCTTTTCGCGGCTCGGTCAACGTCGATAAGCAGGACGGCGATATTCATAACATCAATCCTCAAGGCGGCACCATTAACGAACGCAACCGCTACGGCGGACGTTTGCAGTTCTTGTTGACCCCTTCGGATAAGCTGAGATTCAGGCTCAATACGGACTATTCGGAAGGCAAAGAAAACAGCAATGTCAAACCCGCCATGATCGATCCCGCAACTTTTGCCGATGGTTCGTCAAGAACCGCCGGTACAGGTCTTACTTATACTTCGCGGCTGCAACGCAACTATTTTGGCGGCTATAAACCGATCATCGGTTCGCAATCCTGGAACCAGGATGATTTAGGCCAAGCCCAGCCCTTGCTTACCAAGAACGGCGGCGTTTCAGGCAAACTCGACTGGGATCTGGGGCCGGGAACACTGACCTCAATAACGGCCTATCGCGAATTGCATTTCGATGCCAAAAACGACAGTGACGAGACCAAGTTCGATATTAACCGGGGCGGCACCAAAGTCGATACCAAACAATACTCGGAAGAACTTCGCTATGCGTGGTCGCCTGTTAAATGGCTGGATAATCAAACCGGCACCTTCCTGATGCATACCCAAACCGATTCTTTATCACGCACTTTATACGGGCAAGATGCGGGCGCCTTTTATGCGACCACCGCGCGATACGACGCTCTGGCCAATAACAGCGGGCTGTTAAAAGCGTCGCTAAACAATATTTATTCGACCACGCTGACTACGCCGTCTACCGATAGCGTGGCTTTGTTCGATCAAGCCAATATACATCTGACCGACAAAGCGACGCTGACCTTGGGCATACGCGAGACCTTTGAAAGTAAAGGCAGCGGCACTTCAGCCACGCTGACGAATTACGACGGCTCTGCGGTGACGGCATTGACCGCCGGCGGAACGGCTGCCGAGATTGCCGCTGCCAACGGCGTCCGTGCCGACCAAAAATTCAAGCAATATGCGTTTAAAGACGCCAACGGCATTCAAGAATGGTCGACATCGTGGCTGGCTAATCCCAGTTATAAGATTAATCCGAATTTAATGGTGTACGCATCGGCGTCCGGCGGACAAAAATCCAGCGCGATCCAGTTCAACAGCTCGGATGGATCGACTATATACGTCAAACCGGAAAAGACGCTCGATTTCGAGCTAGGCACAAAAAGCTTGTTGTTCGACAAATCGCTGATGTTTAACCTCAATCTTTACCACACCACGGTGAACGATTATCAGGCGACAACCAACGTCGTCGACCCGACCACGACAACCGGTTACCGCTCCCAGTTAGGCAATATTCCGGGCATAGAAGCCATGGGGCTTGAAATCGATTCGGCTTATTATCCGACCTCGTATCTGAGCTTTAATGCGGGCGGCAACTATAACCATGCCAGATATAGCGATTGGAAAACAGCGACCTGCCCTACCGAGATTAAAGCGGCAAACTGCGACAACACCGGCAAGCAAATCGTCGGCGCGCCCGATTTAACCGGTATTTTCGGCGTCGATTTGCATAAACCGTTGGGTTACTACGGCTTAACCGGTCATGCCTGGGCAAACACAGTGGTGCGTTCGAGCCAGAATCTTGAAGCCCAATTATCGGTATACGGCAAACAAGCGGCGTATCAGGTTACCGATATAGGCGTGGGCCTGTTTACCGGGAACAAAAACAAATATGAGGTGAATTTGGTCGCCAACAATGTTTTCGATACCCATTACACCACCAGTATCAACAATTTCAGCAATACCGGGGCTGTCGGTTATGACGGAATCGGCGCACGGCGTTATGTGGGCTTGCTGCTGCGTAGTACTTTTTGACGATTAAGAAACCGTAAAAACGCATCGATAGGTCTTGGCAAGCCATAAATTTATTTTTAATAGAGGACAACAAAATGTTACACAAATCTCTTTCCGGAAACCTGCGCTATATCATCGCCGCTTTGCTGATTGCTTCTTCGGCACAGGCCGAAGTATCGGTAACGCCCGATATTCCGGGCGTCGTGTCCAAAGATACGACGGTTGAATTGATCAAAGACGGCTTCGACGGCACCGAAGGCCCTATCGGCTTGCCTGACGGCAGCCTTTTATTCACCGAAACCAAAGCCAACCGGATTATTCAAATAAGCCCGGATAACAAAATATCGACTTATCTGGAAAACAGTAACGGCTCCAACGGGCTGGCGTTGAGCCCGACCGGCAATCTGATTTCCGTGCAAAACCTTAAGCCCAAAGTAGGGATCGTCTATCCGAAAGACCGGGAAAAAACCTTGGCCGAGAACTTTCAAGGACACCCGTTTCAGCGCCCGAACGACCTGGTTCTGGATAAAAAAGGCGGCATCTACTTTACCGATATAGGCACGCGTCCGTCCGCCGAAAGCCCTACTCCGCCGCCGTCAACGCCCGGACTTTATTACGTTACGCCTGACGCCGTCTTAAAGCGTGTGGCAACCGACATTGAGCGGCCTAACGGCGTGCAGTTGAGCCGTGATGAAAAAACGCTCTATGTCGCCAACACGGCTGGAGAACATGTACTTACCTACAGTATTGCCGCGGATGGATCGATTAGCGGTAAACGCAATTTTGCCAAACTCGCCGGTTTTAGCCAAACCGATAAAGGACCGTCCAGCGGTGCGGACGGTTTGGCCGTTGATCAGGAAGGCCGTTTGTATGTGGCGTCGAATGCCGGGGTCGAGGTGTTTAATGAAAGCGGTCAGGCCTTAGGCATTATTCCCATTCCACAAAAGCCGCAGAATCTGGCTTTTGCAGGAAGCGATAAAAAAACACTTTATGTGGTCGGTCGCGGCGCGGCTTACAAAATACCTGTGCTGACCCCTGGATTCAAAGGCCGCGCGAAATAGTTAAACGGCTAAGGCCAATACTATAGAGCCATGTAGCGATTTATCGTTCCCACGCTCCGGCGTGGGAATGCAGTGAGGGACGCTCCTGCGTCCCGTACCGCTAGAGCGATATTCCGGCATTTCGACGCCTCGGAATGCCGGAAACGCCACCTCGCGCTACGCGCTTGGATGGCCTTATTCCGGCTACTTCGAGATGTGTATAAAGATGAGCACCGGAGCGCGGGAACGAGTCGCTTTATTCTGGGCTCTTTACTTAAACCTAATAAACACATGAGGAGATGACATGGCGCGAAAAACAGCTAAAGATTTCGATCCGGAAGTGCTGAGTTTGTTCGATAAATATGTCCACGGCGATTTATCCCGCCGAGGATTTTTGGCTTCGGCCGCAAAATTCACAGTGCTCGGCCTGACTGCCGAAGGCTTGCTTGAGGCATTGAATCCGCGTTTTGCCGAGGCCCGGCAGATAGCCCTGAATGATCCGCGCATTTCCGCTGGCTATGTCGAATATCCCTCGCCATCCGGTTACGGCAAGATCCGGGGTTATCTGGTTCAACCGACGCAATTCGCCGGCAAGCTGCCGACGGTGCTGGTTGTGCATGAAAACCGCGGCTTGAATCCGCATATCGAGGATATAGCCCGGCGCATCGCGCTGGATAATTTTATCGCTTTCGCTCCCGACGCGCTGTTTCCGTTGGGCGGCTATCCGGGCGACGAGGATAAGGCGCGCGATTTGTTCAAAAATCTCGATCAAGCCAAAACCCGGGCCGACTTTCTCGCCGCGGCCGACCTGCTGAAAAACCTGCCCCAAGGCAACGGCAAAGTCGGCGCGGTCGGTTTTTGTTACGGCGGCGGCATCGTTAATTTCCTGGCGACGCAGCTTCCCGGCTTGGCCGCCGCCGTGCCATTTTACGGCAGCCAGCCGAATGCTGAAGACACCGCGAAAATCAAAGCACCGCTGTTGCTGCATTATGCCGAACAAGATGAACGCATTAACGCCGGTTGGCCCGCTTACGAGGCGGCCCTAAAAGCGTCCGGCATTAGTTATGAAGCTTACCTTTATCCGGGCGTGCAACACGGCTTTAACAACGATACCACGCCGCGTTTCGATGAGGCTGCCGCAAAGCTGGCCTGGCAGCGCACGATCGGCTTTTTTAATACCCATCTGCGTACTTAGGCAACTCGCAATAAATATCCCATAGATTCGAATAGTTCCCATGCTCCGGAGACTGTGAAAGTATTCGTTTTAGAACAAAATCAAAAGCATTCACCACGAAGGACACGAAGGACACGAAGGACACGAAGTTTTTAATGCATTGAGTTTAAATAATTATTTTTCCTTCATGATCTTCGTGTCCTTCGTGGTGAAGAGGTTTTTTAAACTCATTTTGATAATACTTTCACCGTCTCTCCGGCGTGGGAACGATAGCGGTGGGGATTTATTAGTGCAAGTTACCTTAACTGAATGCAGGTTTATCCAAAAGGAGAGAGATATGTTGAATAAGAAAATAAAGAGTTTCCGCTTGAAAATAGCGGCATTAGCCTTGTTGACAGTGTCGTTCGGCGCGTTAGCCGCCGAAGCCGCGCCCAACCCTAACGATGCCGCCAAAAAACCACCGGTTCCGGCGGCGCATGGGCCTACCTTAGCCTCGTCCATCGAAGCGGCAACAGCGGCTATTGACGCCTGTTTGGCGAAGGATCAGAAAGCCGGGGTCAGCGTGGTTGATTCCGCGGGCGTACTGAAGGTGCTGCTGGCGGCGGATGGCGCTTCGGAAAGAGGCGTACTGTCAAGCACCAACAAAGCAATTACCGCATTGCACTTTAAAACCGCAACCAGCCAATTGTTCGTACAAAAAGAAACCGACAAGACGCTGGCTGAAAAGCTCGCGGCAAACTCGGCTTATAACGCCCGTCCCGGCGGCGTCTTGCTTAAAGACGGCGATGAAATTATCGGCGCTATCGGCGTAGGCGGCGCAAAGATCGACGAGGAATGCGCGTTGGCCGGCATTAATAAGATCAAAGCGCGGTCGAAATAAAACCTTACGGCCCCCCTGCTTATGCTTTTTTACCGTTTATAAACAATTTGTTATCGACGATTATGTGTGCAGCTCGTATTTTCTCTATCGCTATGATTCCTTTGTTGCTGAGTTGTGTTCAAGCTCGGGCAAGTTCATTTGAAGCCGCTACCGAGCAGGTCAAAGCGCAATTGATCGCTTCCGTCGATGCCGTGCATCCCGGCGCTGAAATTCTGCTCGGGGTACAGCAACGCATTATTCCGCATTGGCATACCTACTGGAAAAATCCCGGCGATTCAGGTTTAGGCACCCGCATAGCTTATGATCTTCCGGCGGGTGCGACAGTGGGCGAAATTCAATGGCCTACCCCGGAACGCATTACCACGGGGCCGGTGACCAATTACGGCTATTCCAACCAAGTCACGCTGCTGTCCAAGCTGAAAGTACCGGACGGCATCGCGATCGGCAGCGTTTTTTCCGTCAAGGCTAAAGTCAATTGGCTGGTTTGCAAGGAAGAATGTATCCCCCAGGAAGTTGATTTGGCGCTCGACTTGCCGGTGGTTTTGCCCGGTGCCGATAGCGGCCGCGGTAACCCGCTGATCGAAGCGGCTCGCGCCGGTTTGCCGGTAGCAAGCCCTTGGCGGATAAGCCGGACCCAGAGTGACAATGGCTTGACGTTGCGCATTCAAGGTCTCGGGCAACAATCCGGCTTTATCGGCAATGTCTGGTTTTATCCCGATGAGTGGGGCTGGGTGGCGCACAGTGCCGATCAACCCCGGCATATTTCAGGGGATACTATTGAGTTGCAGCTGAAGCCCGGCGACGCGCCGCTGTCTCCCGAAGCCCATCTGACCGGTATTTTGGCGGTGAGCGAAGAGACCGGCGGCGGCTCGGTAACGCGCGGCTATAGCGTCGATGTTGCAGGCTCCGATAAGGCGCCTGCCAAGACGACAGCGTCCGAGCCGGTGCTGGCATCGGCGCTGCTGTTGGCCTTGATCGGCGGAGTGGTGTTAAACCTGATGCCCTGCGTTTTTCCGGTGCTGTCGATTAAAGCGCTGGCGCTGATCAAACACGCCCGGCAGGATGCCCGGCAAACCCGGCTGCACGGCGCGGTCTACACGCTGGGCATTTTGGTCAGTTTTCTAGCGCTCGGCGCGATACTGATCGCCTTGAAGGCGGGTGGAGCGGAGATCGGCTGGGGTTTTCAATTTCAGTCGCCGTTATTTGTGCTGGCTGTCGCCTACTTAATGTTTGCGGTAGGACTCAGTTTGTCCGGCGTTTTCACTATGGGCGGTTCGATTGTCGGAGTCGGTTCTGCGTTGGCCGAGTGCCCCGGCTATGCGGGGAGTTTTTTCACCGGCGTACTGGCAACCGTTGTGGCGACGCCTTGCACCGCGCCCTTCATGGGAGCGGCGCTGGGTTTTGCGCTAAGCCAACCGCCTCCGGTGTTGTTGTCGGTCTTTCTGAGCTTGGGTTTAGGGCTGGCTTTGCCTTATTTACTGCTGAGCAATTGGCCGTCATTACAGCGTCGCCTGCCGAAACCCGGCATCTGGATGGATAGATTGAAGCAAGCCATGGCTTTTCCGATGTATGCGGCGGCCGTGTGGCTGGTCTGGGTATTGGCGCAGCAGTCCGGTATCAATGCGATTGTGGTGTCGTTGGGCGGCATGGTGGCGATTGCGTTTGCCGCTTGGCTTTACGAAATGACCAAGTATTCGGGGAAAACCACGCAACGCACAGGCTTGGGGTTTTCTGCATTGTCGTTAATCGCGGCCTTGTTCGGCGGCTATTTTGGTGTCGAAACATCGGCATCGGCTGTTGCCGCGCCAACCCCCGAAATAGCCGACAGGCATTGGGAAGCTTACAGCTCAGCCCGTCTTAAGCAATTACGCGCCGAAGGAAAGCCGGTATTTGTTAATTTCACCGCAGCGTGGTGCATCAGTTGTCTGGTCAATGAAAAAGTTGCGCTGAGCCAGGAAGCGGTCATTGATGCATTTAAGCAAGGCGGCATTACTTACCTGAAAGGCGATTGGACTAACCGCGATCCTGAAATCACCCGAATTCTTGCCGAGTTCGGACGCAGCGGCGTGCCGCTTTATCTCTATTATCCACCCGGCGTTTCGGCAAGTCCTGTCATTCTGCCGCAAATACTGACGCCTGAAATCGTGACCCAAGCCGTTGCCGCGTCGCTTGGCCCGGCTTAGCCGTTAACCAATGAAGGAGTTGAGCATGTCTTAGAACTTGAAAATGTTATTTAAAGCCAGCGTAAAGTCGTTTCTGTTATTAATTTTTAAGGAGTAATTATGTTAATCAATCGTTTTTCTCAATTTGTTTTGGCAAGTTTAGTGTTCGTTGTTGCCGTCGCTAAAGTCTATGCCGAGCCGGTCGTGAACCAACCGGCCCCCTTGTTTTCCGGCGCGACAGCCGACGGCACTACGCTTAATCTGGCCGACTTGCGCGGTAAAACCGTGATCCTGGAATGGACTAATCACGAGTGCCCGTTCGTGAAAAAGTATTACGAGAGCGGAAATATTCAAAGCTTGCAAAAACAGGCGGCTGAACAAGGTATCGTCTGGTTGCAGGTTATTTCTTCGGCGCCGGGCAAACAAGGCCATGTTGACGCCGAAACCGCCAAGAAATTGAATGCCGAACGCGGCGCAACGCCCGCCAACACCGTGTTCGATCCCGAAGGCAGCATCGGCAAACTGTATGCTGCAACCAATACGCCTCAGCTGTTCATCATCAATCCCGAAGGCATACTGCTTTACAAAGGCGGCATAGACAGCATTCCGTCGGCTGATAAAGCGGATATCGCCAAAGCGGAGAACTACATCAGCATCGCGCTAAAAGAATTGGCTGCCGGTAAAAGCATCACGAAAGCCAGTACTAAACCTTACGGCTGCACGGTGAAATACGCCGGTTAATTGGAATGAGCTTGCCTGTCATGGACTTGAAGCAAAAAGACTCAGTGCTCGTCCCGGTCTGGGATGTGCCGTTGCGGCTTTTTCATGGGCTGTTGGTCTTTGCCGTCGCGGCTGCTTATGTCACTGCCGAACTCGGCGGCTCCCTGATCGACTGGCACGAATACTTTGGTTTGATGGTTTTGGGCTTGCTGATTTTCAGGCTGATCTGGGGTTTTACAGGATCGCTGCATGCGCGTTTTGCCGACGCCCGCACGGATAGTGAGCTATCTAAAAGGCGATTGGCACAGTTACGGACACACGCCTCTCGGTGGTTTAGCGGTGTTCGCCTTGCTGGGAATCTTAGTGTTTGTGGTCGGTACCGGACTGTTTGCCAATGAGGACATCGCTTTTCAGGGGCCGTGGTTTCATCTGGTCAGCAAGTCGCAAAGCGACAGCATCAGCAGTTGGCATAGTAAAGCATTCGCTATTCTCAAGCTGTTGCTTGTGCTGCACCTTGCGGCTATCGGCTTTTACCAGCACTTTTGCTATCGATCGTCAAAAAGCTGAAGCGTTAGACGCCGGATTTGATTACTGCTTGACCAGGCCGATTGACGAAGACTAATTGATGGCGCTGATCAATCTATGCTGGGAGAAAGCTGAACAAATCGATTTCGCTGATGATTCGACAGGTTCACCACGAATGGAATCAACAATTTACCGTTCGTCCTTAGCCTGTCAAAAGATTGAATCAGCGCTTCCCCAGATACCTTCCTTTTTACTCAAACTCCGCTATCTACGAATATCACACGGAATGATACAAATAAAAAACCCTTATTCGAAAGCTCCGAATAAGGGTTTAGTTTGTAGCTTCGTTTAAAGTGGATTGTCCATATCCACTTTTTGCTTAATGAGCAGACGCGTAGAGCTGCTTAATTTCTTTATACCGGTTCAACGCATCAGTTAAAGATTCCTTAGCCGATTGCAACTCATTATTCTGTAAAGCTATACGCGCCTGCCTCAACACGTTGCTGGCCTGGTTGCGTTTTACATCAAGCACGTTATTGGCAATATCTTTTTGCAATTGGCGAGCGTCGGTCACCATCTCTATCAGCGCTTCATTGTTCGCGCCATTGTCCAGAGCGGTTTTAGCTTCTTCCACTTTAGCAAGCGTATTATCGATAGCCGATTTGACATCTTCATACGATGGATTCGCCACCGCAAAAGCAGTTGATGAGATTACTGCCATAACAAAAGAAAGCAGGATTTTTTTGAATGTGTTCATGGGATAAACCTCACAGTTGATAAACAAAATATGAATACGTAACGATGAACTTTTGTTTAAAACAGATTCAAGCAAATCGCTAGGTATGGTTAAATTCTAACAGATTTAGTTCTTATTAGAACTATTTTTGTTCTAATAAGAACTATTTTTTATTGCTGGTGCTTTTCCACGCTGTTTATTTATTCATAGAATGATTAATAATACTTGTTTATCAAAACCTTATGCTTATCTTCTTGTAAATTAAGTGCATGCTTGCTCTATTCTATTTACGCCATATAGTCGACAGGTCTTGCCGAAAACATCTAAAGCAACGAAACTAAGAAGCCATAATTGACTATGGAAAATTGAATTTCCCGAACCTGAAGCAGAAATGGCCTTATTGTGAATACCCTGTTTCAACTCTCAAGAAACAGAAATCATTGGCTTCATTTAACTAATGTAAGCAGACAGTTCTACTTATTACATTAATACTATTAAGGTTAAATTGGGTTCTGGCTATTATTTGGTACTAACTAAAACAATTAAATTAAAAAATGAACTCTACCTCGACATTTCCAAGCGTATTGCGTGAGCTATTACGAACACATCAAGCTTTTTTAGCCTATGCAGCCAGTCATGTTAATACGCTGGACCTGACGTTGCCGCAATACGATATTCTAATCACTTTAGGCGATACAAGCGGCATGACTTTCAAGAAACTGGGCGAGAAAACACTCATTACTAAAGGCACCTTGACCGGCGTAATCGGCCGCCTGGAGGACAAAGGACTGGTACAGCGGGTTGCTTCGGAAACGGATGGCCGCAGTCAGATTGTGCGACTGACAGCGGCCGGCGAGGATTTGTACCAACGTAGTTTTCCTGAGCATCTGTCATTCATTAACCGAATATTTGATGACTATACCCCGGAAGATATAATGAACCTTGAAGACAGCCTGCGGCGGTTACATCAAGCTGTAACCGCATTGCGTAATAATGGAAACGGAACACTTTCCGATGAAAGCGATGAGTAAAGTAATTGATTATTCGATTCCTTTGCCCCATTGCCCGGCATAAAACTGTTCGTTCAATGCCACCCGAGAACGCGCAGCTAATTCGGCTTCCTTAAAATCGTCATCAAGCACATCCACGTCGGCCTGATAGCCGACCGCCATCATTGCCATCGGTTTGCAATCGTCCGGAAGATGAAAAACCTCCCGTGCTTTTTCAGCATCAAAACCGCCCATCTGGTGCACGCTCAATCCCAATGCAGTCGCCTGCAAACATAAGCTGAGACTGGCTGCGCCGGTGTCATACATCGCCCAGCGATTAGGCTGGCCGTTATGGCTGAAATTATCCATGGCAACCGACAATATCAGAACTGGCGCATTCTTGGCCCAGCGCTTGTTTTTTTCAGCCAATGTTGCAAACGCATTTTGCCAGCCGACTTCATCGGTGGCTTTATCGCAGACCACAAAACGCCAGGGCTGGCCGTTAAAACAGGACGGCGCCCAATGTGCGGCTTCCAGCAGCGCGAGCAAATCATCATGACCGACATGCTTGGCTGGGTCAAAAGCTCTGGGACTCCATCGCGCCTGAATAATATCGTGGATTTTTACACGGGTTGGTGCCGGTTTTTGCTGCATGCCGCTCTCCTTAATTTGATTAAATAAATTTATTTACAACGTCAATACGCCGTCACGATAATCGCGAAACGCCTGTTCAATTTCTTCGGTGCTGTTCATTACAAACGGACCTGACTGCACAACCGGTTCTTTTAACGGTAGCGCGGCCAATACCAAAAATTGCGCCGACTGATCTCGCGTTGCCAGCTGTATGTTATCACCGTTAATTAACAGCCCGAGTTGTCCGGCTTTTAAAATCTTGTCCGTCCCGATAGCCAGCTCGCCTTTGTAAACATAGATCAAAACCGTATGCTGTTCATCTATCGGTATATCGAGCTGTTGCTGTGGACTTAACAATACATCGAAATACAACGGCTGTGTCGTTACGCCTATTACCGCGCCGGATATTTTTTGCGTTTTACCGACATATTCACCGGCGATAACCTTGATGTAACCGCCATCCGCTAACGCAACCCGAGGGATTTTCGCGGCGGCAAACTCCTGGTAATGCGGCGGTTTCATTTTTTCTTTGGCGGGCAGGTTAATCCATAGCTGAAAGCCGTGTAACAAGCCATTTTCCTGCTCCGGCATTTCCGAATGGATAATACCGTGCGCAGCCGTCATCCATTGCACATCGCCCGCCCGCAAATGCCCTTCATTGCCTAAATGATCGCGGTGCAACATCGCGCCTTCCAGCATATAGGTCACCGTTTCAAAACCGCGATGCGGATGATCGGGGAAACCTCCGACATAGTCCGTCGGCTGATCAGATCCAAACTCATCCAATAAAATAAAAGGATCGAAAACATTTTTTTGCTGCGGACTGACGATACGTTTCAGTTTAACGCCGGCGCCATCCGAAGTATTTTTTCCGTTTATTACCGCCGCAAGTTGTCGTGTTTGTTTACTCATCTTTAGTCTCCAATAAGATCAGGGCATCCAGCGAATATTGTCCACCGCCGATAAAGACCAGTGCCGTGGTTGCCGATAATAAAGCCAGCGCATATTCGATCCCATGCGTATCCAGGAAAAAGCCCTGTCCCCAATGCACCCAAAACAACGCAACCAGCATCGTTAGTGCATTAACCATTGCCGCCGGACGCGTCAACAAACCCAGCATTAACGCGACGCCGCCGAAAAATTCCGCGCTGCCCGCCAATAATGCCATCGCAAACCCGGGAGTTAGCCCAACCGACGCCATCCATTGCCCGGTTCCTTCCAGGCCATAACCGCCAAGCCATGCAAATAATTTTTGGCTGCCATGCGCGGCCAGGATCAAGCCGATAGGAGCGCGCAAGATGACAGCTTCCAAACCCGCGTTTGAAACAAGTGTTTTATTGATTAAATTTTTCATAATGACCTCAATGTTTTAATAATTTGAAACTTCAAGTTCATTATAGGTTTGCGCCAAGGAATAAAAAGCGATAGATTTTGCTTAATAGATTCAGAATATTTGAACAATAATCACGAAGCGAACACATGAAATATCCTATCACCCTCGACGCGCTGGAAGTACTGGATGCGATTGACCGAAAAGGCAGTTTTGCCGCCGCAGCTAATGAACTGTTCCGGGTTCCTTCGGCCATTTCCTATACCGTCCAGAAACTGGAACAGGACCTGGATGTGGTCTTGTTCCGCAAAGAAGGCAGAAAAGCCGTATTAACCCAGGCCGGAAAAATATTGCTTGAACAAGGCCGGGAAATTCTGGAAGCAACGGAACGCTTGGCTATAGCCACCAAAAAGACTCACAGCGGCTGGGAACCCGTATTTAATATCGCGATAGACACCATTTTGGATTTTGATTTTATCTATCCGTTAATAGCCCGGTTTTATGAAGTGCTGCCGGATATTGAAATCAATATTTACGAGGAAGTGTTAGGCGGCGCGCAAGAGGCGATAACCGGCAATCGGGCCGACTTAGTCATAGGCACGGGCGAGTTTCCCACACCGAACCAGGGCATCAAATACCAAGAGATTCGGCAAGTTGAATGGATTTTTACCGTTATGCCGGGACATGAACTAAGCCAAGCATCATTGCCGTTATCCCGCCAACTGATTGAGCAACACCGCTTTATCGTGGTCAGGGATTCCTCCCGGAATCAAGCCCCGCAAAGCCATCGGGTATTCAGCAAGCGGCCGGTACTGAGCGTACCGTCGATGGCGGAAAAAATTAACGCCTTATGCTCGGGTTTAGGCGTCGGTTTTTTACCGGCTCACCGGATTCAGCATCTGCTTGAACAAGGCCGACTGATTGCGTTGCCGGTAGAAGACACGATACCGATCGATACGCTTCACATAGCTTGGAAAACAAGCAACAAGGGAAAAGTCTTGCGCTGGTTTATTGAGCAGCTGTCTCAGCATGATTTCATTTAACAGCCGATCAAAATATTTTTTACTCACCACGAACGACGGCATGGATACAGGAGCAATTGCCGAGAAACGAAGAAATCAAACTTCGTATCTTAGTGATGAATTAACTACCTTCGATTTTTTGACTGCCTATTTCCTTCAATAATTTTCTGGATCAACTCATCGGCGCCATCCAGCTGATGATCGTAGACCTCGGTTTTATAAGCTGTAGCGGGCGTGGTCGTTAAGGGCTCCAACACCGAGCGGCCGGGGCTACCGGTATCGATCCGAACCACGGCCGACAATCCCGGACGCAACGGATTGGCCTTTAGCTCCTCGGCGCGCAATCCGATACGTACCGGCACCCGCTCGACGATATGGATATAGTTGCCGGTCGCGTTATCCGGCGGCAACAGGCCGAACACGCTGCCGGTACCCGCGCCCAAGCCCTGAACTTCGCCGTGATAAACCACGCCGGAACCGTACAGGTCGACAGTGATTTCCACCGGCTGCCCCGGCTGCACATCGGCCAACTCGTTTTCCAGGAAATTCGCTTCCACCCATAAATAATCCAACGGCACGATGGCCAGCAGCGGCGTTTCCGGGCGAACCTGCTCGCCGGGCTGGATACTGCGCTTGGCGACAAACCCCGACACCGGCGCCACAATCTGCTGCCGGGCATTATCCAGGTAAGCCTGTTTCAGCGCGGCGGCGGCCTGCAATACCTTCGGGTTATCGGCCGGACTGGTGTTCTGGATCAAGGCCTCGGCTCCGCCCAATTCGGCGCGAATCTGGCGAACGTCGGCCTCCAGTTCGCGGACCTGGAACTCGCTGTTTTCGATCTGCTGCGCCGATACCGCCCCGTCGCCGGCTACGCTGCGGTAGCGGGCCAAGTCTTTCACGCTTCGGTTCAGGATAGCCTCTTTGGCGGACAGTTTCTGGCGCAGCATGTCGGCCTGACTGAACGACGTTTCGATTTGCCGTACACTATCAGCCAGATTGGCTTCGGCCCGTTCCAACGCCACTTGGGCTTGCAGTCCGTCGAGACGCACCAGTACATCGCCCTGATGCACATACTGGGTATTATCGACCCGCACATCGACAACCGTACCGCTGGTTTGCGCCTTCAACGGAGCCAGGTTGCCGGTGATATAGGCATCGTTGGTGACCACAGAACGGCCGGCAACATTCCAGCAGTAAAGCAGATAAATCAATCCGGCCAGCAACGCGGCCGCTGTTACCAGCGACAGCCGGTAGCGCCGATGTTGCCGGCGCTGGTGAAAACCGAAATGGCGCTGGCGCTGGGGTTGGGTTTGGCTGTTAGTCATGATTTCCTGCCTTGCTTGACACTATCTTCGTTGTATTTTCATATCCGCCGCCCAGCGCTTCGATCAGTCCGACCGCAGCCAACAGATGGGCATTGCGCAGCTCGCTGGCGGTCAAGCGCTGTTGAATCAAGGCCGCGTCGGCATCGATAATGCCGTCACGGTTGCTGAGCCCGGCCTGATAACGCTTTCCGGCCAGTTCAGCTTCCGCCTCGGCGGCTTCCAGCGCACGTTCCTGGGCGGCATCATGCTCCAGCGTCTTCCGCCATTCGGCCAGACTGTCGGCGACTTGCTGCACCGCGGCCAACAGTGTGCCGTTATAACTTTCGGCCGCGGCATCGTAAGCCGCCTGCTGATTCTTCAATTCCGCCTCCAGCCGCCCGCCTTCAAAAACCGGCAGGGTGACGGTCGGTCCCATGCCGTAAGCGACGCTGGCGCCATGAGACAGAAATAAATCCTTTAAATTAAGACTACGCAAACCGGCAAAACCGACCAGGTTGACGTCCGGGTAAAAATTGGTTTTCGCCACTTTGATCAATTGAGCCGCCGCCTCAACCTGCCATAACGCGGCCGCCACGTCCGGGCGATGCGCGAGCAGCCCTAGGGATACCGCTTCCGGCTGCGGCAAATGTCCGGCAACGTCGATCGATTCGGCACGAATGCTTTTGCCCCAATCCGGCCCATGCCCGACCAGAGCCGCCAACCGGTTGCGCAATAATTGCGCCTGGCTGCGTATGCCGGTTTCCCGTTGCCGCGCCGCTTCCAGTTGCTGCTCTCCGGCGTAAACCAAATCCCGGCCGGTCAATCCGCGTTGCCAACGCAGCTCGGCCAGCTGCGCTTTGTTCCCGGCCTGCTCGCTCAAGGCATGAGCCAGCTCGATGTCTTCTTCGGCCGAACACAGGCGGATATAGCTGCGGGCGATAGCGGTGCTCAGCATCAGCCGCGCCATCGCCAGTTCCGAAGCCTGGGCCCGTTCCTTGCCCAATGCCGCTTCCAGCGCCGCCTTATCCTTACCCCACAGATCAAGGTGGTAACGAAAGACCGCCGGATCGATATATGCGCCGGTGAAGGTCTTGCCGCCGTTAGGTCCGTAAAAATCGCTTGCTGAAAAGCGGCGCTGATGAAATTCGACGCTGGCGTTAATGCTCGGCAGCATTGCGGCGGCCTGAAAATCGGCTACCGCTTCCGCCTGGGTCAGGCGCGCCGCTGCGGCATGCAAGCCGGGATTGGCTTTCAACGCCGTTTCTATCAGACGGTTCAGTTCGGCGTTGTGAAAATCCCGCCACCACTGCGCCCTTGGCCATTCCCGGACGATTTTTTCGGCTTGGGCATCGCCGTTCAGGGTTTGACTCAGGCTGGGCATTTCCAGCAGCGCGGCCCGCGTCCCCTCTTCCGGCAGCCATGCGCAGCCACTCAGCAATGACAAGATCGCCGCGAAAGCTATTTTATTAAACCGGGACATGACTACGGTTCCTCCATCAGTTCTTCCAGAGCGGCTTGGCGGCGCTCTTCCTTAACATTAACCAGCTGTTTCGGCCCGACCGGCTTGGCAATCCAGATCAATGCAGCCAAACCCAAAAACAGCCAAGCCGCCATCCGGAAAGTATCGTTCAGGCCGAGAATCGCGGCATGCTGGCCTGCCACGGCCGCCAGCTTGGCGGTAGCCAACTGATCGTGCAGCCCGGCATTATGCAATCGTTCGACCAACTCACTGTCAAAGCCGTCATGCACTGAGAAACTTTCGATCAGCCGGCTTTGATGAAAAGCGGCGCGCCGTTGCCAAAACACGCCCAATAATGGCGAAGCGATACTACCGCCCAATACCCGCAACATACCGCCTAATTCCACCGCCTGGATTTGCCGTCTTGGCGTCAGTCCGGAAAGAAACAAGGTGGTCAGCGGCACGAACAATACGCCCAGACAAAAGCCTTCCAACACCTGCGACCACAACGGCTGCGTAAACCAGCCGCCGCGCCCGAAAAAGTCGTAACGACTGCTCACAGCGCAATACAACGCAAATAACAGCATGTTTAAACTAATCAACAAGCGGGCATCGAAACGATGCACTATCCTATGCATCACGCCGGCCATAGGCTTGGCCAGAAACACCAGCGGCAATAACACGCTGCCGGCCAGAAACGAGGTGTAACCGGCCACTGCCTGCAAACGCACCAGCAGCACCGACAACAGGCCGTACATCAACATGAAGCTGACGCTGAGCATGATGCTGCCGATAGCGAAATTGCGCCGGGCGAACAGCCGTAAATCGAGCAGCGGCGAACGTTCCGCCAATTCCCAAACGATGAAGTAGACCAACATCAGCAAGCCCGCAAGCGTCATGCCGATCAAGCCGGTCGAGTTGAACCAGTCCGCATCCTGGCCTTGGTTGAGCACGCTCTGTAAGCAAACCAGAACGGCGGCCAACAGCAAAAAGCCCACGACATCGAACGGCAGTTTCCGCTGCGACGATGGCCTGTCGAGCAACAATGCCCAAACCAGCGCCGCCGCCAGCAACGGCAGCGGCACATTCAGGTAGAACAGCCAGCGCCATCCCAAGTGATCGGCGATCCAGCCTCCGGCGGCGGGGCCCAGCGTGAACGGGCTCAACGCGGCAATGCTCCATAGCGACACCGCGAAGGATTTGGCCGACTCCGGGTATTCGCGCATCAGCAGGGTTTGCGACAGCGGAATGGTCAAGCCGCCGAAAAAACCTTGCAACGCCCGGCCAAGTAAAAACCAGTTCAGGTCTCCGGTAACAGCGCACAACAACGAGGCCAGCGTCATCGCAGCCATCGCCGCCAAATACAAGCGGACTTCGCCGACAGCCGCCGCCAACCAGGAACTGATCGGCAGCGCCAGGGCCAGGCTGATGAAATAGTAGGACTGCATCCAACCGGCGTGACTGGGACTTACGCCGAGATCGCCGGTCGCATGTAGGCTGACCGAGGCAAATGCACCGGTGTTGAACAACACCAGAATATTGCCCAGCAGCAAGCCGAAGTTGAGGAAGAAAAACTGTAGCCCGGTCAGCGTATGCTTGACCGGCTGGGCATTATTAAGACTGTCATGAGTTAATGTGGCCCAGGCGGCTCGGGTACTTTTGTCGGTTGATGGCATGGATTTCAAATCTCTGCTGACGTGCAAGAACAGAATGTTACTCTGCCAATTGCAATAGCCATGCCGAGACTAAACCATACCAATAAAACCTTATAAAATCATAAAGTTGATAAATATACTGAGTTAAAAACAGAGAATTTCAGCGACATCGAATCACTATATTTCGTAAAATAACGAAATATGGTGATTCGGCACCCGTTAAATAAGTACCTGAACATAAGTTTCCAGCCAAGGTTCAAAGCCGGAGCGCAGGCTCCGCCTGCTTTGCAAGCAGAGCTTGCACTCCAAGATACCGGAAAACATTAGCTATTTTTTCCGCTTATACCGAGCTTTAACATCCGTGATCGTAACGTATTAGGATTCATGCCCAGTATTACCGCCGCTCCTTTCGAGCCGGAAATAACACCCGAGGTTTGTTCAAGGGTGCGTAAGATATGTTCGCGTTCAACCGTTTCTAAACTCTGCAATCGCTCGGGTTGGGTTTTAGTATGGCCGCGAGACGACAACAACGGCTCAATTTCCAACAACGGTCCTTGAGATAAAATCACCGCCCGCTCAATGACATTCTGCAATTCGCGGACATTACCGGGCCAGTGATATGCCTTTAAATGGTCCAGGCCGGCGGGAGCAATATCATCGAATCGTTTACCGAGTTTTTTTGCGTATTTATCCAGAAAAAAACGCGCCAGCAATGGAATATCGGTCACCCGTTGCCGTAACGTCGGCACCTCGATAGGAAACACATTCAGCCGGTAATACAGGTCGGAACGAAATTTCCCTAAACCGATTTCCTCGGTCAAATTGCGGTTGGTAGCCGCGATTACCCGCACATTGACGCTAATGGTTTCGCTACCGCCCACCCGTTCGAATTCCTGTTCTTGCAATACCCGTAATAGCTTGGCTTGCGCCGGCGGCGACAATTCGCCTATCTCATCCAGAAACAGACTGCCGCCATCGGCCAGCTCGACACGGCCTTTGCGCGGCTGGGTGGCGCCGGTACAGGCGCCTTTTTCATGGCCGAACAATTCGCTCTCAATCAGCTCGGCAGGTAGCGCCGCGCAATTGACTTTGACCATAATTGCCGTATTGCGGTCGCTGAAATCGTGGATAGCCCGAGCCAATAATTCCTTGCCGGTTCCGGTTTCGCCCAGCAGCAGCACTGGGGTATCGGTACGGGCAACCATCCGCACTTGCGCCATTACCGCTCTCATCAGCTTGGAGCCGCTGATAAAATCGCCCGGATTGTGATCGTCGTTGACGACCTCCTGTAGATAGCCTTTTTCCTGTTGCAGGCGCTCCAGTTTCTGTTCGGCGAGAAGACGATCATTCACATCCCGCAGGATGATGGTACAGAGTTTTTGACCGCCCGCCTCAAACGGTGAAAAAGTAGCTTCGATCGGAAATTCTTCGCCGTCGGCCCGGCGAGCGCTAAGGCCGTCCGGAGCCCAGGTCTGGGTTTTGGCGCCGATATTATTGAAAGAAATGAATTGCTTGAACAGTTTGTCGCAATGCGGAGCGATAAAACGATCGACCGGTTGGCCGATCACAAAATCGGGAGCGCAACGGAAAATTCTGGACGCCGCCCGGTTGAACAGGGTAATGCAGTGTTGCTGGTCAACGGTAACAATAGCGTCCATCGCCGAATCCAGGATCGAAGAAATCCGCTGTTCACTTTCGCTCAGCGCCTGCATGGTTAGTCTTTGCTCAGTGCGATCGCGCTGGGTTTCAACGATTGCCGCCACCTCGCCGCGCTCGTCGCTAATGATACCGGCATCAATGACCAAATACAGCCTGCGCCCGTCCGGCATCAGACACCAGTTTTCGGTATGACAAACATCGCTGCAAGACGAAAAGTCGCTAGCTTGTTCATAAAGACTGGAGACTTCACCGAGAGTGCTGTCAAGCAGCAAATCCGCCAGACAAGGTCTTTTTTTGGTATAAAAGCCGCGCCAGTGCTGATCGGAGCCAATCATCTGCTCGGCTTTCAGACCGGTCAATTGCTCACAGGCCTTGTTCCAGATCACTACTTGATGCTTGGCATTCAACACGAAAGCCGACACCGGCATGTGCTGCAATAAATGTTCGGCGGATAGGTTTTGGGTCGGCGAATTTACTTTCATATCAAATTTACAGGACAGGTCGTTGCGACTTATAGGCAACAGTGATATTCATTTTAGAGCCGGGCATTGCATGAAGTACAGCAACAGATTGACAACTTATATACAACGTTAATGCAGTTGGTACGGCCGGAAAACGGCGTTTAAACTCTCCAGTAGCCAACCATTATCATTTTGATATTACTAAACAATAAATTTTTTTTTTGGAAAAAATTCAACGCTGATCAACGGCAAATATTGAAAGTTGTCTGCCACGCTTGAACTTTGTTTGCAGCCACAGGGCTCACTAAAGCCTGAGCGCTTAAAAAAACCTATGCTGCTCCATCGACAATACATGTTTACCCGCTGCTGCCTGAGCAGCACGCATTTGCAAATACCTTTCAAACCGGCATCGCCATGACCTTGGCGACAACACCGACCCCCTATAAAACAACTTAATTATCAGCAAGATAAAAAACAAAGCGGCCGTTTTCGGTTTTTTTATGTTGACTTCAATCTATTGGCACGAACACTGCACTAACTACATCAAGTACAGCGAAGAATGGCTTTGAAGCCATTCACTCCGGTGCGAAATTTTCTGACGATCTGCGAATAGGCAGCGCGTTTCTATCCCATTGAGTAGATGAGACTAAAACATGAAACAACTAGGTAAATTATTAATTCTGATGCTGGCTTTTACGGCAACGACGGTTTTTGCCGCGGAGCACGATAAGACCAAAGCGGCCGCAGCCGAGGCGCATCCTTATACGGCTAAAACGCCCAAATTAAATCGGGCGCAATTGGATGAACTGCTGGCAAAACCCGAGCAACTTGTCCTTATCGATGTCCGTCGTCCCGATGAACTCACCAAAATCGGCGGCTTTCCGGCGTATCTGAGCATACAGAGTCAGGATCTTGAGAACAGATTGGCGTTTGTGCCTAAGGATCGCTCGATTGTAACCGTGTCCAATCATGCCGGACGAGCGGGCAAGACGGCCGACTTGCTGGCGGAAAAAGGCTTTAAAGTCGTAGGCGCGGTAGGCGCTCAGGATTATGAAGGCGAAGGCGGCACTTTGACAAAAGTCGAGATACCCGCGCCAAAACCGGCTGCTGCAAAAGCGCATTAATTCTTTCAATTCCGGGTGGCGCGACTTTTCCGAGCGCGCTTTCGCCGACTCATTAAAAACCGGTAAAACGGTCTGGTGAATTGTGATGATATGTAAACAAAAAACGATAGCAAGCGCTTGCTTGCTGGCCGTAGGCTTGCTCGCAACTGCCGCGCCGGCCTACGCTCACCATGCGTTTGCCGCGGAGTTCGATGCCAACAAGCCGGTCAAACTGACCGGTAAATTGACCAAGATTGAATGGATCAATCCGCATGGCTGGATTTATCTCGATGTAACCGATAAATCCGGAAAAGTCACCAATTGGGCGATTGAATTCGGCGGCCCGAATGCATTGATGCGGCGCGGCTTGCGCAAAACCGATTTTCCGATAGGCGCCGAGGTTTATGTCAACGGTTACCTGGCTAAAAGCGGCAAACCGGTCGCTAACGGCAGCACCGTAAAATTGCCGGACGGTCGTGACTTCTTTGCCGGCTCGGAAAATACCGGGGCTCCGGAACCGCCTAAACCGGCAAGCAATTAGGCAACTCGCACTAATAAATCCCCCACCGCTATCGTTCCCACGCTCCCGCGTGGGAATGCCGCCAGTGACGCTCCAGCGTCACGCAACGCCGGAGCGTTGCCGGATGAATTCCCACGCCGGAGCGTGGGAACTATTCGGGCTCTATGCGGTATTTATTGCGAGTTACCTTAGAGAGCGTCGTTTCAACCATAGACGGCAGTTATATGAGAAACCAGCGTAGAGACTATGAGAATAATCAACCCTAACAAGCATAAGCATAAATTTGAGCGCTCAAGCCGTTGTTGCGCATTCAAGCAACTTTCAGGCATAGCCATTTGTGCTGTTTCTATTATTTTGCTTGGCTGCGGTACACAGCCGGTCAAGACCGAGGATAACGTCGCATCCGTTGGTATGCCGCGGACTAGCGACGGCAAGCCCGATCTATCCGGGATTTGGCAAACCTTGAGCACGGCGGATTGGGATCTTGAGCCGCATCAGGCACGCAAGGATGCGCCGCCGGGTTTAGGTGTCGTGGTCGGTCATGTGATTCCTTATCAACCTTGGGCGTTGGCGCAAAAGCTTAAAAACTTCGAGAATCGGGCTACCTTGGACCCTCGGCGAAAATATTTTATGCAAGGCATTCCCCGTGCCAATTACACGCCGGAGCCGTTTCAGATTTTTCAGTCGGATAAGCAGCTTACCTTTATCTATGAATTCGGCCAAACGGTCAGAACGATACATGCGAACGGCACCAAGCATCCGGAAGGCCACATCGACTGGTGGATCGGCGATTCTCGGGGGCATTGGGAAGGCGATACGCTGGTGGTCGACGTAACGCATTTTAACGATCAAACCTGGTTCGATCGTTCCGGCAATTTTCATAGCGACGCCTTGCATGTGATTGAACGTTATAAACCGATCGGCCCCGATCATATTCAATACGAAGCCGTTATCGAAGATCCCAAAGTGTTTACCAAACCCTGGACGATCAGTCTGGTTTTTTACCGGCATAAGGAAAAGGATTTTCAATTATTGGAAAACTACGGTTTTACCTTTGATTATGAAAAATTCTATCCATGAAACAAGATTTTAAAACCTTTCAAGGTCAAGGCGAGGCGATTGTGAATCATCGATTTAATAATGTCAGGGCGTGGATTCCTGTATTGCTGGCATGCGCGGTCATAGCGCAGCCTGGGTTTGCGGCTGGCCAAGACAACTCCGCCCAATCGGGTGCTTGGACGCCAAACAGGCTTGCCGACGGGCAACCGGACGTGCAGGGTTTTTGGCGGCCGGAAAATCAAGGCACCTATTCGCTGATTAATCCACGTAACGGTCAGGACGGCAAGCCGGACAAGGACGGAAAAATCCCGAAAAGAAAAGTAAAACCCAGCCGCATCATCGACCCGGCGGACGGGCAAGTGCCTTATCTAGTACCCAGCTCTCGAAATACATCCGATAACCTATACAAGCAAAGGCTTGCCAATGTAAGTCCAACGAAACGGCTTTGCCAAGGTTTCATTGAAGAACCCAATAAAAGCAAGGATACGCTGATTCAAAATTTCAGT
>SXGU01101656.1_pt1 | contig 29970 bp, 35 predicted proteins | sample 3174531 | NCBI WGS metagenome assembly SXGU01 (sample SAMN11356863, study PRJNA531348) | freshwater metagenome | isolation source: freshwater sample F1-140 | place: China: Fuxian Lake, Yuxi | collected 2017-12-25 | reverse complement strand
CACCGACAACGCAATATACACCGACAACGCAATATACACCGACAACGCAATATACACCGACAACGCAATATACACCGACAACGCAATATACACCGGTAAGTATACATATCGGCAAGCATAAATGCCCAAATTACAGCTGGTGCGGTAACATGATGAGCGACCGCGAACGCGGTATATGTTATGAATGCAACAATCTATAGGGGAAAATGAAGAGCCCCACACATAAATGGACATGGATGAAATTAACCGAAGAAACATCAATATTGATAATATGTTGTCTAACGCCCGCCGGACAGTAGTAGAGACTCAAGCCGTTGGACAGGCAATATTATTTGATCTTCAAGATTAATTCTATGCGAGACAAGACGCGGTTATTGAGTACAGATGTGTCACAATCGAATTCAATATTGACACGTATGTACGGTACCTCCAAACGGGAGAGGATATTGGGCTGCGGTATTATACTGTTATGCCTACTTATTATTGCGTTTATCATTGTACTTTCGGTAGACAAAAAGTAGAAAATACTAATGCCACATATCGAGAGCTCCAGTTGGGCTTACTAAGCCGTGCTCATACATAGGACACACTGGGCATTTCAGGGATTTTTTGACTCTCTTTATTGTGTGTTCAGTGCGCGCTATGTCTTCTTCCTGGGCAGGCATGTATTTATTGGGTTTAATACTATCGCTTAATTTGTTTGTCATGTCCTGCAGTAAATGCTTGCCGCTATTCATCTCAGATTTGACCTGACAGAGGTATGATTCAAGTCTACGGAGTCGCTTGTTATGGTTATCTAACACACCTTTAATCAGCGTTATGTGGTTTTTGAGAGTCAGTGGATCCTTCTTACTTGGTGTCTGATGTTCAGACTGCACTAATATATTCTTTGCCATAGTCTCGTCCTTAGATACCTCGCTTACACCTCTTTGAACCTGTTTTTGACTAGCTTTTAAGATAGTCTCCTCACTGTGAATCTGCTGTTCAGCGTACTGTAAATCTGCAGCGGCCTTCAGTACACGTTGCTGTTCCTCTCCGGAAAGATTACCCTTGCGATCAAGAGTCCTGTTTATTTCAGACAAAGCTTCATGCACATTATCAACTGTTTCATCTAACTTTTCCACAGCTTTCCGTTTGTCCTTGACGACCTGCGCAACCTTGACACACCATGAGTCCGGTGAAGACGCATCACATAATATGGGTATTTGCACTTTTGGTAAAGCTTTGATTATTTTTTCCCCTTCACAGTAGCCCCATGAGCAATTCTTACCATCTTCAGACATACAGGCAAATTCGTTTCCAATTATTGTTACTGGGGCAAAAAAATCACTGTTGCAAAACCACCCATAGTTCGGTTGTTCCTCCGCTGTATGCTCACTTAGGTGCCGCGTTTCTGCCTCCGCCGTATGCTCACTTAGGTGCCGCGTTGCTGCCTCCGCCGTATGCTCACTCAGGTCTGCCTCCACTGTATTCTGTGTAGTTCCTGAGCTATACAAAGACGGTAACGATGGTAGCGATGGAAGAGATGATATGGCACCAGTGACGGAAGGGGGTAAATGAACTGGGACGAACGGGGGTACTGTCTCCATCTCTCCAAGACTACTGCCACCCCGTTGATTCACTATGATACCATACTTAGTACATATAATATAAAGTAATACTCCAACAAGTACTAATATTAGTAGCATTATATACATATACTTTATAATAATAATATCTAGCAGCATTTTGTGTTGTGTACATCAGCCGTATTGGTGAAGTGAATAGAATCCTGCATTGACTTCTGTAGCGTCACATGATTCACTAGATCTGTACTTATTTTCTCAAATGCTGCATACACGCCGATTCCTGACTTTGCTGATGTTTCGATGTACTGAAAATTATGCGCATCTACAAATTCTGTGATTTCATCCATAGATATAGCCCTCGGCAAGTCGGACTTTGTCCCTATTATCAGTATATGCACATTCTGGAGAGCGTAGCGTTTAATCTCAGCTACCCAACTGAGAACATGCGTGAACGACTCAGGATCAGTTAAGTCAAACACAATCCCTGCAGCATTGGCACCCTTGTAGTAACTCGAAGTAATCGTTCTGAAGCGCTCTTGCCCGGCGGTGTCCCATATCTGTAGCTTAACTATATATTTGCCGATTTTAACTGTGGTTATTTTAAAATCAACACCTATCGTTGATATATAGCGGCCAATGTAAATATCGTCTGTATATTTTAACAAAAGGCATGTTTTACCGACACCTGAGTCTCCGACCAGGAGTATCTTAAATAAATAATCATACTCAAACATGGATATGGATGGCAAGGGATGTGACATCATAATATTACATGCATTTCATTTCCTCGGGACGCTATTTTTGAGAAGCAGCATCAGCTCTCTTGTTTGGAGCATGATGTGGTCTAGAATTTCTTGATAGGTTCGAGCTACCAGTGGATTTGAGCTTCTGTAGTCTGTGTGACAGAGCTTCTTCGCGTGACTGTAGCTTGATAGAGACATTAGACGGTACTGCCTTCTCAGCATTGTCTAGGGGAATTGTCATCTCCTCGCTGCCTGACATGTTTATGATCTGTTGTTTTTCCTTACGAGGAACAGCGTGCTTAAATAAAATCTTATCAGCCTCACTGCAAGTATCACCATCAGTCTCAGATATGATATCCGGCGCGTCCCTGATACATTCTGGTAGATCGTCAAAATCCAACTCAGTTACAAGGGGGCTATGAGTGGTTCGTACACTATACTCCGTGGGCGATCCGGACTTTTGAGATATCTCCTTTATTACAGGCTTCACGGAGTCTGAGCTATCAGAGTCCACTGTGTATGTCGATACTTCATCATCATTGCGTATTTTTTTCACGAAAACTACGTTTGCATCATCTGTGGGTGGCACATACTTAGTACCTGGATCCAAAGTAATGCTCATCAATTCCTCACCTGCTTGTTGGCTTGGGGCGCCACCTTTCTTGCTGACATGTTCCTTCGGTAATAGGCTAGGGGAAGGAACTGGAGTAGTGTCGGAGTCAGACTCTTTATCGGCTAGTTTAAGCTGAAGTTTCGGTTCCGGCTCCACAGATTCTGGTTCCGGCTTAGGTGTTGGTTTATGTTCCGGTTCCACATGTTCTACATCCTTACTTTTGCCGCCCAAAGATATCCTCATCTCTCCGTTATCATTAATATCGTTATCATCCGATTGTATCGTCTCTGTGTCCGGAGCTCTGTCATCATCGTCAATCGTACCTATGCTGGAAGGCGTGGGTGGCGGCCTCAATAGCTGCTCGCGGCTTAGAGGCATAGGGCGTCGTTCTCCGATGCTGTGTGCTGCCTGTGTGACAAAATCATCCTCCTCTTCTTCGTCGCTATCTAGGATGGTACGTCCACGATTAATCTGGTTAAACTTTTCTTTCAAAGTGGGCAGCCTGTGCTTTTGTTGAGTTGGAGGCAATTGACCAGTCTGGAAAGCTGTAGTAATTTGCTTGAGATTGACACTGTTCCTAACCGCATTATCCACTGCATTTTTTATGATACTGAGAACCTCGCGGACATTATGTTGCTTCTCGGTATTACTATAGTTATGCCAAAATAATTCTGGTCTGCTCCATATCTCCCTTGCTGCACTTATATACACCTTATGTACGAACTCGGGACCGGTTGGTGCCTCAATCAGCGCCTCGTTCATGTTCTCACAATTGAGGCCATGGCTGGTTAAGGCCATTTTTGTGTAGTTAACAACAGCATTTTTAACAATGCTATCAAACCATTCTGTGCTATAGTTATTTTTATGCAGAGTGTTTGACAAGACGTCGTAATCAGCCACAATTTTACTTTGGGAAATTTCAGGTAATCCCTCCAAGGCTACCTGAAAAGCCAGTAAGGGTTTAAAATCTTTAGTAATCTTCCGTACGCCATTATACATCTCCGTTAAACCTTTATAAATGTGTGGTACAAGAATGTCCTTGATGTTATCAGTCCATAGTTGGTAGTTCATTATACCTATATCTTATTATATCTCTAAAAAAACAATATATCTAACGGGATAAATTAACTTTTTAAAATATATATAGTAACATTATATGTCAGGTACTTTTGAGCGCCAAATTTATGATCCTCAAGCATACAGAGCTGCTGTTGCGCAGTCCACTGCACCATTAACACGCATGCTGGATCCTATTTCAGTGTCCCGTTGCGATCCGTGTCGCGTCCCAGAGCCGGGATTTATTGGAAAGGTTGGTGTGAGCATCACTCACCAGAGACCACTAATTGATGTAGAATCTGACCTGCAGGGCTTGGGTCGGTTTAAGAGCAAGGATCCAAATCAAGGTTACAAACCCACATGTCCACAGTGTGGAACATGTATGGAGGGTTATCCCTGCGGTGGTGGCGTTGTTGCTGGTTGCAAGAACTGTCAGGAGAACTTGTTTCATTTGCCAAAATGCGATCTCGGCACAGAGTATACACGTATTAGTAATCCTATCTGCACGGCACGGGAGGTTGGTGTAAACAGATTTCAACCCTTGTGTTTGAACCCCCAGGATGAATGTCGGTGGCTACATCCTTCTGATGTTGGTATTAGCTACAGGAATGTGGTGAAGGACAACCATGTGCCCTGTATACCAGTCCCCATAGATCAAAGTCCTGCGCTCCCAACGGGCAAGGGTGGCGTTCCATGCCCAAAGATCGACACGGCGGTGTGTGGTGTTTTCCGGGGCCCCCTGCATCACCAAGGCAAAGTTAACCGCAACTGGAATAACTCCAAATTCGTTTAGGAGCTCACGGATGGCTACCTCCTGCGCCCCTAACCCTCGTTGAGGAGGGGTTAGGGGAACCTAGGTTCTCCTAAAATTGAATGTATCTGATGGGTTAATGTCTCTAAAAAACACTCCAGTATCAATAACCGACATTCGGTCTGCATGAATATTCGGTATAACACTAATAATAATTGGGTTGATGGCATTCAACCCAAAGATTACAGAGAAGCTATTACAAAATGCAATACTTCTCAGTGGATTGATAAGTTCCATGAGAGTTATGTTGTTATTACCCTTGATATAAAAGAGGTAAAATGGCTCAAGGAAGCTTTCCGTATGGGATGTCAAACTCTGCGGTTTCCTCATCAATATGATGATGAGATGGAGGATCTATTGCTTAAATATAATGATTCAAAAGTGTTTAACGGTACCTCATATTTTGTGAGAACCGAGGGTGTCAGCTTAAAGAGAGGAAAACATGGAGCGGGACCGTATAAGGAGCTAAGACCCATTATCGAGTCTCTGGTTACATGCATACCTGGACATAGTGGTATTAATGACGAGACAACGGAAGTGAAGTTATACCTCCTACCGTGGATAGACATCCCTTACTACAAGCAACTTAGCATTTGTCCATAACTTTTTCCCATCCCAGGCCAACATGTCCCCGCCATGTGTCATGGATTTTAATAAATGTGTCATATCTCGAAACAGACACAGATGTACGACAATATCAACGCGAGTATCAATACCGTAAGTGCTCTTCTTACTCAGCTGCCGTGTCAAGGTTTTCTCTGCACTATTTTTAAGCACTTTGCAACCTCCCAGATCCTGTACTAATTCCGTTACATAATATTCGTTCATCTCTGGACTATCAAGGAGATACAAATGATACTGGTCGAGACAGCCTAGTTTTATTTTCCTGTCGTTCCCCGGGAAAAAGGCTTCGCCAATAGTTCTCCTGATACCACGAAACAATTCTTTTCAGTTGCGACTCTGATAACTTGATCTTCGTTTACGGCGCTCTTGTATGATTCTACTGTCACTCGCGGTTGTGCCACTGTTGTGCGATATAATATTCCTCTACTACAGAATGACACGACGTATTTTTTGATCATTCAGGTTGTGACATATATTAACAGCTTTACAGCCTCCCTTATCGAGATCCTTGATAGATTATCCATGACATACGGAAGCTCAGTTAGATATTTAGTAGGGAAATCGCTGCTCGCGGTAAGGTCTGCCGTACTTGGTTCCAACAAGTCTTTGATGACATATTATATGTATTGATGTTTCAATTCTTCTATCTCAGATAACGTGTCAAGTTAAATACATAGACACACCCAGCTAAAATGACTGCTGCAGTACCGACACTGAGACCATAGGCACACAAGCTACTATAAGTTGCATTAGAATACTGCTTAGCGCTATCTAAGGCGATATTTATTGCTGTCTCCTTGTTGCTAGATACGCCACAGAACAGGTTCTTGTGGATAAAGATAACATTAGCCCTACCGTATTTCAGGATAGCCTCATCCTGGGTGATTAGCGGAGCCAGCGTAGAGAATGTGCTGCCCTCACGATTAACTGTCCATATATTCCAGGTATCGGCAGTCGTGTCCCGTGGGGCAACGATATATTTGAAAAACTGTCCCTTGTCGTATTTATTCAAGTATACACGCACGTTGATGGCTTTTGACAATACCAACACACCTGCATTCTTAATTGCCGGTAAGGTTTCCGTTAACCCCTGTTTAAATACTACTATTTCCTCGTTGTATTTGATAGATCTTGAGATGCATTTACGCAAATGTATCAGCATGTGTTCTCTGCACAAGGCCACTGCCTGCTGAAAACATTGATTTTGTGTGTCGTAATCGTTGATATTATCGTTGTTCATCAGTGAAACTGTAACTGGCAGAACGATAGGAAAATATTTTTTCTCTTTGGCATAGTCGACTCCGTTATCTCCTGCATCAATGGAATATATAAACTTATTGTAAAAATCTAGGTATATATATTCCAGATCCACAGTGGTACCATTACATATCGTGCTGTCAAGTACAGACTGAACCAGAGTTCTGCCATAGTGACGATATATTAGCCCGCAGCTGCTCAATAAAATATCATGTTTCTCCGAAAATGTGTCATTGAATGTCTTCTGATGGTGATCAAAACATAACTTAGCTGGATCATACACCTGACCAACATCAATGAGACAAACATGAGGGTCTTTCTTGGCCATGTCCAGGACAGATTGATCTCTGGTGCGAATAACTTTGATGTTCGGGTATAGATACTGTAACATAGCAGTGGCCATAACTTCATCACAGTGGAATGTCTCACTGTGTGTAATGAGAGTGTGCAACGACATGTAATACTTACACCAATATAATATAATATATTGTGTGCAGTACTTTATAGAGAAATGATTATAATACAGTATCTATATGCTACACCACAATTACATCGACACACAATTTGGATCAATGCAACTGACGACACCCCCGGTTGGTAGTACTTCAGGTCATTCAGGCACCTTACAAGCGGAAGCTTGTGGAGCAAGAATTGTATCTACACAAGGGACTCATCCACTGGCTAGATCAATGTTTACGATGCACGCGATGCACACACAACCCCAATCTAACTATATGCAACGTATGCAACCTTTACAACAATATGGGGTTACAACTCAGCCCCAATCTCAACAGCCTCAATTTCAGCAGCAACCTCAGCCTCAAGCGCAATATATGTACAGTTCCGCACCGCAGACATCACTCAAAGCTGCACAATATGAGGATCCAGGGCAACCCACCGTTTTATATGTACTGCAACAGAGGCACACCATGGCATATACTCCCGATACTCCTTCAGCGGGCGATGTATTATATATAATAGCTCCGATTAACAATTATGTTAGATTTAAGCGTCGCTATGAATTATATTGGAAATTTCGCACAGAGATCGAGAGGTTACCAAATGTTGTCCTGTATACGGTAGAAGTTGCCTTCGGTGATCGTGCGTTTATGATATCTGACAGGGATAATCCAAGACATATTCAGTTACGCACGGTTGACGAGCTGTGGCACAAAGAAAATTCCATTAACCTAGCTGTACAGAGATTGCCTCCTGATTGGAAGTATGTCGCTTGGATTGATGGAGACATACAGTTCTTGAATGAGAGTATAGCCATAGAGACTATCCATCAATTACAACACTATAAAATTGTCCAGATGTTTCAGACTGTATGTAACCTGAACCCTACTGGAGCTGTATATTCTCTATACAAGAGTTTCTGTTGGCAATATGTACAAGGTAAGCCCTATTACAAGAGTGATAACTACAACTTTTGGCATCCAGGATTCGCCTGGGCTGCTACGCGTCAAGCCTGGAATGAAATGGGTGGCCTTATCGATTATGCTATCCTGGGTGCAGGTGATCATCATATGGCCTTAGCTTTAATTGGTCGCGCTGCGGACTCTCTGCCAGGTGGTGTATCTGATGGTTATCGAGCCCGTATAATGGATTTTCAAGAGCGGTGCGAGCGCAACATTAAGCGCAACATAGGATATGTCGACGGAACCATCATTCACTACTGGCACGGCAAGTTTAAGAATCGCAAGTATGTCGAACGGTGGGATATCCTGACTAAGAATAAGTTTGATCCTATGACAGATATCAGACGTGACTGGCAAGGTCTCTATGTAATTAATGCTACAGACAAAATCGGTTTGCGCGACGGCATCAGAGCATATTTCAGGCAGCGAAACGAGGACTCGGTTGACGATGAGTCCCTATAAATTATATATATGTGTATATATAGTATATGGCTATTTCGGGTGATCAGAGTTATGAGAAAAAAGTAATTAACGAAGAAAACAAACAACTTATATATTTTACAGAACGTAGCCAAACGGAGCGTAATGCAGAAGTGTCAAATAAACTATTTTTAAACCTGTCTATCAAGGAGATCTTGCAAAATATGTCTTTGGTTTTTGTCTCAATCATTAACGAGCTTGTATCTGGCCAGGCTCATAATATGTCCGATTATATCATGATTTTTTTCAAGGAAAGCAGGATGATATATGTCGGCTTAGTGGTGCTTTTTGTAGCTTTCAGTATTTATATCGTTGATGTAACTCAGTAACAAATTTTTACGCGGGTGTGGGGCGCAGGAGGCGGCAAGCGCTTTAGCGCCACGTAGCCATCCAAGAGCTCCACTAAATTGAATGTTATATTAAAAACATAATATGATACATAGTCATATGGAGCGTACTGACTACGATGAATACGTTAACGGAGAATGGAAGAAGAATAACATAATCCTCAGTGATCAAACTCGGTGGGGATCATTCAATATTTTGGTGGACGACAACATGCTCAAGCTAAAAGAAATATGCGAATCTGACAAGGGTCTGGTTGGTCAACTATACGAGAAATTTATGATCCCACCTACGGAAGTCTCACCGCACGCAACAGCGTTATTAGAGATCATAAACACCATAGTCAGCGATAGCCAATCATACCAAATGATAGCTGGCAAATTATTTACATACGGTATCGGAACCTTGTTCCATATCTGTAAGTCCGCGGATGATAAGGATCCAGACACAAAAGTTCCACACATAACTCAGTCGGGTCTCGGTCTGCCTGTATAGTAAGCCATATCAGGCAGACCGAGACCCGACTGAGCTATATATCAAGTTTATAGGTGATATTTGCGCTGTTTATGGATGTACGGTAAACGCCGAACAACTATTTCAGTTCGAATGCAGGAAAGCAAAATTACATTTGACACGGGTTGAAGCGCGTGTTCCAGAAAAGGTATACAACAAGGTAGACTGGAAAGATATATATGAGTGGTGTCCATCGTATTTTGAAGCATTGAAATTACCGCAGATGTCCTATTGTATAGTACAAAATATAAACTTAATGCAAAACCTACAAGATCTCATAACCGAAACTTCCGTGGATACCTTGCGCGATCATCTGATATTTTCCGTAGCTCGTGGCTTGGCCATGCATCAAACAGATAATATATATGATATACATTTTGATTTCTACGGCAAGCTACTGGCAGGGCAAAAGGAAATAAAACCACGTTGGAAGCGTGCATTAAATATGATAGATACATATATCGGAGATGAATTGGGCACATTATACCATGTAAAATATTTTCAGGATAGAACCAGTTGTGTTAATATGGTTAATGATATTACCGACGCCTTACGGCAAACATTGATGACGTCGAGCTGGATGTCCCCTGATACAAAGAGTCAAGCTCTACTTAAATTAAGCACATTCGGACTTAAAGTTGGGTATCCTGACAAGATACATAGTATTGAGGGTTTATGGCCCAAGGGAATCCAAGACGAGGACTTAACAGCTCTAGTGCTTGAATGGAGCTCCTGGGACTGGCAACAACAAGAGTGCCTAAAATTTTACGGTAAGGTCGATAGGGAATTATTGGCATGACGGCACACACCGTCAACGCATATTATAATGCAACACAGAACGAAATAGTGTTCCCAGCAGGAATATTACAGAGACCCTTTTATGGATTTGATACGTATGAGGAGAACATAGGAGCCATCGGAGTTGTTATCGGACACGAGATGACACACGGTTACGATGACCGTGGTAGTCAATATAATCATATAGGTGAATTAAAAGAGTGGTGGACAGGGTACAATTTAACGATAAAGCTAAAGTTGTGGAAGACCACTATAGCAAACTTACCTATATGGGAAACCCTGTTAACGGTAAACTAACCCTAAGTGAAAACATAGCCGACATTGGTGGGGTTAAATTAGCGTTGAGGGCGTTGCAAAAGCGTTATGGAGACAATATTCCACGGGAGACATATGATTTGTTTTTTTCGTTCATACGCGACAGTGTGGAGACTCCTATGTACAGAGCAAGAGGCTCACCAGAGATTAATCACTGACTCCCATGCCCCTGCACCATTAAGGATTAATGCTGTCCTATCTCATATACCAGAATTCTATACAACATATGGTGTTGTTGAGGAAGATGCCTTATATTTACCCAGGAGAAAATAACAATTTGGTAATTTACTACGTAATAAAAGAATTTAGTGTGTAGTAGTTATATGTCGCTCGAAAATATACCATTGGTTTTGTATCCTGGAGATTCCTGGCAACTTTTATATGAGGAGCCCGCGGGCGCCACACAACCACCAAAGTGGACATCAAGTAACCCTAATGTATGCCGTGTTAGCCAAGCAGGTGTCCTGATGGCACATGCCTCAGGTAAAACCAGAATAACAGTGAATAGTATATCACATACCATCTATGTGGGCATTCACGTCACTGGTATGAGAATAACTCCTACCTCACACAACATGCCTCCCGGCGCTCAGTTTCAGTTGTCAGCAGAAGTGACTCCAGCCAATGCCACAGATCAAGGTGTCACATGGTCATGTGACAGTCCCTGTTGCACTGTATCACATTTGGGTACTGTTGCAGCAATCAGTGTAGGAGAAGCTCACATAACGGCACAATCAGATGATCAACATTTTAAATCTACAGCAACAATTACTGTGGAATTGCCTAAGTCTCTTATGTCCTTTGCTGTCTCTAGCGTTAAGGTACATGTCGGGAAGACTTATGAGCCTCAGTGGAGTGTTGCTCCAGTCTCCCCTGTCAGTTGGAGTAGCAGTAATCCATCAGTAGCCTCAGTGGACTCTCGCAGTGGACTGATCAAGGGACTCTCAATGGGGCAAGCTACCATTAAGGCTACGCTGGAGAGCTCTGTTGCCACAATAGCTGTAGCAGTTGCACCTGTACCTTTCCGGCGCTAAGCATATATTAGGAACATGTCGCATACCTGTCCACCCATGAGCATTTACTGGCTTATCCCTGTCATATGTTATGCGCTTTATTACACTACCGTCGGTGTCCCATTCGGTTAGTGGTCCATTCAGCTGACCGTTAATATAATTTTTAACGCTAGCTAATATCCCATCCTCATGCCAGGAGATACACATGCCATGCATTTTGTTGTCCTTAAAATCCATCTTCATCCGTAGCTGATGTTGTTTTGTGCCATAATACCACTCACAGTAAGAGAGCATGGCGCCTCGGTTGTCTCTCTGTTCTTTTATATGTTCTACTCCATTAATGTATTTAGTCACGATTACATGTGCCTCACTATGTTCTTCCTGCCATCCTTCTGGTCATCTTTATATCCATACCATTTACCTTGCTTTATGTCGTTGTCATATGTACCTTTTTTTGACACAGAACCATGCTCGTCGTAAAACTTCCATTCATAGCATTTTTTCCCGTGACAATAAAAACCTGAGACTTGAAGCATTCCACTTTCGTACCATGCCTTCCACTCCCCAGAATAGTTTTTCGTATTCAAGGCATTATAAAAATGCCACTTCCTGCGATACATGTACCTGTGACACCTACGGTATACTGTACCCCTATGTCAGATATTATGTGATCCATAGTTTTACCAGTCTTCACATGACATATACATTTAATTAGAAGATCATTACCAGATAACAACGCGTGTGTGAGGTCTACAGACTGAGCGCGTGGTTGTAAGATTGTACTTAGGGACTTTTTCATTGTTATTAAATAATGGTAACAATGATAATATACAGACCCTTGTTCGCTGTCGGTATTCTCAGACTCGCTAGCACATACCGATATGGAGTCCCTATCAAATACGGAGTCGTCACCAATAATTTTTACGCCATGTGAGTGAGTTTTTAATAGGCTTCTGACTTACCACCAGATTTCAATAGTTTACGCAATACAGTGTTGTTCTTCTCCTTCTCTTGCATTAGTGAATCAAATGCCTTTTGAATTTTTAGCGTGTCCAGAGACACCGCTCGTGTTTTCTTCCTCGTGTCTCCTTTGTTGCTGCATTCCTCCATTTGATAGCTTATAGGCACGAGGGGCGACTTAAAAACGTGATATGTTGTATTTTTGCTAAAGTTGCTCCGGTATTCTTCTATTGTCTTATCGCCACCAAATAGTTTTAGTGCTATCCTCTTTGGTGATATTCGTATAGGCTCGTCCAGCGGAGTGCCCGTCTCAATGTGACACAATAATTCTAACAACTGTAGTTTTTCTGATTTATCATCCCTTATAAATATGTCATGTATGGTTTGCATCATAGCCATGTCATCATCATCATCGGCATTGGGACATAGGTATCTCTTGGCGCAGTTGTAGCTACAAAAATTACCGTAACAGTAGAATTTTCCGTCAATCAATGAATGAGGTATTCCCACGGGCGTGGTGCTAAACGGATGGCAGTCTGTCCAACAGGCATACGGCGAATGAACCGGCCATTCTGTTGCGAACACTTGTAACAACTGTTTAGCTTGTCTTTTGACACCGGAATTAATAATCAAATCCTTACGGCTCACTGTCTCCGCACTGCTGTTGTCATCTTTGAATTCCACCGTTGTCCTTTTTATTAAAGCCTTAAAAGGATCTTTGCGAACAGGTGGCGCAATGTTGGGTTCTGTCTCTGTTGTGCTTGTGATGCCATTCATACGATCCGGCTCATTCCATGCTTTAGGCACAATTGGTTTATCATCAATGGATGATAATAAATTTTTAGAAGTAACGTTCAAGGTATTTTCTATACTCTTGATATCCACTAAATACAGTTGTAACTGTATTATATTGTTTGACACGCATTTTTTACTGCCAGAACCTACAGTATAGACGCGTCCTGGTATAACTTCTGCAGGCTTCGATGTCGATGTCGATGTTGGAGCTGGTACTGGTGCAGGTTGTATCACTAATTTTGAGACAGATGATTTTTCAGCTTTAGCTGGTAGTGCTGTCGGTGCCGCCAGTGTCGATGATGTTGCCGTCGATGCTGCTGTGCCTTTCTCTTTGATAATGGGGCTAGGTTTGGGCTTTATCGTAACTTTTTGTCTGTCCATTTATATTCATCCAGCAGATCTCTCTATGCCAAAAAATTGTAATATATTATATAATGAGTACCAATAAGGGTAAAACCGAAATAGTGGACACATGTCGCGAGTACGCTCGTAGCTTGATCAACAATATTTCCTTGCTCAGTGGTTACGTCCTATCCCCAAACGCCTTGGATATTAGCAACATTTGCGCGGAACTTGAAACGTTACAGGCTGCAGGATTTGATCTACGGAGTGAGGCGAATACAAAGCTACTGATACATGGCACTGCAGAGGAGTTGGAATACATGCCGGCGTACATACGCTTGAAATCCATATTAGGAGGACTCAGAAAAATAACTATGGAGGAAGATAATAGTCAATACGGTGGCATGAGGGGAACTGAAGTACGGTATCCGGTATTGAGTTATCATGCAGGGTTGTATAACCCTGGCTCCGGGCGTATATACTAGATCACGATAGTAGCCGTAATATCTCCTTTGCGTATGGAGAGCAAATTCTATGCTCTCCATACTCACACGCGGTGTTTCCTCTACAAAATAGAGGTCAGTATAGCCCTGGTCGTGGCAAAATTGCAGGAGCTCCTTTTCTGTCCAAGAGCCTATAATATCCACATATGAAGATCTACCGACTGGAAATTTGCAAACATAGTGTATTGGAATATCTTCTTCTTTAATAGCATAGATTATGCATCCTTGGCATAGAGAAGACAGAGCTACCGCTAATCCATCACAATCTCCGTTTATAAAAATATCAATAGTACGTTCATCAAATAACCATCGCATATAACTTGTCACAATATTCAATCTTAAAAAAAAACTATGGATAAGAATAATGACATTTATATGGCTACCTATATTGTTCCTGCCACACGTTGTGTTGCCAGGAGCCTTATTGTATATGTTGTATGTCGCCGCCAACGAGGATACCAGCGATACTAAAGATATCAGCATTACAAAGCGACATCGCAGGCATCGTAAGCATCAATTACCCCCGAAAGCTGAAAGGTTACGTACTTCCCCGTTACATATGTTTACGGTGTGTAATGAACTACAGTTGCAGGAAGCTTCTGCTAATTTATGGAAAGTAAATGCCCAAAAATCACCCATGTACAAGCTGTCTCAGAACAATAGATTTTATATTCAGTTATTTTCCGCTGTATTAGAACGCCAGATGGATAGTCCAATGTATAAACTATCACAAAATACAGCTTTTCGCAAGAGACTAACAGAGCCTAAACTACACAAAGAATATAGTCCTATGAAATCTTATATACGAGATAGTAATGTAGGTATAATCCTGGCAGCACACTATCTCATTAGGAGAAACAATACATATCATTTGAGGACTATAGATACTGAGCTTAAAAAAGAGCTAACTACCGCACATACAGCATATAAACGTAGAAGAGCTGTAGTACGTATGTATAAGGCAGATATAGTGCCACACATTAGCAGCCAACGACGCTATGTATTATCACCACTGAAAAAAATATTATGCAGCACATGTAAGTATGCGGAACATCTATATATAGAACGCCAGCAGAGATACAATGCTATGGCGCTCTCTGTGATGCGTCAGTATATCACATCATATGATATATGTGATAAGTTGGAGTCCATGTATTGGTTACGTGAATACGACATGTACTTGATGGCACGGAGCCCTATGCGTCTATATGTGTGTAATAACAAGGAAGAAATAAACTCACTCAGCAGAAGATATGCATTACATTTTGAGATTGGCTTGTCACCGCTGCATAAATGCATAAAACAAGCTAAGCCTCTCTTGGATGTATTATACCAGTATAGTCTAAATAGAAGAAATAATATGCAGCAAAGCCTCTTGCGTAAGTACATATTATGCAATACTGCTGAGCTTATACGGCGTCTCGACGAACGTCTACACAGAGCAGAGATACGTCAGAACATTGTAAATCAGTTACATGCTATGCAATATACTTTTGTATACAACAAAATGTTACTGAGGAGATACCGTGATGAACACCAAATTCCAGCTGTACATATTGATGGTACATATAATACAGTATATATTTTGTTTCCGTACAATACCATGAAAAACAATCAGTTCATAGCTGACACACATCTACAGTGTTTTGAACCAAAGGAGGACTATTACAGTGCCACGGATGCACAATCTTATTGTACAACACATATTTCAGATGAAGCGCAGATGAATGATCTTGTTGAGCTATCGCAAACATTTAAAAACTTGTCATCTTTGACCGATGCTGAGGCAAATGTCTGGCTTTTAACAGACCGTAATAAATTGACAATACAGGGTGATGCATTAAGTGCTACACATTACATTCGAATATCTTTCGTTAGGCGTGACCGCGAGGCGTTCGATATTTCTCAGTATAAGTCTTGTTGTGCTGTAGTTAATGATTATTTGGCTGAAAAAACCATACCTGGTATGTCGATAGATCTTGTTTTTGAGAATAAGTGGCTAACTGATGAAATAGTGATTGTAGTGGAAGCTCCCGTTGTGAAAGATCAGCACCTCGTTAAAAATGCCGTAGAAGATGTAGTGCAGCGTATCAATATGATACGCGGGCTGATTTTTGCTAAAATAGTTGATCAGATTAGATGGATATCTCTATAGGAGCTGCTTACAGTGTGATATGTATTTTTTTGGAGCAATCCGGGTATACTGCATAGACAAGGCAAAGAGAAAACAACACTATCTTGAAAGGCATCAAGATAATGGTGACAACACCGCTTAAAAGTCCATCACATATTTCTCTTGAAGGAGTAGAACTAACAGAAATCATTCAATCAGCAACAAGTATAGCAATACGGCGAGTTACAGTAATCTTCCGTACTGACTGGGAGACGGAGAGGACATAGCTCTTCACAATATTTACAGTGACGTTCTGTGGTAACTTCGGTCATTGTAAGCTCGATAGTTTCAATTTATAATATAATTTTTTAACAGAAGGGTTGAGCCAAGCCAACGGAAGGTTCAGTCATGTTTAATCGTATAATTACAATGATATATGTTACTTATACCAAACTTTAAGCGCGCACCAAAAGATAGTATGTTTCTTTGAGTATTTTTATTGCTCAGCTCAACCCATTTCATATGTGGCAAATCAATGTGGTATTACAGCATCTGACGGTAACTATATTGCTATAATTTTGACCGATCGTTCCTATATGTTTGCATTTAGGACACTCAAAATATGCATCATACATTCCTTGAGATCCGGTTGCGGAATCAAACACTTTTAAAACTCTCATTTGAGATTGCAAGATATCAATTTTAACGACGGTATCTCTGTCCCAAAAAGTGATCAATCCTGGTTATTAATGGTAATAGACATAGGCATAGGACGCATCATAAACTTTATTTCTGATTATGACGCCGTTGTGTCTCTCTTATACAACATTGTCATGTGTATATGTGTAAATTTGTTCATCATATGGTTAGTTTGGGTAATTACTATACACACAGAGTGCGTACAGTTGCGAGCACGCAATGATAAGCTCAAAGCCCAAATAGCTGAGTTACAGAGAGCTAAATAGGTTCGATGGGTTCGATGGGTTCGATGGGTTCGATGGGTTCGATGGGTTCGATGGGTTCGATGGGTTCGATGGGTTCGATGGGTTCGATGGGTTCGATGGAGATTGAAATTTTATGCCCTAATAATTCCATGTCATCTGTGACGTGACTGAGTGTTCCCAATATGATCTTAAAAACTTTGCGGTATATCGCTTGCTCAATAACATCCGGTAACCCATGTATATTTATAGTTTGATCTTCCATAAGGCTAGCAACAAACCTATCAATAGCATCGTCTGAAATTTTTGTTTTGACAGGTTGTGGTTCCGTAGATTTCTGTAACAGAGTCTCATATTTCTTGTATAATACATTATATGCTTCTTTGTATCGCTTAGCATCTGTCTGCTTGTTATCTATGTATTCTTTGAGCTCTGCTACAATTACAGCTCTGTTCCTGTCTTGCACAGAATGCTTCTGACCCATACTATAATATATACAATATATTATAGTATGCCCTGTAGCGTATGTGGTGCCGAAGGTACAAATAAATCAACGTGTCCTTTTAGTCCGGGGTCAAATCCTAATCCGGCTAAACATAACTCACATCCTTTACCAGGTAAAGGCTCTGTCAACGCTGGCGTCGTAGTGGCCGTCAAAGTGCCAGCTAAGCTGAAGCCTGTAGCGCCTTTGATGCCAGCTCTGAAGCCTTTAGCGCCTTTGATGCCAGCTCTGAAGCCTTTAGCGCCTTTGATGCCAGCTCTGAAGCCTGTAGCGCCTTTGATGCCAGCTCTGAAGCCTGTAGCGCCTTTGATGCCAGCTGCGAAGCCCGTAGTGAAACCGGTGGCTCCAGCTGCGAAGCCAGCAGTAAAACCTGTAGCTCCTTTAATGCCAGCTGCGAAGCCAGCAGTAAAACCTGTAGCTCCTTTAATGCCAGCTGCGAAGCCAGCAGTAAAACCTGTAGCAGTAAAATCTGATATACCTGCGCCTCCGGTATTTGCCAAGGCTCCGACAAAATATCAGTATACGCAGGCAGAACTGGACGAAATGGAAGCAGATATGGTTAAATTAAGCTTACCAAGCTTACCTGTTACATATGAGGCTATAGATGAAAATATTGGTACACACTGTGCACTCTGTTATAACTATATCAAGGTTGGTAAATGGACTTCAGCTATAGGTTCAGTTGGTGCAAAGATGTCCGAGATCGAGTTTTATGACAACATGGAAAAATATTGTGCCAGCTGTGCTAACCTAATAGCCACACAGTATCAGACTGACGCTTTACATAATCGGAAAAGATACAAGACATACCATGAGGGCCCGTTGGAGCGAAAAACCATCTTAACGCACGGGAACAAAGATGGTTACTACAATCACACGATGCAGGAAGGGGCAAAATTTTGGTCAGCCGCTGGGGGACGCCGTAAGTCAGAGAGCATTATAGCCGCATTGAACGCTCTACCTTCTCCACCAAAATAAGACGGTGCTAACCAGCACAAAGTATATTAGGAGCACATGGCTGGTAAGTGTATGCCGCGGCGCCCTAACCAGTGCAAAGTAGAATTTAGGAGTTAATTGATCTCTGAGCGCCCCTAACCCGTGCGTGGATGAATTCATCTATAACTACGAGTTCCGCCGGAAAAATGATTGATTTCACTTATCAATGAGCATCGATGAACTTCCCAGATAATGATTTTATATTATCCGCATGCATTCAATCATACGCAAACGCTCCTTATATGTTACAACCATTGCAGCCTATTTTATTTAATTGATGGTTTTAATAGACATATAGTCATGTTTACTGAAAATATCGTTAATGTAATTATCAACAACAGTACTATATTCTTACAACTAAAGGGCGCTTTAAATTATTCTATACCTCCATCACCTTCTCCTCATTTATATGACATATTATATATATTATTTGCTTTTTGTATGTTGTTAACCGTGATCAATACAGTATTTGTATATCTTCTTGTGTAGATATCGTAAAACACCTTTACCACCTGCATATAATGATTCTGTAGATAGCAAAAAACCAGACAATCAATCAGAACATTTACTGTAAACATACTACACACGGGTTAGGCGATCGTTTCAGCGCCCCAAAACTCCCGTGAGCTCCTAAAAGCGTTTAATATAGTCCTGGTAAGTACCTTCTGGCTGAGGCATCAGTGCTTTATGTAGACTAAAACGCATTTCTCTTTCTCGTAACATCTCCTTCTGTTTTTCCTGGCGGAATTTTAGCATGTCTATCTGCTGTGCCATTGACGGCATGGATGCCCTATCTAACCGTAGGCTCGGTTGTTCTATATTATATAAGCTTGTGTTTCTATTGTTAATTATGGTTTGCCTGTTAAGATATCTGGAGAGATCAATATCTGTTTCCCTCCACGATATATACAGTACGTTGTCAGCAATGACCTCCACTTTTAGTCCGTTATCCCTGAGATGATGTATGAGATAGTTACGCAACACACTCATATCAAATTTAGGTTTACCCAAAATCATGTGCGGTATAGTGTAATTCATTTCCCTTATGCGTTCTTTGTTGTATTTTTTAATTAAGTTGTGGCACTTCTTCAGTACTTCCTCAAAAACAGATAACCTATTGCTCTCTTGCCTTTTATTCTCTTGTACTAATTCTCCGATATCCAGGAGTTCATTCATTATATATAATACAATATAATATAATATATGTCATTGCAACAGAATGTTGGCTTGTATCCATTTGTGTACGACATAATCACCGTGGACCCAATGTTTTACCCTGATATTTGCACAACGTCAATAACATCACAAAGCGCACCGTCATTCTTGCTATCAGACGAATATAATATCTACGGGACATTAACACACACTGTTGACAACAGTGTTGTATTAAATATAGTACGCTATCAGAAGCAGGATTATCATCAGAACTATTTTACATGTACCCCTGCGTTAAACTATCATACCCAAACACCGTTGGATATATGTGCCTCCTATCCCTACAACTTCGGTGAACAGCTACAACTGGATACTAACAATAATATCTATCTAATGTACAACCTATACCGAGATATACCACATCTGTATCTAAATAAATACAGTATCATCGGTGGTAACTGTGACTTGAGCCTGAGTTGGAGTGTCGATATATTGGACAGCACCCCATTCCCTCCTATTAATACTACCTATAGCCGCACTCAATGTGGCTTCATGATAGAGACACAGGGAGGGTCGTCAGTTTACTGTTATAGATTGGATGTTAGTGCCGTAACCGTGGTAAAATGTGGCAAAACAGATGGTACTATATTGGGTTCCGGACAAACAACTGTGCCTTATACAGTTAATGATATAACAATGTTATTGGCACCCAATCCTATAGTAAATAATATCCAGATAACTGGGTTTCAAAATAGCGCTTACCTCATATCAACCACAAACAACCCTGCTGCTCAATATGTTAACTTGTCTGAAGTCACAAGTAACCCCTATACTGCTCCAACAGCTATACAATCTTTGTATAACGTGCCTTGCCAGTTGGCCGCCGTGGCATACAATGACATGTTAGCGACAATAATGGTGTTTAATGGTAATAGAGGATTAAATTCACTGGCTGTAGACGACGTGAGATTGGATGCAAGCGTGGGGGCACTCTGCGTTCCAGCAACCAACATTATTGACAAATTAACTTTCTTCAACGAGATTTTCTCGTCTACACAAAGAAATGCGTATGTAACCCTCTGTACTAACCCCTTAAATCCCAACTTTGTCTATGTGGCTTATGTTACATCCACAAGCAATATACGAGTGATTAAGTTTTATCGCAATAATACAAGCAATACTAGTATTCCGTCCTATTCTTATTTAGTCATGTGGGCTACAAATGTCCATGCTTTCGGTGATTATACGGTAGGTTCGGTTGGAAGTACCATTAATATGGCGACCGACAGGTTAGGTGTCTTATATCTTATGGCTTACAATGTCGGTACAACATTATGCAGGATATGGAAAATATCTGAGTTTTACATGGATTTAGGACATACACAGGGAACATTGTCCGCAGAAGCTAATACAATACCAAACATGCTGGTGGAGATTGACAATCTTTACACTATCGCGGCACCATTATTACCCTTACAAATGTCGCTATGCCCTTATATCAATGCTTCAACCGGCGCACCGTTAGGCACAATTATTACCGATGTAACACCCACAGGTGATGGTATGAAGGTCAAACTTAGCTATATCAACTATGATATGTTCCAGCTGGATGCATCATTGACGAGCGGGCTACAGAATGCCATAGGAAATGGGTTTAACTCCTTGTATCAACAAAGTCCCTTAATTAATATCCTAGATAATTCTCTCAACAGAATGATTATTAACGGGAACGACAATTATATTGTTGCGACCGTGTCGTTACTAACATCAAATCAACCATGTATATCGCAAGGCACCGAAATAGTAAAATATGAGCCAAGTACCAGGCTTGCGGTTTTAGTAAAGGTAGAAACATTACATGTTGGGGATTATGTGGTTAATCAGCATGGGCGACCAGTACAAATATTGGATCATACAGCTAGTACTATTTATACTGATCAGAACAACAGCCCATATATCGTACCAGCTAATTATTTTAGCATGCAGAGGCCGTACAAGCAACTTTATATATCCGGAGATCATGGCATACTCATGGATTATAGGAGACATAAAATGGTATATCCCTATAAGCTGCCGCTGAGACGGTTGCCCCTCGGTATATTTGTAGAATATCATCACTTGCGGTTATTTAATGACGAAAGTAACTGTTTTATCGCTAACGGGTTGGAGGTTGATAGCCTACATCTGGTGCCCTATCTTTAGGAGCTCACGGCTGAGAGTGCGTGTCGCTGGATGTCTTTGGGTGCTCTAGCGTTGCTCCTAAAAATTGACATAATTCAAAAAATAATGAAGTATCGCCTCAAGGACAACAGTGATATCCAGTATGACCCAAAAAGGCATCCGGTTGCCCCCAGTGGACATAAATATATTTTTGGGTTGAAAGGCATGATTGGGCAGCTTATTACAAGTTTTTATGAATACAACAATCTATATTTGGCCTTGTCGTTCTCAAGTGAAGACAATGTTGGGTTACTTGATCTCTGTTGGAGCGTTGTTGACGAACGCAGGTTAGCATCAGTTCCTGATAAACTAGAGGTTATGTACACAGAGAAGAGGCTGCCTTGAAGGCATTGTATGCTGAAAAGGAAGCTGCCTTGGATTTGAAATACAGGACAACAATTATAGATCTGGAACGTAAGTATACCTCTGCGAACGAGGACTCCCGACGCCAACAAAGTAAGGTTCAAGAGTTAACCGAACAGAACACAACAAACAGTTAGCTACACAGAATACAGAGTTACAAGTTAAACCAGATGTGTTTGCCAGTTGCTACAGCTGCGGCACATCATGTTACTCTAGCTGTTGTCATCCACCGAATCTACTGGATAATTCGATGTCAGAGTAACTTTCCCATCGGATGTCAAAGAGCTGTAGACCTGTGGTTGCGTGTCCGTTTGCCCTCTGCTAGTTGCCTTATCAACTGGTCTCCGGGGTTATGCAATGTTGTCCTGCTTGCATAACCCTGGGATCAAGTGATGCCTAATATATCACGTGAGCCCCTACGGAGTTCCATAGAATTTAATCCAATCCCAGTTGTAATCATACTTCATATCATGATCCTCCATGCATAGCAATAATTCTTTGAGGATATAATTATAATTTATGTCATCCGCAAAACCCAGAGTATCCAAATAATCAAAATATGCTTTCATAATGCGCCTGAAGCCACAGGGCTTGCCCTGCTTTTTACAATCAAAACACACTAACTCTTCCGTTAGTTTGTCATTGTTGGTGTTTTTCTTAAAGTTATATACATATTCGTAACGATCCTCTTTGGCCTCACGAATTGCAGATGTTTGCCATGGCAATTCCCCATGAAATAAATATATTAAAACATAACCTAAACTATACATGTCGTCCCTGCGTGATAGTTCTTCTGACCGATGACAGTTAACACTCATGTATCTAACGGAGCCCATACGCGCCACACCTGTCTTATATGGAATATGGTGTCCATTTATTCTGAATTTTTTTGATAAACCGAAATCAATAAGATATATTTGCTTATGAGGCAGACCATACTCTATGAGAAAATTGTCTGGCTTAATATCCCGGTGAATAATATTATGCTGATGGTAGTACTTCAGTATACTGATCATTTGTTCGGCTAACATTAAGGTAGTTTTTAAACCGAAAGATTGCCCGCAGATGGTATGTAATTTCCCTATGGTCGGACCTAGCAAATCAGTAACCATATAATAATTTACCCTATCTTCCCAGAAAAAGTAACTTTTAATGATACCTGGTGGCAATGCTGACGTCGATGCAGATGCTGACGTCATCGACGAAGAAGCCGTTGCGTACCGTATGATTATATTTTCGGTTTTTAAGAGATGTTGCTTGGCTTTTTTCTCCTCAACCTTGACTGCATATAACTTGCCGGTAACTTTGTGTATACCTATATGAACCTGTCCAAATGACCCCTTTCCGATAGATTGTGGTAGTACTGTATATTGTACATCCATATATCGTTATACTATAGTACATACTTCAATTCTTAATATATTACAGCGCCCTAACTAGCGTGTAGTAGCCAGCAGCCTTGACATATATGTCAAAGTACTAAAATATCATCCAAGCTCCAGCGCAGGAAGGGGGCGCCGTTACATGGTGCCCTGTTCTGTCATATGTGGGGCAATAGCTACGGCCATAGTCCCCAGCGTACCAATCTCAAAATACAACACTATGGGATCACCCTGAGACAGTAGAATCTTCACAATCTTTCCGTCACTACCAGATTGGCACTTGCTGAATTCGTTTAGTGTCGAAAACTTGAAGGTATCGCAATAAGTGGACTCTTCTGGGCATTTTACAAATTTCACAGCTCCATCTTTTTCGGATTTGGGAGCGGTACGCACCGTTGTAGCCTTAATACTACCTCGAGAGGAGAATTTCAAGGATTCTCCGTCATGAGAAATAGTGAGCTTCTCGCAACCTTGCGCCTTGAAATCCCGACAGATACGCTGTAGGTCAGCACAGGGCATAGTTAAGCAATAAGGAAAATCGGAAGTGCCCGCGATTTCTCCAGGTGTGCTCTCCTCGTCTGGATTCTGGATGGGTATATCGTAAGTGCGGCACTCAGATTTCTTGTCACTAGAAAATTCCACACGCACATAATCGCTGGCTTTCTCATAAATAAAACGAAATAAGTTGTCGTCATTCGTTACAGACTTAAAAGCCTGGTTAAGATGGATCGTAGAAAGGTTGATCTCCACCATATTCTTGTCATTGCCGTTTGTGGGATGACAGTAGAAATGCTCAAAATTTTCACCTTCCAGATGAACATTAACGAGAAAATTCCCAGCCCCGTCAAGCTGAAGTATTTTCATGCCCTCCTCGGTGAAAAATATGCTGGTGTCCGGGAGATTGTTCTTAATGGAATCAAACAGGTTTTTGAATGGCTTGATCTGGTTAGTGCGGAATTCAACAAGATTATCATTACCGTATTCTGGACGTTCTGAAATCCCCATATAGTATGTATATTAAATCTAATCTAAATTCATTTTAGATGCAACATAGTAATTTATTATTTTTATCAAGGCACACAAAGAACATATGATCTCTATTGGCCGTTTCATTTATAACATATGAGAAATGAACGCGGTGTACTATGTAATGAAAGTCTGCGGTGCTGAGCTACGGTTATATCATCTGACATTATTATTGATACCCATAATACTTGCTTTAACGTTTACGTTTCAAGAGGCTCATAAAGTTATTTACGTACCTTTTTCCTTTACCGTATGCGCCTTGATACTATTTGCAAATTTCCCAGGGATTGTAGTGATGTTGCATTCCAGGCCTATATACTATGATGATCTTGTGATTCGAAGCTACAACGAGGAGGATGTACCGGTTATTTATGACGATGCCTTTTGTAAGAAATACCAAAAGATATTTCGATGGTTGGCGACAGTTACATCAGCGCTTATGGTCTCGCTGACGGCTGAGATGTGGTTCTACAGAGATAGATTATTCAGCGGAGACACAGATGTTATCAACTCCTTAGCTGCACTGGGTATTATTGCAGGCATATTACGTATTTACTACAGTATAACAATGACATTAGGGCGACTCATAATGTTTGTATTAAAAGTCTTACAGAAACGGGAGCAAGAGAAAATCCTGCGCCTAACGGAGCAGAGAACTCTGATTGATCTAAACAACATTGGTATTGTTATCAGGACATCAGATGATGTCATGAAAGAGGAATTAATAACACATACAGAAGACCATCAGGACTTTAGGCAACATGTCATTCTGAAAGACCGTGCTATGGTGGATCTATTTAACTGACAAAGTATATATTTATTTTATACCAATATATAATAATATTAAGCTAGTAGCAATCTGAGCGGCAGCCCCAACACAGATCCCCGCCAGTTACTACACACGGGCAACCGAAACACAGATCATTCTCACAGCTCAGACACATGTACATGTGTCCAGCTTGAAAATAGCTCTGGACAACATACGGTCTCTTCTGTGCGCCACACTCACAGAAGCGCGCACGCTCTTCACTGGCTTCACAATCATGATACCATTCCATGTCATCCCATGGCGATGCACAGCGCTTCTGTACCTTACCTCACGTACCTTCTGTGCCGAGGCATGTTCCCATAACGAACATAACATCGCACTGGTCATAGTCCTTCCGCTCCTCATCAGAAAGAATATCGCCAAAATTAGTGAGGGGTGAGGCACCTTGCTTTGACATCTGATAAATAGGTCCGCTGCATATCGTGCGCTAGCATCCGCGCTAACAGTAGAGGCACGGCCGGCGCCACGTGGCAGTGCTGGAAACTCGATATTAGAAAAGATATTAGGTACGAGATTTTGGGTGATTGCGGCTATGGCGCCAATTCTGATCTCGCGTGGCTGAGAGGGCGGCGCCGTTTCATTTTCCCGGCTGACCTTCAGCTACTCAACCTATGTTACATTAAAAATGATTTACTTTATCTAACACATGTCGGAATCAACTCAAAAACGCAAAATGTACAAGACAAAACGTCACATCTCATTCCCTAGCATCATGCAGTATCGTACTACACTCACTAGTATGTTGAAGACTCGCAAGCGGAACCCAGAGATGTCACCTCTAGTACCTTTTATTGGTACAGTAAAATTGCATGGCACCAACGCTGGTGTCTGTTACAACACTGTTGATGGTATGTGGTGTCAGAGCCGTTCCAATATTATCGATCTCACATATGACAATGCTGGTTTTGCATGTCATATTCATACCTGCAATGATCTTATGCTAGAAATATTCAGGAGCCTCAGTAGTCACTTTAAGATTGATCTCGGTTGTAATACTCTTGCAGTCTATGGAGAGTGGTGCGGGGGAAATATTCAGAAGAATGTAGCAATCTGCAGTCTGCCGAAGATGTTTGTTATTTTTGGTGTTAAATGTATTTCCCACAGTGGGGGAGAGGTTAAAGCTGTTTTCCCTAGAGCAGGGGAAACAGAACAAGAGGATGCTGAGGAAAACACACAGTTTAACTACTGGCTCGATTTTAAGGAGTCTGGGGTACAACTTAATTACCCTGGCAAGCATGTCTACTGCATCTATAGCTTTCCGACATACAATGTCACAATTGACTTGGACGAACCAAGAGTAGCACAGAGTAGCCTATCGGACTTGACGCTACAAGTCGAAGCTGAATGCCCCGTAGCCAAGGCTCTGGGGGCTATTGGTATAGGTGAGGGTCTTGTCTGGGAGCATATGAATGAGGATGGTAGTCGATGGCTTTTTAAGACAAAGGGAGAGAAACACTCCGCCACCAGAGTTAAAACAATAGCTCCAGTGGATCTGGAAAAAGTTGGCTCAGTAAAGCAGTTCGTGGAGTGCACTGTAACAGAGACTAGGTTTAACCAAGCTCTAGAACACATATATCGTATGAATCCGGCGCTACCAACATATGGGCAACCCTATGACATGAAACATGTACAAAAGGTCATAGAGTGGGTTCGCAGCGATGTTATTAAGGAGGATATTGATATGATGACGGAGAGTGGGCTGACCCCAAAGGATATCATCAAGGATCTCTCGAATAAGGTAGTCTTTATGTTTAAGGAGCTCATAGGAGTTTCTGGGCGCTGAAAGTACGCTCCCTTACCCGCATATTATATACTTTGTCTCTACTGAAGCTCCATCAAGGCCTTATCGACAGCTGCGCGGACGATTCCCATATCCTTTTTCATCTTCTCACATGCGTCATTGATCAGTATGTGATGATAGTCCGGCTTTGCCTCAGTACAACCGTAGTATGCTCGGAAGCGTGATATAAATCCTTCGTTGTCACTACCATCAGTATTGTGCAGCGGGATTGGGACAGTAATTATACACTGCTTAATCAGCGGATGCTTGCGTTTGTAAGAAATAGCCGTTTGCGACCACCATTCCAGATTGTCACCAATGATCACATCCATGATTTCCAAAAGCTTATAAACCAACATGTTTGCTATGGTGTCATCCGTGATAATGATGAGTTCTGGGTGTTCGTTTAAGATATTGTCATCGGTATTTAACGGTATAAACATAGTTTGGGTGTCACGGTGTATCTTCTTATGCACAATTGATTCAGATGTTTCAGATACTGAGGATGGGATTGAATCAGCTGTTACCGAGGCAGTGCTGTTATAATGGTCTTGAAACAGGGAAATACCGCTCAAGACCTCCCGTATGGACGCCTGTGTTGCATCGACACAGCCCATCTTTCCGTTATAGTCAAAAATTAACGTTACTGAATACGGACGGCCAAACTTGTTATATCTTTCCCTGGTTATGGGATCGGTGAGAAAGATTTCCTTGAAGCCCATCTGACCCTTAACTTTACGGAGAATGGTGTTCGGTCGCCCGTCCGCAGGCGACATGACCGGCCTCAAATCTGGCCACCGAGGATCAAAAGAGAAACGCCATCGCATAGTGCATGGTGTCCATTTACAGTTAACTGCACCACGACCCATGGATGGTTTTAGCAATATATTAGCTTTACCTTGGAAATCAAGAAAAGCAATCATCAGATTATACGGGAATAACATCTCCATATTTTTCTTCACAGCTGAGCTCTCCTCGGCAGAGTATTCAAAACTGTCTGAGTGTTCTGATCTGACATACACAACTGGTTCAAAATCTCGAATATACAATCTTACACTGACATTGCTCTCATTGACCCTGGGGCGAGAAAATCTTTTCAAATCATCCATATCGGTGTTGTCACAGAGAATAAAATATACCTTACGGTTCTCGTTGCTTTGTAATAGTAGTGTGGTGTCATCTGAAGTCATAATTGGTATGCGACTGGATCGATGCGACAATACAGGAATAATGTGTCTCGTATTGTCGATGAGAACAGTATGTTGTTCCCTCCCTTGCTTCAAGTTTTTAAGACCAAATTTGTCAGTTAGAAATGGATAATCCTCCTGATCCAGAAGGTGGTCAAACCCCCAACATTCAACGAATAATACCATACTTCTACGGAGTGCGTTCAATGTAGCTACGTTGAGATTATGTGCCTCCGGTTCCGGATTCCAGGTACTGGTAAACCTGATATAGGGCTCGGTGATTTTCACATCAAGTGCAGGAATGGACATTATATATATTTTGAGAGTTCATTTCTTTTTTGGACCCTTGAGACATTCAAAGATGTCACATGCTCAAAATCAGAATCGTCTAAACACACCAAACCTAACTCTGCTAGCTCGGTTACGGTTAGGTTTGGAAGTGCGTTCACGGTGCGGCGTTTCTTTCCGCAATCACGAAAGGCTTCACGCAAAGCCACTTCTCCATTTTCTTGCTACTCCAGACAGCGCTTTATATTTAAAGCCGCGTTCAAGTCATGATTCCATAACGTACCACAACCGTTTTTACAACGTAGTAAGCCATGAACTTTAACTTGACTCCAACGACCGGTCACTTGACAGAGTGTTTCACCGGACGCCTTGCACTGACGGCAAGCTCGAGGTTTGGGAACTTTAAGAAAAGTCTCGGTATCACCTAAACAATTGTGACATTTAGCACTGGTATTACATTCATCTATAGTCTCTAAAGGAAAATTCTTGGATAGTAAGCCCTTTAAATGCTTGTTAGCACCAGACCAGTTACCAAATCCAATCTTACAAGCCCCAAACGTAGATTTTATCTCATCCACCAGTTTCATGTCGCTCCACTCTCGCCGTATATGACGACGCCAGGCCATTTTCCTGAAGAGCATGTTTTCGTAGAAATCTATAACCTGCCCATCCACAATATGCTTTTGTGTTAGGTAAGACGTATAGGCATTGAGCTCCGTCGTCTTAGTTTTATGATTGCTGAGAGTGTTTTCGATAGCGGCTATCTCATGTTTGTTTCGTTCTTTTAAGATAATCTCCTCACTGCGTTGACCATAAGCTTCATGTCGACGCCGTCCCTTGCTATATCGCAGGGTCTTGATACCATCTGTCATATAGAGCAGGTCATGCTTATTTGGATCACATCCCTGTTTCAGTGTGACTGTAGGTTTCAGTGTGACTGTAGGTTTCAGTGTGACTGTAGGTTTCAGTGTGACTGTAGGTTTCAGTGTGACTGTAGGTTTCAGTGTGACTGTAGGTTTCAGTGTGACTGT
>SXGU01553126.1_pt1 | contig 29971 bp, 26 predicted proteins | sample 3174531 | NCBI WGS metagenome assembly SXGU01 (sample SAMN11356863, study PRJNA531348) | freshwater metagenome | isolation source: freshwater sample F1-140 | place: China: Fuxian Lake, Yuxi | collected 2017-12-25 | reverse complement strand
GGCAAGATGCCATGCAAGGGCAAGAGGCCGAAGTGGCCGAGCAGCTCATCGACACCGCGGGCGAGGCTGTCGTCGCCGCGCTCTCGGAGCACCTGGGCGTGTGCCCGCAGGAGCGCGAGCACCTCCCGGACCGGTGGCGCCAGGCGGGCCAGCGTGGCGGCCGGGTCGAGCTCGTCGTCCTCGGCGAGCTCGGTGGCGAGCGCGGCCGTCACCGGCGCCCCGCGTTGCCCCGAGAGCGTGCGCCCCGCGCGCAACGCCACCGCCAGTCGAGAGAGCGGCGCCACCGGCGCGCCGAAGAGGAGGTCGAAAACGGCGGGCTCGAACGCGCAGCCCAGCGCCTCCATGCCCAGGTGGAGCTGCCGCGACAGTCGTCGACCGTCCGGAGAACTGGTGCCGATCAGCGCGTACAAGGCCCGCGTCGCGGGAACGGCGCCGGTGCCACTGCGCGCCACGTGGAACCACTCGCCACGTCCCTCGGCCGACAAGCTCACGGCCAGCGGCTCCGCGCCGGGGCCCGGGACCACCACAAGGGCCCCGCTGCCGAGGTCGCGCCCCACGCCGCAGGAGGCGAGCGCGGCGCTGTGCAAGACCGCGGGGCCCTCCACCACGCCCACGTCGCCCGGGTCGCCGAGGATCTCGACCTTGATCCGCTGCCCGAAGGTGCGGGCGCGAGACAGGAGCAGGATGCCCGCAACCATGGTGCCCGGGCTCGACCCGCGCAAGCAGACATTCATGTCGCCTCCTCGGACGGGGTCGTGGACCGTCGGCGCACCGCCATGAGCAACACCAGGAGCGGGGCCCCGGAAACCAGCGCTATCCAGCCCACCACCACCGCCCCGCAGGCCCACGCGAGGAAAAACCACGCCGCCGCGGCCGCGAGCAAGACATAGATGCCCTGGCGCTCGAGCTCGCGCGCCGAGAACCAGGCCTCGCCCAGGGCACCGAGGGCCGCATCTTTCTCCAGGCCCTTGCGCCACCGTGCGATGTCGTTTGCGGCCAACGCGATGCGCGCGCCGATGATCGGCAGCCCACCGGCGAGGATTGCCATGGCCAGCGACCAGGCGTGGCGATCCTCGAAGTCGGCAACGAAGAGGATCACGAGCCCCTCGAGGACGGACGAGGCGAGCAACCACGGCCAGAAAGGCACGCCGCCGATGTCCCAGAGCCGCCGCCAGGTGGGTAGCGGCGCCGCCCCCGGCACTGGCCCGTTCGCCCGCCGACGCCCGTCGACGGCCTCGTGCTGGTAGTCCAGCGATTCCGGGTGGAAGCGACATGCCACGAGGTCGGCCGGACCGATGCCCTCGGGGAGCCAGTGCATAAGCTCGTTACGACGCGGATCGTTCACCACCCGGCGCCCATAGAGCAGGCGACCGCGGGTGTTGACCGACCATTTGCCCACCGGATCCTCGGCGATCACTGCAGCGTGGACGTGCTCGTCGAGCGTGGTCTCCACCCGCGACTCGGGAGCCAGCAACAGGTAGAGCTGGCGCTGGATGGGGGCAGCGACGGCGCTCACCGGGAAATTATCGCCCGGGGGACCCACCATCACGCGCACGCGCTCCACCCCCGCGAGGCGGTCGAGAACCTCAGGGGGAAGCTCAGCCAAGGCGCTCCACGCGGACCGTCAGCGCCTCCCCGTCGACCGTCAAATCGGCCAGCTCACCGCCCACCGCCCCCAGTGCGCCTCCCACGTCCTGCATGATCGCGTCGCCATGTCGCGACAGCGCTGCGGCCGTACGCGGGCCGCCATCCACCGCGATCCGCACTGGGTCGCCGAAGCGCAATCCCATGCCCTTCCGCATCGCCTGCACTTTGCTGGTGATCTCGCGCGCGAGGCCTTCCACGAGCAGATCCTCGCTCAACTCCGCGTGGAGAGCCACCACCGCGACCGCAGAGCCCGCGGCCTGGAAGCCCGGCAAGGGCGCCACCTCGACGATGATCTCATCGGGGCCCAGCACCACCGCTCGCGACGGCAAGGCCAGCTCTAGCCCGCCGGCGAGCACGCGCGCGCGCACCTCCCCGCCGTCCATCGACGCGAGCGCCGCTTGGCAGGCTTTCATGTCGCCCCCGAGCTTCTTCCCGAGCGCCCGGAAGTCGGGCTTTACCTTGAAGCTCACGAATCGGTCGGCCTGAGTCGAGAATCGCACCTCGCGCACATTGAGCTCGTCGCGCAAGAGGTCGACCAGGGGCGCGAGCCCAGCCGCCCTGGTGGCGTCGGCGAGGACCACCTCGGCCGCCGCGAGCGGTTGACGCACGCGAACGCCCACGTTGGCCCGGGCGGCCAAGCCCAGCGAGGCAAGCTCCCGAAGCAGGGCCATGTCGCTGGCGAGCGCCTCGTCGTGAGCCATCGTGTCGGACGGCCAGTCGCAGAGGTGCACGCTCTCGGGCTCGCCGGGGCCTCGGATGGAGCGGAAGATGCCCTCGGCGGTGAAGGGCACGAAGGGCGCGATGAGCTTCGCCAGCGTGTGGAGCACCGCGTGAAGCGTGTCGCGGGCGGCAATCCCGTCGGCGTCGAGGTTCTCGAAGCGATCGCGACTGCGGCGCAGGTACCAGTTGGACAGGCCGTCCACGAATGCGGAGAGGTCGCGAGCGGCCTCGAAGGGGCGGTAGGCGTCGAGCTGCGCCGTGCATCCTCGCACCAGCGCCGCGAGCTCGCCGAGAATCCAGCGGTCGAGCGCGTGCGTCGCAACCGGGGTGGAGGGCGCCCACCCTTCCGCGTGGAGGACGAGGAACTGGTGCACGTTGCGCAGCCGGAAGAGGAACTCACGCTGTCCCTCCAGGATCGCCTTCAACGAGATGCGGGTGTTGTTCCACGGGGGGTTGCTGGCGCAGAAAAGCCAGCGGAAGGCGTCGGCACCGGGCGCCGGGTAGGGCGGCCGGAGGACCGTGCTGGAACCCAGCCGCGCGAGGTCGTCGGGGTGCACGTGCGCCGCGTCCTTTCCCTTCACCGGTCGCGACACGACCTCGAACGAGGAACCGTCGGGGGCGCGCAGCCGCTCGGCGGGGTCGAGGCCGAGGCTCTTCACCTGGGGCGGCTTCAGGCCGAGCTGCCCCGGCTTCAGCGAGGGGTCGGCGAGGAGCTTGACCCGCATCTCGCCCTTGAGCACCAGGTCGGGCGACGTGTAGTTGCCTTTGGACTTCGACTCCTTCTTGCCTTCCACATCGCATACGTGTCCAAGCACGATGCAGTTGCGATAGGGACGCGGGAAGCCACGGGGAGACAGGCCCTGCGCCTTGCAGGTGTCGTCGTCGAACAAGAGCGTCGACACCATGAGCAAGGAGTAGAACCAGCCCCGGGTCTGGTCGACGGCCTCGCTGATGAAGTCGGCCGGGAAACTCCGCGCGAACTCCTCCCGGCCCTGGTGAGGCCAGCCCCATTGGGCGAAGGGCATGCAGCCACTGTCGAACCAGCAGTCGATCACCTCGGGCACCCGCTGCATCTCGTGGCCGCAAGAACAACGCAGAGTGACGCGGTCGATCCAGGGCTTGTGAACCGCGAGGTCGGGGCTCACGCCCTCGGCGAGCTGGCCGCCGTTCGCCTCGATCTCCGCGACACTCGACGGCGCCTTCTGCGCACCGCAGTCGCGACAGACCCAGATGTTGAGCGGCGTACCCCAGAAGCGCTCGCGCGACAGGGCCCAGTCGACGTTGTTGCGCAGGAAGTCGCCGAAGCGTCCCTCGCCGATGGTCTCCGGGTGCCAAGCAACGGCGCCGTTGTTGGCCAGCGCCTCGCCCTTCACCGAGGTGGTGCGGATGAACCAGGCCGGGCGCGCGTACTGGATCAGCGGGTCCTGGTCGGCGCGAGGGCAGAAGGGGTACTCGTGGCGATAAACCTCAGACTTCCAGAGAGCGCCGCCCTCCTTGAGGTAACGCACGAGGTCTTTGTCTGCATCCTTGCAGAACCGACCCGTAAATTCCCCACATCCCTCGATAAACTTGCCGTCGCTCCCCACCATCTGGAGGAAGCCGAGGCCGTTCTTGGTGCGGGCCTTGAAGTCGTCCTCGCCGAAGGCGGGGGCGGTGTGGACGATGCCGGTCTGGGCGATCTCCACGTGGTCGGCGGCGATGACCACGAAGGAACGGCCCGCCGCCAGCTGTGCCGCCTGCTCGGGGACGGCCTCGTGCCAGCGGAAGAGGGGCTCGTAGGTGGCCCCGACCAGGTCGGCGCCGCTCAGGTCGGCGATCCACTCGCCCTCCGGGGCGAGCGCCTTCGCTGTCACGACGTAGCGCACGCCCTGGCCAGGCCACTCCACGCGGGTGACGCAGTAGTCGGCGTCGCCACGCACCGCGAGCGCCACGTTGCTGGGCAAGGTCCATGGGGTGGTGGTCCACGCGAGGAAGAACACGTTCCCGACGGCGTCGGCGTGGCGACCCATGAGGTCGGCGTACCAGCCAAGACCGCGGTCCTCACCGGCCGCTAGGTTCGAGAACGGGGCGGGTGAGTAGTTCACTCGGAACCCGACCGTCACGCTCGGATCGTCCACCGACTTGTACCCTTCGCCCACCTCACCAGAAGACAGCGCCGTGCCACCCTGCGCCCACCACCAGACGACCTTGTAGTCGCGATACAGGAGCCCCTTCTTGACGAGCTCAGAGAGCGCCCACCACACGCTCTCCACGTAGCTGCGATGGTAGGTGACGTAGGCCGTAGGCAAATCGACCCAGAAGCCGATGCGCTCGGTGAGCTCCTCCCACTCGCGGGTGTAGGTGAAGACGCTCTGGATGCACTTCTGCGAGAAGGGCTCGAGGCCGTAGGCGAGGATGGCCTCCTTGCCGTGGATGCCGAGCTCTTTCTCGACTTCCACTTCCACGGGGAGGCCGTGCGTGTCCCAGCCGGCCTTTCGGTCCACCCGGTAGCCGCGCATGGTGCGGTAGCGGGGGAAAAGGTCCTTCACGACGCGGGTGAGCACGTGCCCGTTGTGGGGCATGCCGTTCGCCGTGGGCGGCCCCTCGTAAAACACGAAGCTCGGCGAGTCGCGACGGAGCGCGAGGGACTTCTCGAAGATGCGCGCATTCTTCCAGAAGGCGAGGATCTCAGCTTCGAGTTCGGCGGGAGGGGCGAGTTCGGGGTAGGTCGGCATGGCGGCCGCGCGTTCTATCCCGCCGCGGCCTCAGAATTCTAGGCTGACGCCCACGCTTGGTGCCGTCGTGTCGCGGTTGACCACCATGCTGGCCTCGGCCGACTTGCCAAGCAGGCTCTCGGCACGGATCTGCAAGGGGTTGTCGCCCTCGGCGAGCGACACCGTCACCCTGAAGCTGCCGTCCTTGCCCGCGCGAGTGCTGACCGGCCGTTTGCCCCCTCTCACCGTCACCGTGGCGCCCGGGCTCGTCGAACCGGAGACTTCCACCTCGGGCTCGCGCGTGCGAGGCGGGGCGGCGTCGCGGAGCGCGAGCAGCAGGGCCTCGGAGGCCGGGGCGCGGAGCGGCGAACCCTCTCGCGGCGCGATCAGCTCCTCACCCGCTGGCAGGCTCGACACGCCCTCGAGCCCGGTCACCGCCACCTCGCCTCGCACAGTGCTTACTGCCAGCGTTCCATCCTCGTCGCGAACGGCAGTAAAGTCAGCGTCGGTCGCCACGAGTTCTCGACCGTCGGCAACCACCCCCACGCGGCCGGATCCGGGCCGCACGGTGGCCTGCACATTACCGCCCTCGAGCTCGAGCTGCACGCCCTCGGCGGAGACGCCAAGCACCTCCACGCTCGACTTCGGTCCCACGGTGATGCGCGCGTCGTCGCCGAGCCCCAGCACCGCGCTGCCTTCGCCCTTGGAGACGATGCGGTCGCCGGTGGAGAGCCGCTCACCGGGCAAAGCAGGTTCGTCGGCACCGCCCGCGCGCACGTGCGTCACGTCGCCCGCCACGCTCACGATGCGGAAGCGGTCTGCACCATCGCTGCCGAACAGCAAGTCATAGGCAACAAATCCCACGGCGAGGATCGCCAGCACGGCAAACACCCCGAGCCAGTCGCGCTTCACGATGCCCCCGGGGCCAGCGGAATCAGCAGGCGCCAGGCCCGGCCAGTGGCCACCTGGACCTCGTCGAGTCGCGCCTCGTGGGTGACGAGCACCTGCCGGGCCGCCCACAGGCCGAGCGCGCTCGCCCGCCAGTCGTCGTCGTTGTCGACCACCGCCTCCATCGCGAAACGGACCTCCGCTCGCGCCACCATCTCCCCTTTCACCCGCCCGGCGGCGATGCTCAAGGTGGAACCCGGGGCGGCGACCCCGCGGAGCGCGGCCAACACTTGCGACAGGGCGCGTCCCAGCTCGTCGGGGTGGGCCAGCACGGAAATCTCGCGACCCTCGCAGTCGAGCTCCAGTCCCACGCCACGTTGGCGAAAGGCGCTCCCCGCGAGCCCGACGACGTCCTTGACGATGCCGCCGAGATCGACCCGCTCGTGCTCACCTTCCCCCCTCGGCGGTCCGGTGAATCGCAAGAGACTCCCGACGATCTCCTTGCACCGCAAGGCCTGCTCCTCGGCGCTCTTGAGCATCGCCGCGTCGGCCTGCCCGGCCCGCATCTGCTTCAGGATCTGCAAGAGACCGAGCACGCCGGCGAGGGGGTTGTTCAACTCGTGCGCCAGGCCCGCGCTCATCTCCGCGACGGCGGCGAGCTGTCGCGACTGAACCAGTTGTTCCTGCGTCTCCACCAGCTGAGCGGTACGCTCGCTCACCAGTCGCTCGAGGTCGCGGTTGTACCGGTCGATGATCGCGCTCTTCTCGGCGATTTCCTTGAGGTTGCCCTCCAGTCGCTCGGTCATCTGGTCGAAGGAATGGCCGAGCTCCCCCAGCTCGTCGCCTGTCGTGAGGCGGACGCGCTGCTTCAGGTCGCCCTCACCCACCGCCTGCGCCGCCGCGCGCAGCTGGTTGACCGGCTCCGTGATCGACTTCCCGATGATTCGGCCGCCGACCGCCATCGCCAGGAGCGCCACCAGCCCGATGAACCACGTGGGCCGTCGCACACCGTCTACCGCCTGGTCGATGAAGCTCGCCGGGGCGGTGACGACCACCGCCATGTCGCGACCTTCAACCGCTGCGGTGGCCACGATCACCTCGTCATCAACTCGCGCATCCGACGAGGAGCTACGCAAGACGGGCACCAGCCGCACCGGATCGATGCCGGGCCCCCCGCCCGCCGCGACCAGCACCTCGCCGTCGCGGTCCACCAGCACCGCAACACGGTCGTCGCCGGCCACCCGCGCGAGTTGCCGCGCCACCGGGCGCAGCGACACCTCGGTGTAGAGCGCCAACCCGTCGCCATGGGGCGACAGAAAACTGATGGGCAGGACCGCCGCGGCACTGCCGGCCGGCACGTAGGGCTCGCCGCGACTCACCGGTCCCGTCGGAACGGCCCAGGCGCCCTGGAAGTTCGCGAGACGCTGGGCGTCGACGTGATCGTGGGCGCCAGCCTCCTCGGCGGTCCCCGCGTAGACAGGCGCCACGAGATCCTGCCCCTCGCTGTCGACCAGCGCGGCGATCGCGATCTCCGGGAACAGGCGCCAGGTGGCGACGAGGAAGGCACTGCGGGCCTCGTCGGTGGCCACGTCGAGCTGGAAGTTCCCTGCCTGCGCGGCGAGCACACGCTCCAGGTCGTCGAGAGATCGCCCCACCCCCTCGGCGAGCTGCACGGCCACCTCCACGTGGGCGCGGCGCATGGTGTCTTCGAGGTAGTCGCGGGCGATCTTTCCCGCCATGTACGCCAGCAGCACCAGGGGGATCACCCCTGGAACAACCACGAAGGTCACGATGCGCGAACCCAGGCGCATCCGACCGGCCTAGCGCTCGATGGGGAAACGCAACTCGAAGGTCGCGCCCTTGCCCAGCGTGCTCTCGACGTGGATGGCCCCGCGGTACTTCGTCACGATGCGGTAGACGATATTGAGCCCGAGTCCCGTGCCCTTTCCTGGTGCCTTCGTGGTGTAGAAGGGGTCGAAGATCAGCTTCTGCTTGTCGGGCTCGATGCCGGGGCCGTTGTCGGACACGGTGATCCACACGTGGTTGCCCGCCCGCCCGGCGCTCACCCGCACCACGCCGCCCCCGGGCGACTTGGCGGGCGCGTTGGCGCCCGGCTCGGTGCCCGGCTCCGCCTCGCGCACCGCCTCGGTGGCGTTCTTGACGAGGTTGACGAAAACCTGCTGGATCTCGTTGGTACGGGCGTGAAGATGGAGGTCGGCCTCGATGTTGGTCTCGTAGTGGACGCCAGCGGTGTCGCTGGAACGCTCAACCAGGCGGATCGCGTCCTGGATCACGCGGGACAGCTCCACCGTCGTGAGGTACTCATTGGTTGCCGCCCTCGAGTAGCTCGACAGTTCCACGACGATGTCGCGCACGGTGCGGCAGTACTCGACGATCTCCCGCGCGTAGGATTGCGCCAACGACAGGTCTTGCTCGTCGGCGATGGCCTCGGCCAGCCCCATGATGCCGAAGAGGGGCGAGCTGATCTCGTGCGCGATGCCGGCGGCGAGGGTGCCGATCCCGGCGAGCTTCTCGCTCTGGATGAGCTCCGCCTGGAGCGAACGTGTTTCCTCGAGGGCCGCCTCCAGCGCGCCATTCTTCTCCCGCAGCTCAGCGATGAGTCGGCGGTTTTCCAGCGACACGTCTTGTTTCGCGAAGGCCTGGCGCACCTTCTTGCGGATGTCGAAGACGTTGTTGAGTGGCTTGAGCACGTAGTCGAATGCGTCGAGCTCGATCGCCGCGAGCGCCGTTTCCAAGGACCCGTAGCCGGTGAGGATGATCACCTCGGTAAGCGGCTCTTTCTGCTTGGCGAGCTTCAAGAGCTCCATGCCGTTGATGTCGGGCAGGTTCTTGTCGGTGAGCAAGAGGTGGACCGGCTCGTTCTCGATGATGCGCTTGGCGTCGGTGCCCGTGCCCACCAGCGTGAGCTTCCACGGTTCTTCCTCGAACACCGCCTTGAGGATCTGCAGAATGACCGGCTCGTCGTCGACGACCAGGAGGTGCTTCTTGCCGTCGCTCTTCATGGCGCTCCGCTAACTCGCGCGGCGGGTTACATCGCCACCCTTCCCCGACCTGGCGGAGTTTCTGCGCATGCTGCTGGTGCTCACCCTAATTGGCTGTCCCACCACGGGCGACGTCGCGACGCCCGCCAGCACGGCTGCCCCGACGATCCCGCAGGGCACGGCCGCTATCTTGTCCACGCGCGCCACGGCCGACGGCCTCAACGAGGTCCAGGTGGATCTCGATGGCGACCAGAAGGCCGACATCGTCAACTACTACCGCGAGTCAGGTGGCAACAAGCTCCTCCTCAAGAAAGACGTCGACCTCAACCGCGATGGCAAGATCGACGTCCGGTCGGAGTTCGACGAGGCCGGGTTGCGGGTGAAGGAAGAGATGGACGGCGACTTCGACGGCCGCGCCGACTGGGTGGATCACTACATCCAGGGCAAGCGCAGCATGACCGAGGTCGACACCGACTTCAACGGCACCTTCGACCTGTTCAAGTACTATGAGAACGGTCGCGTGCGCCGCAAAGAACGCGACACCAATGCCGACGCGCGCATCGACTTCTGGGAGCTGCTCGACGAGGGCGGCAACGTGGTGAAGACCGGTCGCGACAAGGACGGCGACGGGTCCATGGACGAGCGCGAGCAGTAGGTGAACCTCGAGGGCAAGCTGGCCGTCGTCACCGGCGGCGGGCGCGGCATCGGGCGGGCCATCGCGCTGGAGTTGGGTCGAGCCGGCGCGCGGGTGATCGTCAACTACAAGGGCAACGCCGAGGCGGCCGCCGCGACGGTGACCGAGATCGGCAACGCGGTGGCGGTCGCAGCCGACGTGTCCACGCAGGCGGGCGTCGACACGCTCCTCGCGGCGGCCGAGAGAGAAGGTGGCGCCGAGCTGGTGGTCAACAACGCGGGCATCACCCGCGACGGGCTGGTCTTGCGCATGCCCGACGAGGACTGGGACGACGTGCTCGCCTCGAACCTGTCCTCTACCTTTCGCGTGTGCCGCGCCTTCGCGGCGCCAATGTTGCCACGCCGTCGCGGGGCGATCGTCAACCTCACCAGTGTGTCGGCGCTCATGGGCAACGCGGGACAGGCCAACTACGCCGCGGCGAAGGCCGGGGTCATCGCCTTCACCCGGTCGCTCGCCAAGGAGCTCGGTCGCCGCAACATCCGCGTGAACGCCGTCGCGCCGGGATTCATCGACACCGACATGACGCGCGTGCTCCCCACCGAGCTGCTCGACGGCGTCAAGCAGATGGTGGCCTTACGACGCCTGGGCAAGCCAGAGGAGGTGGCCCCGCTCGTGGCCTTCCTGCTTGGCCCCGGAGCCTCGTACATCACCGGTCAAACCTTCGTCGTCGACGGGGGCCTGTCCTAAGCCATGGGCACCGACGCCATCGCCGCCTACGCCGCCGCGCAGCCCGAGCCCTACCGCCCGGTCATGGACTTCCTGCGCGCCGAGATCGACGCGGCCCTGCCCGACGCCGAGGCGAAGATCTGGCACGGCGCGCCGGTGTGGTTCCTGGAGGGCAACCCGGTGGTTGGCTACGTGGGCCGCAAGAAGCACGTGACGCTCCTCTTCTGGAGCGGACAGTCCTTCGAGGAGCCGGGCCTCCACGCGGAGGGCAAGTTCCAGGCCGCCGAGCGCTTTCTCAACTCGACGGCCGACGTGGCCGTTGACGACCTCCGGCGCTGGCTCGACAAGTGCCGCTCGATCCAGTGGGACTACAAGAACATCGTCAAGCGCAAGGGCCGGCTCGAGCGCCTCTGCTGAGGCGTCCAGCCGGGCTCGGCCCTACTTCGCCGCGTTTTCAACCATGGCGAACTCTATGCCCTGGTTGTCGATGATGACCGCGATCTTGTCGCCGCCCGGGACCTCGTGGGGCCCCATCACCACCTTGCCGCCGCAGGTCGCGGTGGCCGCCACGGCCGTGTCGATGTTGGGCACCCGCGCGTAGCTGCGCAGGCGCGGCGGGCCGTAGTCCGCGTGGGCGTTCATCATCCCGCCGAGGTTGCGGCCCCCCTTCCCGAAAACGCGGTAGGGCCCCATGGCCCCCATGTCCATCACGGTGGCGGTTTCCCAGCCGAAAAGCTGCTCGTAGAAGGGCCAAGCGGTGGCCTGGTCTTTCGAGAGAACCTCCACCCAGGCGATGCCGCCCATCGGGGTTTCCGCGGGGGGGCCCGCGTAGTCGGGACTGGCAGACTGGTGCAGGCTAAAGACCGCGCCCTGAGGGTCGGCAATGACGTACATCCGGCCGACGCCCGGGATGTCGATGGGCCCGGCGAGCACGCTACCACCGAGCTCCTTGGCCCGAGCCGCCGTGGCGTCGGCGTCGTCGGCGCCCACGTACACCATCCAGGCGCACGGCGCGCTTGCCCCCGCAGGATCGTCGCGGAGGTCGATGGTGCCGCCGATCGGGCCACCCTCGCCCGCAAACATCCAGTAGTCGAAGGGGCCGTCGAACTTCATCAGCGACCACCCGACCACCTTCGGGTAGAAAGCCTTCGCGGCCTCGTTGTCGCGATTCATACACTCAAACCAGACGAATTGACCTTGAGTCGATGCCATGGGACGCTCCTTTTGGGCCCCCGAACCGTATCTGAACAGATGCTCAGGTCAAGCGCGGTTGACATTTCCCTGGCAAGCGTCGAGCAGGGCCGGGAGCGCGGTCGCCACGGCGGCGCTGAGGTCGCCCGGGATCGAGGCCCCCGCTGCCTTGGCGTGACCGCCGCCGTGGGCCGAAATGCGCTTGGCCAGCGCCGCGACGTCAACCGCCCCCCGCGAGCGCAGGCTCAACTTGGTTCGACCATCCTGCTTTTCGACAAAGACCGCCCCGACCTCGACCCCCTGCACCATGCAGAGGGCGTCCACGGCGCCCTCGGCGTCGCCGTCGCCCGTCCCGAGTTCTTCTCGTACCGCGAGCGAGTAGCGACCCACGGCTAGGCGAGCGCCGGCGAGGAACTCGGCCTGGTCGAAAATGCGCGCGTGAAGTTTCAGACCCGAGAGGCGACGCTCCACGAGCACCTTCTCGCACACCACCCAGTGGGGGAAGTCGAAAGCGAGCAGCTCGGCCGCGAGCAGATGGGTCGACGGGCGAGTGTTGCTGTGCCGGAAGGCGCCGGTGTCGAAGATGATGCCCGTGTATAGGAGCATCGCGATGTCGCGGTCGAGCTCGACCCCCCAGGCGCGCATCAGGTGACGCACCATCACGCAGGTGCTCTCCGACTCGCCATCGAGGTAGGCAAGCGAGTAGCCCTGCGCGGTGGTGGAGCGGTGGTGGTCGACGATCGCCGTCCAGCCCGCCGCCTTGAAGGCCACGTCGATGGGGCGGGGCAGACGACCGGCGTCGCCGTCCATCACCACCACGCCGTCGTAGGTGCCAACGTGTTCGTCGGGCACCATGGCCCCCGCCGCCGGCAGGAAGTCATAGCGAAAACCGGGGTGCCCCGCCACGTCTATGCGGACAGCCGGCGCCAGCTGCGCGAGGATTCGCTGGAGGGCCAGGCAGGCGCCGATGCTGTCGCCATCGGGACTTTCTGGACCGGTCAAGAGCACCGAGGCGCTCCGGCGCACGGTGGCGAGGAACTGTGACGCGAAGTCCATGGGTGCCTTGTCCAAAAGGCGGCCACACTTATGGCCCGGCGCGCAGGGCGCAAGGGTCGAGTTTGCGTTAGCAACGCGCCCTTCCGACGAGTGTACCTTGGCAGACCCCGAAGCGGCCACGAACGAGGCCGCCGCCCCGACCCCCTCCTCCGACTACGTCAGCGACCGCACCTTCGCCGACTTTCCCATCGCCCCGAGCACGCTCCAGGGCCTCAACGCCATGGGCTACACGAGCGCAACCCCCGTGCAGGCCGCGGTGATCGATCCGGCCATCGCCGGCCTCGATCTCATCGTCCGCGCCAAGACCGGCACGGGCAAGACCTGTGCCTTCGGCGTGCCGCTCATCGAGCGCGTGACCGAGGGCGCCCACCAGACGCAGGCCCTGGTTCTCACGCCCACCCGCGAGCTGGCGGTGCAGGTGGCCCAGGAGGTCGCCAACATCGCGAAGTTCCGCGATGTGCGCATCGCCGCGATCTACGGCGGCGTGGGCTTCGGCCCACAGGAAGACGCACTCCGCGACGGCGCCGAGATCGTGGTGGGCACGCCCGGCCGCATCATCGACCACTTGCGTCGTGGCAACCTCCGCCTCGAGAACCTCCGCGTGGCGGTGCTCGACGAGGCCGACGAGATGTTGTCGATGGGTTTCCTCGAAGACGTCAAGCGCATCCTCGACAAGGCCAGCAAGGAGCGTCAAACCTTGCTCTTCTCGGCCACGCTCGACGAGTCGCTGCGGGGATTCGCGCGCACGCACATGAAGTCGCCTGAAGACATCCACCTGTCACACGACGGCGACAACGTGGAGCTCATCACCCACGTGCTCTACGAGACGAGCCCCGACTACCACAAGGCGCGCGCGCTGCTCGACCTCATCGAGCAGGAACGCCCGCAGAGCGCGATCATCTTCTGCAACACCCGCGAAGACGTCGCGACGGTGCACAGCTACCTCGACCGCCAGGGGCTTGGCGTGGAGATGCTCTCGGGCGACCTCCAGCAGAAGCAGCGAGAGCGCGTGATGGCGCGCATCAAGTCGAGCGCGGTGCAGTTCCTCGTCAGCACCGACGTGGCCGCCCGCGGTATCGACATCAGCGACCTTTCCCACGTGATCATGTACAGCCTCCCGGAAGACCCGGCGGTGTACCTGCATCGTAGCGGTCGCACCGGGCGTATTGGCAAGACCGGCACCTGCATTTGCCTCGCCGACGGCCCCGGCTTCAGCACCCGCCAGGTGCTCGAGAAGCAGCACAAGATCGCCTTCGCGGTCAAGGCGCTCCCCACCGCCGACGAGTCGGCGCGGCTTCGCACCGAACGCTTCGCCCGGCTCCTGAAGGAGGCCTCCGGCACGATGGCCTTCGAGAGCTACCGCGACACCGTGCGTGCGCTGCGCGAGCGTCCCGACGCCGACACGCTCCTTGCCGTGGCCCTGCGCGCGTTCCTCGAGTGGGACCGCCGACGCAAGTTTGCCGAGGCCGACCGCCAGGTGGAGGGCGAGCCGCAGGCCGACCGGAGCGACGAAAACCGCGAGGGCCGCCGGGACGACCGTGCGGACCGTCGCCCCGACCGGCGCGACGAGCGACGGGGTGATCGCCCTGGTGATCGCCCGGAGGCCCGTCGGGATGGCGGCCGGGATGGTGGTCGCGAAGGTGGGCGTGACGAGCGACGCGAACCGCGACGCGACGAGCGGCGCGACGAACGTCCGCATGGTCGCGACCGCGACCGGAACCGTGGCGAACGTCGTGACGCTCGCCCCCACGGCGACGCGACCGCAGCCGCCGTCGTTGCCCCGCCAGCACCGAGGCCCGCGGCCACCGACGACGCCGCGCCGCGCCAGGCCAAGTCCGCCGGCGAGGACGTCGAGGAGGACGAGGGCGACGAGGTGACCGCCGGCGGCGAGGGCGCGAACAGCAGCGCTCCTGGGACCGAGGGTGCCGACGACGCGGCCGGACAGGCCCGGAAACGTCGTCGTCGTCGTCGTCGTCGCAGCACCGGCCCCGGCGCGGGCGGGCCCGGCTCGAGCGCGGCTGGCGACGGCTCCTCGGGCGACGGTGGCGCCGCGCCAGCCGGAGCCTGACGAGGACCCGGGAATCTCGACACGGCCCGTTGGTTAGACTCCGGGCCCCCGATGCTCGCCCTCGCTCTCGCGGCGCTCGCCGCCGATCCCCTCTCACCCGACTACGAGGGCCACTGCCAGTCGCCCCGCTGGTCACCTGATGGGCGATTCTTGAGTTGGGAGGTAAACTATCTCGACCATCAGGCCGTCGAGCTGTACGTGGCGGTCTTTGGCCAGGGGGCTCCGCCTCGGCGCGTCCTGCCGCCCGGCAACGGCTCCAGCAGCATCACCGCGGGGTTTTCCAAGGGTCCCAGCAGGATGGTCGTGCACGAGCTGGCCTGGTCCCCCCCCGGACTCGGCCGCTTCGTCTACGCCAGCAGCGGCACCGCGGAGGACTACGACCTCTACATCGACGGCGTGGGGTCGCTCGCGGCGGCGCCCGGCGCCGACGGCAACGCGGCGTGGAGTCCCGACGGCGCCCGCATCGCCTTCACCTCGGCACGCAGCGGACAGGGCGACCTCTACCTGGTCGACCTCGCGCGGATCGAGCTTCCGCCCTTGAAGTTGTCGGGCGACGCCGTGGCCAGCGAGCTCTACGCCGCCTGGGCCCCCGACAGCCGCCGCCTCGCCTTCGTCGGGCACACCCCACAGGGCGACAACCTGTACCTCGTCGACAACGTCGATTTCCCCGCCCCGCGTCCCCTCACCGACTGGCCGGGCGTGAGCACGCGGCCCTCGTGGAGCCCCGATGGCACGAAGTTGGCCTTTTACAGCAACCACGACAACCCAGCGCGCTTCGACCTCTACGTGCTCACCCCCGGGGGCACGCCGTCCCGTGTCGCGACCGGCGTGGTGATGAACGCGCGAGGCCCTGCCTGGACCCCCGACGGCAAACATGTGGTGTACGTGCGGGACGACCCCGACAACTTCGACCCGGTGTGGGCCGTGCCCGCGACCGACCCAAGCCGCGCCCGCATGGTGCCCACGGGCACGGTGGGAAACGGCGACATCGACGTGGTGAAGGGACCGGACGGCCGCGCATGGTTGGCTGTCACCGCCCAGGGGCGAGTGGGCGACGCCTCGCGCGACTTTCGGCGGGTCTACGCCGTGGCGTTGACCCTGCCGTAGGGCTTCCAGTCCCCGACGGGGTCTTGAAGTCGCCAGAAGAGTCCAACGCGGACGGCACGTCCGATGGGGATCTCGGCCTCAGCGCCGGCGGTGCTACGCACGCGCATCCAGGCCATCTGGTCATGTCCCATCCGGGTGGACAGGTAGGTTTGCCGGTCGGCCAGGCGCGCCGCGATCTCCACCAACTCCTCCTCGAGCCAACGAGGCACGCTCCGCGCCTCCAGATAGGCAAGAGCGCGGTCGCCGAGCACCTGTCTCGCCTCGCCACCCGACAGGTACAAATGTCGCAGCCCTTCAATGTCGGTGGCGCGCGCGAGCTCGAAGACCACGCGCCCCAGCTCATCCTCGGACATGGGCATCCGTCGCTCATGGCGCGTCACCCGGTGACGACGCTCGCGAGTGAGCAGCCACACCAGCAAGAAGAGCACGAGGAGCAGCCAGAGTGTTTGCTCGTCGGGCAGGGCCACGGGTGGTCTCCGCTACTAGTCTACCGCGACCACTCGGCTCGACGTGGATAGTCGCGACGAGGGCAGGTTCGGGGCCCGACGGGAGTTACATGTCCTACCCCCTCGCTCCCCGCCCGCTCCCATGCTCTGCCTCGTCCTCCCCGCTCTCGCGGAGTCCTGGTCGCCCCTCCCTGATGGCGCCTTCGACCTCGCTCTTCCGCTCCCCGAGCCCGTGACCGTCGCCATCCACGCGCGCGAGCACGAGACCGCCGTGGCCGCGCTGCGCGCCATGAACAAACAAGGCCTCGCCGGGTCGCAGGTGGCCGACCACGCCTTCGTCCTCGCCTGGGAGCTGGTGCGCGCGGGGCGCGCGGGCGAAGCCGCCGTCCTCGTCCCCACCTTCGAGCTCGCCCCTACGCCGCCGCCGGCCTACGTCGACCTGGTGGCCGGCGAGGCCCTGGCCGCCGAGGGCAGACACGTCGAGGCCGCCGCGAGACTCGAGAAGGTTCTTGTGGGCACCTCGCCCATCGGGGCGCGCGCGCGTCTCGCCCTCGCGTCGGCCTACGTGGGGGCCGAGCGCGAGGCAGACGCCCGCCGGGTGTACGAGGAGATCGCGACCGCCCGCGACCCCTCGCCCGGCGTGGAGAAGGCGCTCTCCTGGCTCTGGCAGCGCGTGGGCAAGGGCAGCAAGGAGGCCATGGCTCACGCTCGGCGGATCTACCGGGCCTACCCCGGCACATCGGAAGACAAGGCGATCGCCGACTGGTTTGTGCCCACGCCGGAAGACAAGTCCTACCGGGCGGATCGGCTGCAGGAAAGCGGCCAGTTCAAGACAGCCACCGCTCTCCTTGCCGACGTGATCGAGACCCTCCCTGCCGACGACTGCGTGGGTCGCTACGCCTATGGGCGCGCGCAGCACAAACAGAACAACGTGACGATCGCCGCCGGGGTGCTCGACCCCCTCGGAAAGGCCTGTCGCGACAAGGATCCCGACCGAGGGGCGAAGGCGCTCTACCTGGCGGGCAAGTCCTACGAGCGCAAGAAAGAGGCGGGAAACGCCTCGCGCGCCTACGCCCACATCCCCGAGTGGTACCCCGCCCACTCCATGGCCGACGACGGATACACCCTCGGCGGCATCGCCCGGCAAGACGCGGGCGATCTCGAGGGCGCCCGCAAGCTCTGGGCCCTCGGGATGGCGGCGTACCCGACCGGCGACCTCGCCGCCGAGAACGCGTGGCGCCTCGCCTGGGGAGCCTGGCTGGCGGGCGACGTGACCGAGGCGATCCGATGGGCCGACAAAGCCGCCGCCGAGATCCCGCTCGCGAGCGCGCCCACCGATGTGCTCGCGTCGACCTACTGGGCCGCCCGCTGGCGCGCCTGGCCGAAAGACAACCAGCTCACCGCCGACCCGACTCAACGCATCGTGGCTGCCGACCTCCTCGAGGCCGTCGCCACCCGCGCTCCGTGGCACTTCTACGGTGGACTGGCCGCCGCGCAGCTCGGCCGGCTCGACGCCCCACGCGCCGCGAAGCTGTCGCGACCAAAGATGGACGATCCAGCGGCGCCCTGGCAGGTTCCACAGGACCTGGTGACTCGCCCCGCGGGGCAATCGGCGCTGGCCCTGGCCCGCGTGGGGCTCACCCGTGAGGCATTGGCCGAACTGGCCACGCTCGACGAGAGCGCGATGAGCGGCTCGGTGGCCGCCATCCGCATGTTGCTGGAGACGCGCGCCGGGGATTTCGTGGTCGGTCACGACCGTCTCCGCGCCTACCTCAAGACCCATCCCCCGGAGACGCTGGGGCCGAACGCCTACAAGGTGCTGCGGGTGGCCTACCCCGAGGCCTACTGGTCCAACATCCAGGCCGTCACCAAGGGCTACGCCTGGGACGCCCGTATCTTCCACGCCTTGGTCCGCGAGGAATCGAACTTCAACCCGGAGATCAAGAGCCACGCCGGGGCATGCGGGCTCTCTCAGCTCATGCCGGGGACGGCGAGCGCCGTGGCCAAACAGGCGTCGATTCCCTACAGCTCCTCGAAGATCTGGGACATCGACACCAACCTGCGTATCGGCAGCTACTACCTGGACGACCTTGTGGCCGACAGCGGCGGCAGCCCGATGCTCGCGCTCGCCTCCTACAACGCCGGCCCTGGCAACACCCAGCGTTGGCTCGAGGCGCTGCCGGCCGACACGCCGGTCGACACGTGGACCGAGTCGGTCAGCTTCCGCGAGACCCGCCACTACATCAAGCGGGTCTTGTCGACTTACCTCACCTACCACCTGCTCTACGATGGGGGCGCCACCTACCCGGACTGGGGACGCTTCGTCGTCGACGCGAGGCCGCCCCGCTGAGCGACGCGCAGCCCGTTTCTTGATATCGGCGCGCTCCATGGCCCGCCCCGAGCTCCCCCCTGTCATCGCCGCCTTCGACGACGCGCAGCGTCGCGCGATCGCGATGCTCGCCGACGTCGTTGCCCGCCTGGAGGCAGGCATGTTCGCCCGTGACATCGTGGAGCTCGCGGAAACGCGGCTCGGCGAGCACGGTTTCACGACCTGGTTCCACCCTCCAGAGGTCGCGGTCGGCGAGGCCATCGCCAAGGCGGGGTTGCACCTCCCCAGCCGCGGCAAGGCGCTTGGCGTCGGCGAGCTCGTGAGCATCGACCTGGGTCCCGGCACGGCGGAGGCCTACGGCGACATCGGCGTCACCCGCCTCTTTGGCGGGGGCGAGGAGCCGCACGTCTTGCGCGAGGCGCGAGAGTGCGCCCGGGCCTGCTGCGGCTACGCGAGTCGCTGGAAGACCTGCGGCGAGATCTTCGTCTTTGCCCAGGCCTGGGCGGTGAACAACCGGCTCTCGCTCGCCAACGAGAACGCCGTGGGCCACCGCGTGCTCGGACGCGAGGGTCTCGTCGCCCGCGGCTTCCCCAAGTCGGCCCATCTCGCCACCTTTCTTCCGCGCAACCGCCTCCACCGGCTCCACCCCATCCGGATGGACGGCATGTTCGCGGTGCGCCCGGTTCTCAGCGACGGCACCCGGGCGGCCGCCTTCGAGGAGATGTTCTACATCCACGAAGACACGCGTTGCCTGCTCGGTCGCGACAGCCTCGCCGAAGTGGGCACGCTGCCCGTGTAGGGCATTGGCGGCGGGCCATCAGAATCGAACTGACCGGGCAACCCCTCTCGAGGCGCCCCGACCGGTTTTGAAGACCGGGGCCGGCACCAGCGCGGCAAGGCCCGCCAAGCGAAGGCTATCGCCTCGACGCGCTCGTTTCCAGCGCCGTGTCCTACCCCCCGGATGCAAAGGCGCCGCCGGCCTCCGGCACGAAGCGTTCGCCGTCGAAGGCGTAGCGCTCGACCTGCTCCAGCTGCTCAGCCCCGAGCGTGTACACGCAAAAGTGGGCCGTCCGACCCTTACCGGGCAGGTGCGCGTAGCCGGAGGCGCCGGGGTCGATCTCGACGAGGGGCTGGCCGTCTCGGGGGATCTCCACGCGGTAGCCGTGATGCTCGTGACCGTGCACCACCGCGCGGACGCGCGGGTGTCGCGACAGGATCGTCTCCACTTCGGCCGCGTCGCCCAGCGCGCGGGTGGCTGGCCCGTAGCGCTCGCCCCGTCGATTGCGCAGTGGGTAGTGGAGCGCGACCAGCGCCGGCGCGTCGCCGTTGCCGAGCGCACGGTCGAGCGCCTCGCGGCCAGCGGGGCCCACTTCGCCCCGGCTGAGCCAGTCAGGATGGGCGTCGCGGACCAGTACGATGTCCCAGCCCGCCTGTCGCGACACGCGAACGGTGTCGATCTCGCCCATGAACTGCTCGTACCGGCCCTTGCTCTCGCCGGTGTAAACGTCGTGGTTGCCGGGGATGCAGAGGAAGGCGCGCTCTCGCAGCGGCGCGAGCAGCTCGAGCGCCGCGCCGAACTCCGCCTCGGTGGCGGTGGCGGTGAGGTCGCCGGTGCAAAGCACGACGTCGGGGTTCAACGCGAGCACGTCGCGCACCAGGGCTACCTGGCTCGCGACCGAGAAGTGCGCGGAGCGCCCGAGCACGTAGAGATTGACCGCCCCCGCGAGGCGCTTGTTCCAGAGTTCGCCGAGCGACGGCCGCCGCTCGACGTGGATGTCGGTGATGTGGGCCACGCGCATCGCCAAGGTCTAGCCCGCCACGTGATAGCCCCGCCCGCCATGGACGACGCCCGGCGAGTGCTCGTGACCGCGGCTGAGGCGCGTGCTGGGGTCGAGGTCCTGCCACGAGGCGGCGCGCCCTCGCGTGGCCAGGTCATCCGCGTCGAGCGCGGCGGCGTGGTGCTGGCCCTCGCCGGTCCGCCGCCCTCACCAGGCACCGACGTGCGGTGCTGGCTCACCGTCGACGGCATCACCTTCACCTTCGAGGCCAGCGTGCTCCGGAGCGGCATCGACGTCCCCGACCGCTCCCAGGGCGGCGTGCTGCTCGGCTTCATCGACGGCTGGTCGAGGGCCAGTAGCCAGCCGGGCGGCCTCACGCTCGCGGCGCTGCCGGCCTCGGGCGGCGTGCTTGGTCTCAACGAGGGCTCGGTCCACGCCATCGAGCTGCACCCGGAAGAGTGGCTGGTGAGCGCGCCCGCGGCGTTCCCACTGGTCTTCGTGGAGGGCGGGCGTCTACGCCTCAGGGTGGGCCCGGGCGACCGCGCGCCGGTCGAGGTGGGCGCCACCGTGCGTGCCGTCACCCGCGCGCAGGATCACATCCTGTACCGCCTGGCGATCAACGAGGTCGGCGATCCGGAACGATACCGCGACGCCCTGGGCGCCGCGCGCGCCGCCCTGAAGATCTAGTACACGACCTCGAGACTGTAGCCGAAGCTCAGCTCGGCGAGCACATCGACCTCGAAGGCGCCAGAGGGGTCGGTCACCAGCAAGACCTCGGTCGCATCGAGTACGACGAGGCGGCCGTCGGGCAGGAAGGCGGCGTCCCTGGGGAATGCCAGTCGCGACTCGTGCTCGCTTGGCGGGAAGCGCTCGATCTCGTTGCCGTCCAGGTCGAGTCGGACAACCTGTCCGTGGCCCGCCATCGAGCCGAGGACGGTGCCGTCGTCGAGGAGGCGGGGACCGTGGATCCACAACGAGACCTCCGGCGAGCGCTCCGGCGGCCAGACCCAGAGTTCCCGTGGCTCGTCGTCGCCTTCCACCAGGTAAGCGGTCAGCGTGTCGTTCGGCACGGTGCCGTCGAGGTTGTCGAGCTGGGTGACGAAGATGTACTCCTTGCCCTCGTACTCGCCACGAGACATGCCCGACGGCGCACCCGCGTGTCGCGACTACAGCACGCTCAACTCCCAGCGCAAGCTGCCGGCGGTGTCGATGGCGAGCACGTCGCCCCGGTACGTGTCGGCCACGACCACAGAACCGTCGCCGAGCACGTCGACCCCGTGCGGAAACACGAGCGGGCCACCGAGCTTCTCGTCGTACCGCCACGACTCGGTGCCCTCGTCGTCGGCGATCACCAGGCCCGCTGCAGTGTCGGGCGGCAGGCGTGTCCAGGCGATGAGCGTCTGCCCATCGTCGAGGCGGCGAGCGCCGAAGGCACCGGCGTCGGCCTCCGGGGTGAGCGACCACACCACGTCGCCGTCGAGGTCGAGCTCGAGGGCGGCCGGCGCGTCGAAGTCCGAGAGGTTCATCTGGCCCGAGATGAGTAGCCGCGGCTCGGCCCCCAGCTCAGGCTCGGCTGCCGTGTCCTGCTCCACCGGACAGCCCAGCAACATGGCGATCATTCGGCCTCACTCGCGCAGCGGAACCCGAGGAGCGCGCTTCGGCCCGAGGTAGGGATGGCCATGCGCACGGTGGAGCGGGCGCTGGCGCCGGCCCAGGTGGATGGGCCGCGGACGGTCGCCAGCATCTCGAGCGTCGTGCCACGCGGGTTCTCCGAGGGACTCTCGCTGTAGTAGTCGGCGGCAAACCAGTCAGAGACGAACTCCCAGGCGTTGCCGACCATGTCGGCCACCTCGAAGGGACTATCGCCCGTCGCGTGCGTCGCGACGGGGCCGAGGGGCGCCCCGCAGCTCTGGAGGCGGGCACGCGAGCAAGTTGGCGCCTCATGCCCCCACGGGTAAACGCGGCCGTCGCTGCCCCGGGCGGCGTACTCCCACTCGGCCTCGGTGGGCAGCCGACCTCCCCGCCACTCGCAGAAGGCCTGCGCCTCGGCCCGTGTCATGCCCACCACCGGCCAGTCAGACCGAAGCTGGGGGTCGTAGCCCGTGTACGGGACGGGGCAGGCACCGGCGCTCACGCAGGCCGCCCACTCCGACTGCGTGGTCTCGGTGCGCGCGATCTTGAACGACGACAGCGAGACCGCATGCTCGGGCCCCTCATTGTCGCGACAGTCCTCGTCGTCGCAGCCCATGGAGAAGCTGCCCGCCGGGATCGCGACCCAATCCACGGCGAGTCCAATCGAGATCACGGCGAGCAGCATCAACCCGGGGGGTGCCTCCGACATCGCGCCACGATGTCAACCCCCAGTCAATCAGCAGCCGGGCGGTCAAATCGATGTCGTTCGTCCCGCGCTGGCAGCGAGCGTGGGGCAGACTACCCGCGTGAACCTCGTCTGGCTCGCATTGCTCCCTCACGCACGCGCGGCGCTGGTTGCCATCATCTTGCCGCCCGGTGAACGGGTGGCCGACTGGTCGGAGGAGCTCGTGATGGCCGGACTCGTGCCGGCGGCCGCGGCGACGGGCCCCCACGTCGAGGTGCGGGTGGAAGGCGAGAGCTGGCGAGTGCGTGCGCTTGACGGCCGCGGAAAAATCAGAGAGGTCGTGGTGAATGCCCCGAGGGATGATGCCGCCCGGGAGGACGTCGCCGTCCTCGCCGCAAGCCTGGTGCGCCCCATGTCCGCCGCAGGTGGTGGCCCGGCGACGGTCCCGACAGCGGTGCCTCAGCCGATCGTGACCGCGCCCGCCGCGACGCCCATCCCGCCAAGGCCCGCGACGGCGTCGACCGCGAAGGCCCCGCCCCCGGCCTCGACACCGACACCGATATCGACACCGACATCGACACCGACACCGACATCGACACCGACACCGACACCGACATCGACATCGACACCCGCGCTGACATCGACGACGACCGCATCCGCGCCGGCCCCGGCGACCGTGCCCGTGGCAGCGCCCCCACCGCCGACCGCTCCAGTCGCGACCGTGACCGCGCCGGAGACGACGCTCCTCACCCCGTGGACCACCGAGCCCGGCTCGCCCGCGACACCGCCCGCCGCCACGGCGCCCGAGAGCGTGGTGACCATCGAGCGGGCGCCCCGCCCCTGGTCGCTCGGTGCCGGGGCATCGGTCGGGGCTACTATCCGCCTCGATACCGATGTTTCGCCCTCTCTGGGTGTCGCGGCGCGGCTGGACAACGAGTTGGTCGGCCTTGGGCTGCGGGTCACCTGGCTGGCCCCGAGTACGGTGACCGGCGTCGACGCGGCGCCGACCGTCGGCGAGACCACCAGCGTCCTTTCCCTGGTTTGGCTGCCTGGTGATGCTCTGCTCGCCGCCGAGGGCGGAGCGAGCTTCCTGTCGGTCTGGGACGCCACGGGCGACGCGCGGGGTGATCTGGTGGTGGCCCCGCTCGTTGGGGCTCGGGCGGGCTGGCGCATCCGCCCCGGCGCGGGCTGGGCGGTGGAGCCCTTTGTGGGCGCCGAGTACCTCGCCCGCAAGGTGTCGCTGCTGACCGTCGCCGAGGGCAAGACCACCCTCACGCCCGTTCGCCTCCGCGCGGGTGTCACCGCCTATTTTTCCCCCGGGGAGAGCTAAGTCATGGGATCGAATGCCGCGCGTGCGAGCATGATGGGTTCAGCATGGTCTTGACGCCCGACCTACGTGCCGCCACGGCTCACGCTATCCAGGGCGAGAGCACGGGCCTGTCGCACCTTGCCGAGGGGTGGTTGCCGATCGTGGTGGGCTGGTGCGCGCGCCTGGGCGGTCCCCGGGTCGACGCGGAAGACGCGGCCCACGACGTGTTCATCGTGGTGGCCCGCAAGATCCACCAGGTGGCCGACGTCGAGCGTTTCCCCGCGTGGCTCTTCGCCATCACGCGCCGCGTGCTCGCCCAGCACCGACGTCGCGCCTTTGTCCGGCGGTGGATCCCGGGTGCATCGTTCGAATCGGCCGACCACGCTCCGGGCCCCGCGCGGCTCTACGCGGTCAACGAGACGGGCGAGCGGGTGCGCGAGGTGCTCGAGACCCTGGGCGAGGAAGATCGCGAGGTGCTCGTGCTCGCACTGCTAGAGGACCGCCCGGACACCGAGGTGGCCGAGATCCTGGAGGTGCCGCTGGGCACCATGAAGAGCCGGCTTCGCCGCGCTCGTGAACGTTTTCTCCGCGTGGCCCGCGCTCGCGGGCTGGGCGATGTCGGCGAGGAGGCCCAATGAGCGAAATCGACGATTCCGCGCTGGATGCCGAGGTCATGCGCCTGCTCGCAGAGATCCCCGGGCCGGCGCACGGCGCCACTGCGCGCGTTTCGGCCCGCCTCGAGCGGACGCTGGCCTTGCCGCCGCGCCGTTCCCGGGCACCGTTCGTCGTCGGCGCGGCCACGACCTTCGCCCTGGCGGCGGCGGCGCTGCTCTACGTGAACATGCCGAGCAAACCTCCGCCCGTGCACGGCCCAATCGCCTCCGAGAGCGCGTGGGGCGTGGGAAGCCTCGCCTCCGTCGACCTCACCTACCGGGGTGTCGGCGAGGTGTCCGGCACGGGGAGGGCGCCCGAGATCGAGTGGCAAAGCGGCACGATCCACGTTGAAGTTCAGCCCAACACGGGCATTGATCTCCGCGTTCGCACCCGCGAAGCGCAGGTGCGCGTGGTGGGCACGGGGTTCACCGTGAGCCGCGACGCGCTCGGCACCAAGGTCGAGGTCCGCCACGGCAAGGTCGAAACGACTTGCGATGGTGAGGCGCCCGCGCTGCTCGGCGCAGGTGAGGTGCGGGTCTGCCTCCCGCAGTCGGCGGCGGGCTTGCTGGGTCGCGCGCACAAGCTGATCGACGGCAATGGTTCTCACGCCATCATCTTCGAGACCCTCGACCTCGGCTTGTCCCGAGCTGCGGCGGGCGAACCGGCGCGCGACGAGCTCGTGGCCCTGAAGGTCGAGGTGCTCCACCGGGACGGCCAGGCAGCGGCGGCGCTGGAAACTGCTCGCGAAGTGGTGACGGCGAGCGAAGGGCTGCGTCGCGACGAGGTGCTCCAGATCGCCGCCAACATCGCGTCGGAACAGGGCGGCTGCGCGGTGGCGGCGCCTTGGCTCCTCGAGGTGGGTGGTGGTGCGGTGGCCTGCGGGGAACCCGCGCCGTGAACCGCCGGTGGGCGCCCCGCCTCGGGGTGCTCTCGCTCGCCGGTAGCGTGCTGGTCGGCTGCGAGGAAGCGCTGATCCGCGTGGACGGCCCGGCCGTGGAAATCGTGCCCTCGCTGCGCGCCGAGCCGGAGGCGCTCGACCTCGGCACCCTCTTCGTGGGCGAGAGCACGAACGACGACTTCTCGGTCACCAACGAGTCCGACGGCCCCCTCGACCTCACCATCGCCGTCACGGGCGGCTGGATGATGGCCTACACGCTCGACCGGTACAGCGTCGAGTTGCAGGCCGGGGAGTCCGCCACGTGGACCCTCACCCTGTCGCCCACCAGCTGGGGCGATCACTCAGTCAGCGTGGTGGCCGAGACTGGCGACTTGCGGGTGGAGCTACCCGTGTCCGCCTGGGTCGAGCTCGACGCCGACGGCGACGGCTACGGCAGCGAGGAGAGCCGCGGCGAGGACTGCGACGACAGCGACGCGACGATCCACCCCGGCGCGGAAGACGCCTGGTACGACGGCATCGACCACGACTGCGCGGGCAACGCCGACGACGACCAGGACGCCGATGGCGCCCCCGTCGACCGCGACTGCGACGACACCGACGCGGCGCGTTTCCCCGGCAACGCCGACCCCTGGTACGACGGCGTCGACAGCAACTGCTCCGGGAACGACGACTTCGACCAGGACGCCGACGGCTGGGTGCCGCCGGCCTATAGCGGCCTGGCGACCGGCGGCGTGGATGGGAGCGGACAACTCCCCGGCGGCGACTGCGACGACACCGATGCCAGCGCCTTCCCCGGCGCCACCGAGGAGTGGTACGACGCGGTCGACAGCGACTGTGCAGGCGACGACGACTTCGACCAGGACGCCGACGGTCACCGGGTGGACGCGGACTGCAACGATACCGACCCCTCGGTCTACCCGGGCGCGCCGGAGACCTGGTACGACGGCGTCGATCAGGACTGCGACGGCGGCGCCGACGACGACCAGGACGGTGACGGGCTCGCGCTGGGCGACGATTGCGACGACACCGACGCCGCCGTGGGCGCGGCCATCAGCGAGGTGCTCGATGGTGCCGACAACGACTGCAACGGTCTCCTTGACGACCTGTCGATTGAATCTGTCGCGACAGGCGTGCTCCACGGCATCTACGACAGCCTGCACCTCGGCGACCGCGGGCTCATCGCCACCGCGAGCGATCTCACGGGCGACGGGGAGCCCGATCTCGTCCTGGGAGGACCGAACTACAGCTACGGCTCCACCTGGGTGATCAGCGGCAGTGTTGCCGCCACGGCGCGCGGCGACGTGGACGACTTCGACGTCGCGATGCTGTCCGGCACCAGCGCCTACTGGCCGGTTGGCTACGTCAACGGCCACCCCGCCGACATCGACGGCGACGGTGCGCCCGACCTGGCCGTCGGCGCGGCCTACTCCACCGGCTACTACGGGTACGCTCGCGGATACGTTTGGCTCGGCGGCACGGCGCTCTCAGGCAATCTCGACGCCGACGACGCCGACGCGACTTTCGACGCCACCGACGCCAGCGACTACGAGCGCATGGTGGCCACGGGCGACCTCGACGGCGATGGCCTCGCCGAGGTGATCCTCGGCGCGGGCATGGCGGACGACGACAGCGGCCGCTGGAGCGGCGACAGCGACGCCGGTGCGGTCATCGTCTTCGACGCCGCGGCGCTTTCCGGCGAGAACAGCGCGAGCGACGAGGAGGAGGAACGGAGCGACGCCGCCGACATCGTGTACGGGACGGACGGCTACGACTACCTCGGCTGGTCGCTGGTCTCGGCCGACCTCGACGGCGACGGCTACGCCGACATCCTCGCCGGCGCCCCTGGCTTCGACGGCAGCGCATCGAGTGGTGGCGGCGTCTTCCTCCTTCTCGGCAACAGCGCCCTGAACTGGTCGGGTGAGGTGGACAGCGCGGCGTCGAGCTACATCCAGGGCGACATCGCGAGCCTGGCCCTGGGCGCCGACAGCCTCGCCTACCCGGGCGACGTCGATGGCGACGGCGCGCTCGACCTTGGCCTCAGCTCGGAGGACAGCGGCCGGGCCTTCCTGTTCCTGGGCGCGGGCAGCTTCTCGGGCGCGGTGGCGTCGAGCGACGCGACCGCAGACTGGACGGGAACGGCCGGCGACCTTGGATCGACGATGCTGCTCGACTCCGACCTCGACGGCGACGGTCTCGACGACCTGCTCATCGGTGCGGACGGCGACGACACGGCAGGGAGCAATGCCGGCATCGCCTACCTGTTCACCGGCGGGAGTTGGACGGGGGCCGTCGACCCAGCCAGCGCGTCGGCCACGCTCTACGGGCAGACCAGCGACGCCTACTTCGGCTGCGGCAGCGCCGGGGGCTTCGACCTCGACGGCGACGGGCGCGAGGACGCGGTCATCGGCGAGTGGGGCGCCGACGACGCCGCCACCGACGGCGGCGCGGCGTGGTTCCTGCCCGGCTGGTGACAGGGCGTTGACAGTCGACCGCGAACTTTCCTGGTTTGTCGTCCACGATGAGCAGATGCTCCTCTCCCCTCCCCGGCGGATCGATGACCGGCGTCGTCGCCTCGTCGCCGCGTGGTTCACCCTGACCCTCCTCGCCTGCCTCGTTTGCCTTGCTGGCGTGCTTCCGGAGCCGCCGTCCGCGCCGCTTTCGACGGCGCCCCCGCGGATGGCCTGGCCGGACGTCGAGGTTTGGCTCCCGCCCACCGCCCAGGGCGGCAGCCACGCGGCGGCCAGAGCCACGCGCACGACAACGCCGCGCCCCGCGGCGACCGAGGCGGCGCCCGCGGTGGCGACGCCCCCTGCCGACGACGCGGCGGCGAGCGCCCCACCCGTGGCCAACGAGGCCGTGAGCGGCGTGGGCCAGCACGAGGGCGATGGCGGCGGCAGCGGCAGCGGCGATGGCGATGGGCTGGGCCTCGGCGATGGCCCCGGAACCGGCTCCGGGGCCCCGCTGTCGGTGCACTGGTCCGAGGCCGTTCCCGTGCACCGGGCCGTCCCCGAGTGGCCCCAGGCCGCGCTCTCGCTGGGCCTGCACGAGGCCCGCTGCGTGGCTCACGTGGTGATGGACGAGCGCGGGGAGCCGGTCAGCGTCGATGTCCGCGGTTGCCCCAGCGTTTTCTGGTCAGCCACCCGCGACGCCGCGCTCGATTGGCGATGGGAGCCCTTCGAGTCCGGCGGCCAGGCGCTCCGGGTGCAGTTCGACATCGCGTTCGAGTACCGGCGCTGACGAAGAAAAAGGAGCCGGAGGTTAAGGGTTAAGACTTGGCTCTTGACGCGTCACCGGTTCGCCGCGTTGCACGCGCCCTGCGCGGTGGCGGTCACATCGAGCGCGATGAAGGCATCGATCGTGGTGTCGTCCTCGGGGAGTTGTCCCTCGGCGTCGGTGCCAATGCTCATGGAGTCGGCCACCAGGTAGGGCGTGAGGTCGACGTCGTCGAGCGTCAGCGTGACACTCGCCTGCCCGGGCGAAAGCTCGTCGGCGTGGGCAATGCGCACAGTCTCGAGATCGGGGGACGAGATGGTGAAACTGACACTCGTGAGGAAGCTGAGGTCCTCGCCATCGGGCGTGGAGAGCGTCAACTCGACGAGCCGAGCCTCGGTGATGTCGCCCGGCTCGACCCCCTGGTTCGCCAGCTCCTGCTCCACACTCAGTGAGAGGTCGTCGAGTCCCCCCAATTCAAGCGTGGTGAGCAGCCCGCCGATGACCCCGGAGCCCTCAACCACGGTGGACGCCTCCTGGTCGACCCGGATCACGATGAGGCCAGCGGTACAGGCGAGGGCAAGCAAGAGCGGGAGAGCGTGGCGCATCGCCGCACAGCCTAGCCCACGCGGCAGGGCACACGGAATGACCGGCGGAGGAACGAAAGGAGCCGGGACGAAAGGAGCCGGAGGTTAAGGGTTAAGACCTAGCCGTTGACGCGTCAATTCGTCAGATCCTGACCGGGGACCCGGTTCAGATGGCGCGATGGACCCTTCACTGCCGACCGTCCGGCTCGTCGCGATCGATGGCTTCGGCGCGGGCGTGCTCGGGGCGATGGGCCCGCACCGAGCCCACCCCGAGCCGGTCGGCGAGGCCGACGTTGAGGTGCGGGCCGGGCGCGCGCCGGCTCCGGTACGCGGACACGCGCTCACGATCATCGCCGGGCACCGCGTGGACGGCGAGCCTGAGGTCGTCGCCATCGAGGGGACCGAGGAGTGGCTCGGTCACGCGATCGCCGCGTTGCTCGACGTGGCGCTGCTCTCGGGTCGCGTGAGCATCGACCTCGCCGACATCCGCGCGGTCTTTGCGGGTCGAGGGCGGGTGAGAGGGGTCGCCCGCGAGGCGGAAACGCTCGACGAGGTGGGCACTCAAGCGATCTCATACCGAATCGACGTGATCACCCCCCAACTCGGTGGTCCTCGGGCCACCAGTGGTACCTGGTCAGCGCCTGGACCTCGGCCGGGTTGTTCTCGAGATACGCGCACCGCTCGTCGATCCTTGACTCGAGAAGGTCCATC